>ENA-OQJJ01000097-OQJJ01000097.1-human-gut-metagenome-genome-assembly--contig:-NODE-97-length-12110-cov-3.851122_pt1 | contig 12110 bp, 16 predicted proteins | sample MGYA00242606_ERZ504772 | MGnify/ENA primary metagenome ERZ504772 (study PRJEB26092, sample SAMD00036363) | human gut metagenome | host: Homo sapiens | study: EMG produced TPA metagenomics assembly of...
TAATCTCTCGTAGAGTGCTGTGTATTTTGTTTAGTTCCGGTTGTTTGGTTTTCATAAGATTCTCCTTTAAAACGAACAACCAGCTTATCTGTGGTTTTATTCTACCACGAATAAGCTGGTTTGTGTAAAAATAATTATTGTCTCACTAATAGGCGATTGATTTACCATATATCTAAACTATCTTCCTAATCCACCCAAGCCTGCATCTCGTTATCCAAGACCAACCGGGCATACTCCATAGGGTTGTCAATGGCAAGAGCGTTCAATGCACATTTTGAATTTGGTGAAACACATAAAAAGCTGCTCATCAAATATCCCCCGGATAATAATGTGGAGGATACAACTAGTACACCGAGTAATATTTTCCAGCTAAATACATTGATAAAATCGTACAAAATGAGTATAATAATAGTACGAAGAAAGGAAGTGGTGATATGTCAATTACAGCAACTGAATTGAAAAATAATCTTGGAAAATACTTATTATTATCTGCAAAAGAAGATGTTTTTATCACAAAGAACGGAAAGGTAGTGGCAAAACTGACAAATCCACATCAGGACAGAGTAGAAGTAGCAAAATCCCTGTTTGGAATCTTACCAAAGGATGCAGACCTGAATGAAGCAAAAGAAGAAAGGCTTGGTGCAAAATAGATGAGGATTCTTGCAGATACAAATGTGATAATAGATGCCCTGACTTCAAGAGAGCCATGGAATAAAAGTGCAGAAGAAATATTTCTTATGGCAGCAAATCATACAATCGAAATGTACATTACTGCAAGTTCAGCAACAGACATCTATTATCTTATAAGGAAACATTTGCATAACATAGAAGCAGCAAAGATGATAATGGGAAAGCTTTATTCATTGACTGGAATATTAGAGGTTACAGCGGATGACTGCATGGATGCACTTGCATCTGCAATCAGTGACTATGAGGATGCAGTTGTTGAAAAGGTGGCATCCAGAAAAGATATGGATTATATTGTCACAAGAAATATAAAAGATTATCAGGCAGGTGGAACAAAGATAATTCTGCCAGATGATTTTGTGAAACTTGTTGAAGAGGAATAATTTTTACCACCAAATCGTCAAATACCGATTTTGTGAAACTCTTTCTATGCTCCATCCTCTGCCTTATTGCAGTCGATTCGTAAAAGCATATTATCATTAGAACGTGAAACACATTACAGCCTCCTGCCGCATTTGGGACAGAATTCAAAGTCCTCTGTAGTTGTATATCCACAATTGCTGCATCTTTTTGTTGTGTTTCCACTTCCATTTTCAAAGTCATAACCATACTGCGGATTTACACGCTGCAAATGCTGTGGCAATATCTCCACGTCCTCGCCTCTTGCTATCCTGCGTCCTATTTCCGGATCAAGCTCGTAAAGCGCATTACAGCATGTGGTCTGCACATAGTAGTGCCTGTTCCATTTAAAACACGGAATGAAGAACAGTGACAGCACCATGTATGTCATATACACCTGATACCTGCCATACCTGCCACATTCATCGCAGGTAATGACCTGATTGAAGTCAAAGTCCTTCCTGCCGTCCGTTATTCCCATCATAAAAAACATATATGATGCCTCCGTTTATCTGTGCCATAGTCCCCAGAAGTCTCCAAGCGATTCTCTCGTATGAAATCCCCGCTCATCCTCAACCACCGGTATTGATTTGGCATCCATTTTCTCTATATTTACATAAGTACCCTGACTCACCATTGCAAATACCCTGTCTATCTGCTCCTCTGTGCCCTGTATTTCCATAAATACCGAGCCGTCAGGGTCATTTCTCACCCAGCCTGTTGCGCCAACGCTTTCTGCCGCGTGCTCTGTTCTGTAGCGGAAACCTACTCCCTGCACAGAGCCGTACACTCTTATCTGCTTTCTGATGATTTTGCTGTCGTAATCACTCATATGCACTCACTTCCCTGATACACATTATTTTCAGTCTACAATAGCCCTGCAAACAACCTCATAATTGACTGCCCCAGCCTTCGTCTTGCACTTCTTCCGGTCCTGTACTTCTCCGTCACCTCCGCAGACTCAGTGAAAAGCCTGATAAAATCATCCCTGATTTCATGCACCACTTCACAATCCGCCATAAAACAGCCATTTTCAAAGTGATGATAAAGGCTTCTGTAGTCAAGATTTATGGTACCGCAGGTTGCCATTATATCGTCTGCCACACTCATCTTTGCATGGCAAAAGCCCGGTGTCCACTCAAAAATCCTCACACCATGCTTCACAAGCTGGTTGTAGAATGAGCGTGTCACGCTGTATATTGGTTTCTTATCAGGTATGCCCGGCGTGATGATGCGCACGTCAACTCCACGCTTGGCGGCAAGTGTCAGCGCATGGCTCATCTCATCGGTAATGATAAGGTAAGGAGTGATAAACCAGCAATAACGCTGTGCCTTGTTTGCCATGCTGATATAGACATCCTCCCCCACCTGCTCGTTATCGAGAGGGCTGTCTGCATATGGCTGGATATATCCACTCTGTTTTGCCTCATAATCATAGTGTAGCAGATATTGAGATACATCCACCTCGCGCGGTACCTTGCGCTCTGATGCATTCCACATCTCGAGAAATGCGATGGTAAACGACTTGACAGCATCTCCCTCGAGCCTGATTCCCGTATCCTTCCAGATTCCGTATGGGTGTGTCACATTGAAGTACTCATTTGCCAGATTATAGCCGCCGGTATATGCGATTTTTCCATCAATTACCGTGATTTTTCTATGGTCACGATTGTTTAAAAACATGTTAAAGGCAGGTGCAACCGGGTTGAACACCCTGCATTTGATGCCAAGCTTCTCCATCTTTTCCGAGAAATCCCTGTCTATGAAAAAGATTGAGCCCATATCATCATAAAACACCCTTACCTCGACTCCTGCCTGCACGCGCTCCGTGAGCACCTTCTGGATACGGTGCCACGATTCCTTGTCCTCTATGGCGTGATACTCCATGAAAATAAATTTCCTGGCCTTTGATAAATCGCTAAGCTGCGCTTCGAGTCCCTTTGACGCCTGATCATAATATGTCACATCCGTGTTCTGATATACCGGATATAATGCATTTTTTGCCAGGTATGTTGAAATTCCCGCTGCCTGTGGCACCTTTTCATACATATCGGATAGTATGTCTGCGTTTTCAGGCAGACATGGAAGAAGCATGGAATCCACCTCTTCAAACCGTGCACGCATCTTATTCGGTGCGCCGTTTAGTCCGACTAACAGGTAAAGTGACACTCCCATTATCGGAAATGCCAGTATCAGTATAATCCACGGTGTAGTCATGGATGCGGTCTGCTCACGATTGTACAGTCCGAGCACAAGTATGATTGCCAGGACGCTTGTGGTCGTGTTTATTGCTGCCGCATATTCATTTAGCCTTGTAAACATATAGACCATGAAAACTGCCTGCAATAATATCGCAAGCACTGAAAAAAACATTCTCTTTAAACCATTCTGTGTTTTTTTAGTTCCCTCGTAGGTTTTTTCCTTCATCTGTTATGCCTCCATTATCTTACTGTCTGTAATACCAAACCTCTCCATAAATTTTTAGCCACCTTCTTATTTAAGAAGCCATTCAATTTCCTCTTTATAAGGAGGAATAGTCTTCTTCGCAGAGCCCTCCTCACAAAGCCATGGTGTTTCCAGAATCTTTGGTACATTTGCAAAGGTCTCATCATGCACCAGTCGGTGCAGTGTATCATAGCCGATGGTTCCCTTGCCTATATTTGCATGCCTGTCCTTGTGTGCTCCAAGAGGATTTAAGCTGTCATTCACATGAAATACCGCTATCTGCTCAAGTCCTATCACCCTGTCAAACTCCGCAAAAACATCATCATAATGGTTCACAATATCGTATCCTGCATCATTTACATGGCACGTATCGAAGCAGACACGCAGTCTTTCTTTCCTGTCCACTCCATCATAGATTGCCTTAAGCTCCTCAAAGGAACGGCCTATTTCACTGCCCTTTCCTGCCATCGTCTCAAGTGCGATAAACACATCGTCATCATTCTGATTGAGCACTGTGTTAAGTCCCTTTACAATCTGTGCGATTCCAGCCTGCTCACCGGCATTTACATGACTTCCCGGATGAAGCACCAGTATGCGGCTCTTCATTGCCGCGGTCCTTACTATCTCCTTTTCCAGAAACTCCACTGCCAGCTCGTACGTCTCAGGCTTTACGGTGTTTGCCAGATTTATGATGTATGGCGCGTGGACCACTATCTCATTTATCCCATGCTCATGTGCATATTCCCAGCCTGCGTCTATGTTGAGCTCAAAGATTTCCTTTCTTCTCGTGTTCTGTGGTGCCCCGGTGTAGAGCATAAACACATTCGCGCCATATGACGCTGCTTCCCTGGCTGATGCCAGAAACATATCTTTTCCTGCCATGCCTACGTGACAGCCTAATTTTATATCACTCATATTTTTCCTCTGTTTCATTGAATCTATATATCTATTATTTCTACTATAACACTACATCCCTGATAACTCTATCTAAATATTCTAAATTTTTACTAAACATGGCAAAAGTCATTGACATAGTATCAAAAACTACATATACTATCCTTTGCAACCACATATATTAATGGCATATAATTGCAAGATATGTGATGCATAACTACAGTTAACCAATTATTATGATTAAAGGGGCAAAATACCTTTTGACCATCATATCATTATTATAGAAATACGAGGGTAAATATGTTTGAAATAATTGTTGACTCTGCGGCAAACATTCCTGCAGAGCTATGTAAAAAATATAAAATCAAGGTGCTATCATTTGTAAACCTTGTCAACGGAAAGGAAATGACCTGCTTTGAGCCTGACCTCACACCGGAACAGGAGCGGGCAAAGGGTAAGGAATACTATGATGCGATAAGAGAAGGTGCCGAGGTAAAGACCGGACTTATCAGCAGCGGAATCTTTGAGGATACTTTCAGGGAAATCATTGAAGCTGACAAGGATATCCTGTATTTCTCCCTCAGTAAAAACATAAGCGGCAACTACAACTCAGCCCGTGTCGCAGCCGATGCTGTCCTTGATGATTGCAATAACGGCAGAAAAATACGCCTGGTGGATTCATTAAATGCATCCCTCGGACAGGGACTTCTCGCAATATACGCCAGCGAAATGCGTGAGAAGGGCATGAGCTTTGATGAGGTGGCTGACACGATAGAGACCTATCCTGCCAGATTAAACGGTGTGTTTACCGTGGGCAATTTAAAGTATATTGCAAGAACCGGCAGATTAAGCGGAACCACCGCTTTGGTCGGCAACATGCTAAGCATCAAGCCTATCCTAAGGGGCAGCAAGGACGGATATATTGTACAGTTCAGAAAATGTCGTGGCCGAAAAGCCGTATTAAATGAGCTTGTCAATCTGTTATGCGACAACATTACAGACCCTGAAAATCAGATTATCGGAGTGGCACATGCTGACGCATATGAGGATTCGCTCTATGTGATTGAACAGATTAAAAAGCGCATAAAGGTGCGCGATGTGATAAATACCACCTATGATTTCTGCACCGGAAGCCATGTTGGTCCGGAATCTTTAGCAGTATTTTTCATGGGAAAGGACAGAGAATTGGGAGCCTGATATCAGGCTCCCTTTTCACTTCTTTTATTCATCATCCTCACATAAAAAAGTCCCAGAACTCGCTTATTAAGCGGATTCTGAGACTTTTGATTTCTATTAATTGCAACTTCTATCTCATTTTAAGCTGCAGCTTTCTTGCTTTCTGATTTCTCACAGAGCTTCTTCACACCCTGAATTGCAACAAGTACACCAAGGATGAGCAGTAATACTGACAAATATAAGCTGTAATGAATTTCCAAGGTCAAGTCCTACAGAGAATAATGCCTTTGTAAGCTTGTAGATTGTCATGCCAAGTGCAGTAAATGTAACTGCCATCATGAATACCATTGGAATCCAGAGCATGCAGCCCTGACGCTTTGTCTTCTTTAAGAATACTGCGCAGGCAACAAGTGCAAGTACTGATAAGAGCTGGTTAGCTGAACCAAACAGTGGCCATATCTCTGCATAGCCTACCTTTGTAAGCAGGAATGCAAGTACCAGTGTGATGATTGTTGCAAAGTTATTTGTTTGTCATCAGCTTGACAAATGGACTCATATTGTCATCATCTGTGTCTGAATCAAGCCAGAACTCCTGGAATGACAGACGTCCGACTCTGGCTACTGAATCAAGTGATGTCAGAGCGAAGGCTGATACAGCAAGGTTAATCAGTGTGAACACAAGTGAGTGTGGTAAACCGAGTACTGACAGGAAGTTTGCGATAGCTCCTGCGAAAATCTGTGGCTGTGTTGTAAGTCCCTGAGCTGCTGCCTCTCCCTTACCGAATGATGCTACTGCGATAAGTGCAAGGATTGCAAGCATACTCTCCATAAGCATGGCACCGAATGAAACAGGAAGCATGTTCTTCTCATTCTTTATCTGCTTAGATGCAGTACCTGATGATACAAGTGAATGGAAACCTGAAACTGCACCACAGGCGATTGTTACGAATAAGATTGGGAACAGATACTGTGGGTTTCCGTTTGCATCAGGGATTGCAAATGCTGTGAAAGCATCAAGGTTACAAGCAGGATTTGCAACAAATACACCGATTACCGCACCTACGATCATGAAGATTAACAGGTAGCTGTTAAGGTAATCACGTGGCTGAAGCAGTGCCCATACAGGTGTAACACTGGCTATAAGTATATATGCAAATATAATTATGTGCCATACGCTAAGGTTTAAATACATTGGGAAATTGAGTCCCAGTGCTATAGCTACTATAAGTAATACGATTGCAACAAGTGTGTTAATCCATTTGTTGAACTTAGAGTATTTAAGGAAGAAACCAAGTGCAACTGCTTCTATGATGAAAAGCATTGATGTAGTTGCAACTGCTCCGTTGGCTACAACCTTTGTAACCTCGCCTGCTTTATCAGCAGCAAAGCCATTGAAGGTTCCGGCTACGACATCTGCGAAAGCTGCAACAACAAGTATACAGAACAGCCAGCAGAATAACAGGAATAATTTCTTTCCTAATTTACCGATGTACTCCTCGATGATGTAACCGATTGTACGACCCTTGTTCTTAACTGAAGCGTACATAGATGCAAAGTCCTGAACAGCTCCAAAGAATACACCACCAATTAATATCCAAAGCAGAACCGGAAGCCATCCGAAAATAGCTGCCTGAATTGGTCCGTTGATTGGGCCTGCACCTGCTATAGATGCAAACTGATGTCCGAATACTACATTGGTATCGGCTGGTACATAGTCCACTCCGTCCTCCATCTCGTAGGCAGGAGTCTTGGCATTTGGATCAATGCCCCCATTTGTTTTGCAGATAACGGCCATATAATAAGTATGCTCCACCGAGCACAACAATGGCTATTACCATCATTAAGATTCCACTCATATTATTACCTCTTTCTTTTGTTTATCTTAATTTTATTTATATATTATGTTTACTCTTTTTTTAGCAAATTTCAATAAATATTTTATACATAATTTATTTTTAATTTCTATAATTTTGTTTAATTTACCAATCGGTTATAATAGGTATTCATTCTCTTTATGCTGTCTTTGTCTCAGCGGCTTCTTCTGCCTTTTTAGCAGCCATTTTGTCCTTTAATGCAAAGGCTCCGGCAAGCAGTGTGCCTGAGATTGAATGCCATGTACATGACACTGCACAGATGATGGCTGATTCAGGTGTTGAAGCAAACTGTGCTGTAGTGGTAGCAAGGTTTGTGGCAAGACCTGCATTCTGCATACCAACCTCGATAGAGATGGTTCTCTTCTTGGCTGTGTTCATGCCTACCAGCTTTCCTGCACCGTATCCAAGCAGATATCCAAGTCCGTTATGTAACAGAACTGCCGCAAAAATTACTACTCCTGATGTAAAGAACTTTGAGCCCTGTGATGATACAACACCACCTACAACGAATGCCAGGCCAAGCACCGCAATACCCGGCATGACCTTCTGAGCCTCGGCAAATGCCTTTTTCTTTCCAAGCAGGTAGTTGAGTAAAAATCCAACCGCTACAGGAAAGATTACAGTCTCAATGATTGACACAAACATCGGAAGCGCCTTGATTGAGACATGTGTTCCGCTTGCAAGAAATGATACCAGAAGCGGTGTCATAAATGGTGAGAGCAATGTGGAAACTGTTGTCATTCCAACTGAGAATGCCACATCACCACCGCAGAGGTATGACATAATGTTTGAAGAAACACCACCGGGACAGCAGCCTACGAGGATAAGTCCAAGTGCGATTCCGTCAGACAGATTCAATGCCTTTGAGATACCAAATGCGAGAAACGGCATGATAAGATACTGTGCGATTGCACCTACACATATATCAAATGGTCTCTGTGCAAGTATCTTGAAATCCTGTGTCGTAAGTGTAAGTCCCATACTAAACATGATGATTCCGATAATGATTGACTGACATGTGAACTTGTTGGATACCGGATCCACAAACAGCATCTGATTTACCCAGGCCATCAGATTCGGAACCAGAAATGTGACTACGGCGATTGCTATGACAACTATCGATGTGTAGTCTGATAAAAATTTACTTACTTTTTGTAATGCTTTCATTGTAAGCCTCCTTAACATTTTTCTGCTCACTAAAACTCTTTTATGGAATTAAAAAATCCCTTTCCAGATTGACATAATCTGAAAAGGGACGAAATAATCCGCGTTACCACCCTGATTCCACAGTGTATTACTGTGACACTCTGCATACCAGCATATGCTTTCCATATAACGGTGGACACCGGCGAGGTTTACAGACACACTTAATGCTTTCAGCCCGCTTCTTAGAGAGGATATTCCAATCTGACCATTACCTGTTCGCACCGCCCACAGGCTCTCTGAAAATAAATACAAATCGGACCTTGTTCTCATCAACGAATTTTGGTGAACATATTTATTTAAATCTTGTTTTGTATTATAGCCCTCTGACACTATATGTCAAGAGAATGATACAAATTTGTACTATAACATTTATTTATAGTTTTTATTCATGTGCTTTATTCTTATTATTTATTCGTAATCTTTGTTGTTATACTCATCATTCCATGACTGCTGTTGTGATGTACCGTAGGAATTTTGAGCATCCCCGCCCTGTGCTGTGCCATACGGATTCTGACCATACTGCTGGTTTGCTCCGTTTCCGTACATGTTCTGACCGTACTGCTGGTTTGCTCCGTTTCCGTACATGTTTTGGCCGTACTGCTGATTTGCTCCGTTTCCGTACATGTTCTGACCATATTGCTGACCGTATCCGTTTGAACCGTATGGATTATAGTAGTTATTATTACTATATCCGTTTCCCACATAAACAATTTTTTGTGAAGGCAATAATACAGATAAAAATCACATTGAGGAATATAAGTCCGCAGGCAAATCCTGCTCCCTTGCCAAACGCATGTGACAGTCCGACACAGCAGAGGATATTCATAACCGCTGCCGCAATCATTGCTGCAATAATCAGAATAACTGCAAATATCAGCATGCCCATGTGATTTCCGATACTGCTTACACCATATCCATAGGTAGAATCATAATACGATCCCATATAATCGGATGTCATAACAGAAAATCCTGATGCAATAATCTCATACATCAATATAATACATCCCACTATAATTCCGATAGTAGCCACAAGATATCCCCAGAACAGCTTCTTTTTCCCTGCAATCTTAAATCTGACGTATGAGCTGTAAAACGGTACAATAGCCGCCCAGCCGTGCTCTCCTGCCTTTGCATACATAATCCATGATGCAATAATTGTCAGTACCATAACTGCCAGATTGATAAACGACTCAAAGCCGTCAATCATACTCATAATAGTATAATATGTGCTCATTTTTTCTTCCTTTCATAACCAAAGTTTGTTTGTTATTCAAAGTATACATCACCATAGGTCAGAGCGCAATATTTAAAAAGCTTTTCATACTTTTCATACACCGCTTTTTGCACCCTTGACAAACCCCTTCTTAAACAGCTATAATATCGTCAATTGAAGCACAATTACATTTCAACAGGCTTTGATGGGAACAAGTACATTTCTGCAATACTTACAGAGAGCTGCCGGCAGGTGAGAGGCGCAAGGAAACAGATCTGGAATACATCCCGGAGCTTTGCACCGAACGTCATACCGGATGGTTAAATATCGCCGGTTCGATTAATAAGCCGCAACGTATTGGCACACGTTATAGTGCCGGAGTGTTAGCAGAATCGGCTATTTTCACTATATAATATATGTCGAATAATGTGTGACAACTCACGGAGGCATTCCTGTGCGAGCAGGATGCAAATTAAGGTGGTAACGCGAGAAATCCCCCTCGTCCTTAAATGGATGAGGGGGATATTTTATTTTTCAGAATACAGATTCATCTTATCAGGAGGAAAATCATGACAATTTATGACGAATTAGTTGCCCGCGGCCTTATCGCGCAGGTAACAGACGAAAAAGAAATCAAAGAGCTTATAAACAACGGAAAGGCTACCTTCTACATCGGCTTTGATCCTACAGCAGACAGCCTTCACGTTGGACATTTCATGGCTCTTTGCCTTATGAAGAGACTTCAGATGGCCGGAAACAAGCCTATCGTGCTTATCGGTGGAGGTACCGCACAGATCGGTGATCCATCAGGACGTACAGATATGCGCCAGATGATGACAACAGAGACTATCAACCACAACGTAGAGTGCTTCAAGAAACAGATGAGCCGCTTCATCGACTTTGGCGAGGGAAAAGCTATCATGGTAAACAACGCTGACTGGCTGATGGACTTAAACTACGTGGATGTGCTCCGCGAGGTTGGTGCTCATTTCTCAGTAAACCGTATGCTTACAGCTGAGTGCTACAAGCAGCGTATGGAAAAGGGTCTTTCCTTCCTTGAGTTTAACTACATGATCATGCAGAGCTACGATTTCTACACACTTTTCCAGAAATACGGCTGCAACATGGAGTTCGGTGGAGACGACCAGTGGAGCAACATGCTCGGTGGAACAGAGCTTATCAGACGTAAGCTTGGAAAAGACGCATACGCTATGACAATCAATCTGCTCCTAAACTCTGAGGGCAAGAAGATGGGCAAGACACAGTCAGGTGCAGTATGGCTTGATCCTAACAAGACAACACCTTTTGAGTTCTTCCAGTACTGGAGAAACGTTTCTGATGCCGATGTTCTTAAATGTATCAGAATGCTCACCTTCCTTCCTCTCGAAGAGATTGACAAGATGGAAAAGCTGGGAGGGCGCACAGCTCAATGAAGCTAAAGAAATCCTGGCATTCGAGCTTACAAAGCTTGTTCACGGTGAGGAGGAAGCCGCAAAGGCTAAAGAGGCAAGCCATGCACTTTTCGCAGGCGGAGCCAACAATACAAATATGCCTACAGTTACCGTTACAGCTGAGGACTTCCCTGACGGAGAGCTTGATATCATCTCTGTTCTCGTAAGAGCAGGACTTTGCGATTCAAGAGGAGACGGCCGCAGAAATATCCAGCAGGGCGGTGTTTCCGTTGCAGATGAGAAGGTAACTGATATCTCTACCAAATACACTCTCAACGATTTCAAGGGCGAGGGTCTCATTATCAGACGTGGTAAAAAGAAATTTGCCAAGGTTGTAGCTGAATAGACAGAGAATCCCCGGTAGTTACTACCGGGGATTTTTACTTTCAGCCATATTTTATTTTGAAAATTCATTTGCAGGAAATTCATATGGCACAAATTTACTGCTACATGTAACTGTATACTCCGTTTCTCCCGAAACAGTTTTTTGTTCTGTGCCAACACCCTCTCCACAAATCCAGTATGAACCATCATTTTTATTCTTTAGCATAATATCCCCACACTAAATTAGCATAGTGTACAATAGCCATATGTTGATAGCTGACAGGCCTTGGGTAGCTGTAATCCATAAAACTTCTAAAACAGCTCCCCAATCCAGTCCAAAAACTGGAAAAATTCTGGAAAAAAGTAGCTGAAACCGCTGAAATTTCTAAAACAGCTCCCCTAACCACAGCGAAATAGCCGGAAAAATCCCCAAAAAAGTAG
>ENA-OQJJ01000099-OQJJ01000099.1-human-gut-metagenome-genome-assembly--contig:-NODE-99-length-12048-cov-2.359617_pt1 | contig 12048 bp, 9 predicted proteins | sample MGYA00242606_ERZ504772 | MGnify/ENA primary metagenome ERZ504772 (study PRJEB26092, sample SAMD00036363) | human gut metagenome | host: Homo sapiens | study: EMG produced TPA metagenomics assembly of the...
ACAGCACGGTGCAGTAGACGTTCTTGTCGTCGTGCGTCCTATCCTCGTCGTCGAACACGGTGCTGGACCAGTACATGACGAATGCGCCGCGACCGCCATGATGGCCTTGCGGATAGTAGTCCGGCACCCAAAGGCATTCGCAGGCCCAGGCCATGCCGAGCTCCAGATGGGAGCCGTCCGGCTTGCGGGACACGTCGAGCATGCGCGGCTCGCTCCAATGGAGCAGATCGTCGGATTCCCAGATGATGAGATTCGTGCTGGCGTGGTGGCTCCACTCGTACCAGCCGCCGCCGTCGCCTCCGAACACACGCAGATCGGTGGCGATGATATACCACGTGCCGGTGTCGGGATTGCGGATGATATGCGGATCGCGCACGCCTGTGGTACCGAGATGCGAAGCCAGCACAGGCTTTCCATCGTTGAGCGGCACCCAACGGTGCGGATTGTCTCCATCGGATATATCCATGTAAATCTTCTCGGCGTAGCCGTCCGGATCCTCGATGAAGTGGACGAGCAGGTAACCGTAGTCGTCGGTTGTGTCGGTCATGGTCCCACCTTGTGGTTGTGAATGAATGAATTGGATAAGTGAATTGCGTGTTCGATAACGTACCGCGTCAACATGCGCGGATACGAAGAAAGCCGCCGCCACGAGAGCGACAGCTTTCTTCGGGAAGGAGGATTAGCCCTGATGCGTGCGGGCCCATGTGCGGATCGCATCCTGCTGCGCCGCGATGGCCTTGTTGCGGGCCAGATAGATGACCAAGGTGATGGAATACAGTGCAAGGCCGATGAGGTCCATCGTGCCCAGGGAGAAGACCACCACGATTGCCAGCCAGATGATCACCCACCGGCTGGTGGTGCCGGGAGCGAGACACCGCATGGACATGATGAAGCTGACGATGCCGATAATCAGCACCAGCAGCGCGTAGATGCCCACCACCGTCGAGGCGTTGTCCACCGCGGAATAGCCGTTTTCAGCAAACCGTTATGTTCCAGCAGATCGTAGGCTTGGCCTTTGAACCAGCTGGTGAACATGAACAGTGTGATGGACGCCATGATCACGTTGTAGGCGGCGGCGATGGTCATCAGCACTCGTTCCGCCTTGCGAGCCAATGGTGCCGGCGGCTGCATGGTGTTGCCTTGCGGATTCATATCGGTCCTTTCCGTGGTGTGGCCTCATCCGATGTGCGATGCGCAGCTCGGGAAAGATAAAATCACAGGCCCGTCCGTTTGGGGACGGACCTGTGCATTATCTCACTCGGCCGGTATCAGCCCTTGAGGCCGGAGGTGATGTTCAGGGACTGCAGGAAGTACTTCTGCGCGAACAGGAACAGCAGCAGGGTCGGGATGATGGCCATGCAGGTGGCCGCCATCAGGGAGCCCATCTGGTTGTACTGGCCCATCTGGTTGCTCAGCAGCTGCAGACCAGCGGTGACCGGCATCTTGTTGATGTCGTTGAACACCAAGGTCGGCCACAGGAAGTCGTTCCAAGCGCCGGTGAAGCTGAACAGGAAGATGACGATCAGAATCGGGCGGATGGCCGGCAGCATGATGCGGGTGAAGATCTGGAAATCAGTGGCGCCGTCGATTTCGGCCGCCTCGTCCAGTTCCTTCGGGATGCCCTTCATGAAGTTGCGCACCAGGAAGATGTTCGCCACGTTGCCCAGGCCAGGGATGATGCAGGCCCAGTAGGTGTTGACCCAGCCGAGGGAGGCGATGATGCGGTACTGCGGAATCATGTTGACCACGGCAGGGAACATCGAGATGAGCAGCAGGACGAAGAACAGCGTATCGCGGTACTTGAAGTTCAGACGGGAATAGCCGAAGCCTGCGAGCGCGACGATGCACACGGACAGCACTGCGAACACGGTCGAGATGATCAGCGAGTTGCCCAGCCAGTTCAGGACCGGGTAGCTGGCGGATGCCTCGATCAGCGTCATGTAGTTGTCAAGCACCCACTTCGCGGGCAGGAAGTTGAACGCGTTGGAGGTGAATTCGGCCACCGACTTGAACGAAGTCGTCACGGTGTAGATCACCGGAAGCAGCCAGACGACTGCCAGCACGACGAGCACCACATAGACGGCGATCAGCGACGGAGAGACCTTTTTGGTTTTGTTTTCAGGAATTGCCGCGCTTGCGACATTGACTGTGGTTGCAGCGGACATCTTCAGTCCTCCTTATTCATGAAGATCAGCTGGATCGCGGCGATGGCCATCGAGGATGATGCCCAGCAGCAATGCCATTGCGGAAGCCATGCCGGCGGCCGCAGGGCCGGCGGGGAACGCGAGGTTCCTGATATCCATCAGCAGCACCTGGGTCTGGTAGTTCGGTCCGCCGTTGGTCAGCATGACCGGCTGGCCCCACACGTTGAAGGCGCCCGTGGTGGTCATGATGGTGGTGTAGAACAACGGCAGCTTGATTTCCGGCAGGGTGATGGAGAAGAAGATCCTGACCGGACCGGCTCCGTCGACCTTCGCGGCTTCGTAGAGGCTCTCGTCCACGCCGGAGAGCGCGGAACGGTAGATGACGAGGTTGCCGCCGATGCCGGCCCACAGCACGAGCACGAAGATGGTGATCCATGCGTACGGGTTCTTGCCGAGCCAGTTGATGTCGGAGTGGAAAGTGGTGTTCAACAGGCCGAACTGGGAGTTGAAGACCATGCGCCAGACCAGTGCACCGGCGGCGATGGAGATCAGGCCGGGGATGTAGAAGATCGCCTGGAACAGACCGGCGCCCTTGAGTCCCTTCTTGCTGAGCGCCACGGCGAGCAGCAGCGGCACGATGATGGTCAGCGGCACGCTGACCAGCACGAAGAGCAGAGTGTGGCCGAGGTCACGCCAGAAGATCGAGTAGAAATAGGTGCTGGGGTCGAAGATCTTCGCGAAGTTCTGCAGGCCGACGAACTTCGGCGCACCGACCATGTTCCAACGGGTGAACGCCAGTCCAATGCCGAAGACGATCGGGATGATGCCGAAGACGGCGAAGATGATGAAGTGCGGAGCGATGTACGGCAGCGCGTGCCAGATGGAGTTCTTGCGCTTCATGGATGATTTTGCGGATCCGATCGTAGATGCCTTGCTCATCACGATTCCTCCTGAATCTCGATTTGGCCCTGGGCCATGAGGTTGAGGGTCTTCAGACCTTCTTCAAGACCAACATTGCCGTAGACGATGTCGTTGTATGTGCCCCAACCAGCGGTCGCGTAGCCTCCGTAGAGGTAGTTGGAGGTCTTGATGTAGTCGCGTTCCTTCTTGCTGTTGGTGAAGGACGCCTGGATCAGCTTTTGATACTTCGGGTTGTTCAGATCGCGGTATGCCGGCGAGATGGAACCGACCTCAGACCAATCCATCCAGTGCTCGTACACGTACTTGACGAAGTCGGCGGCGGCTGCGGATTTCGCCGCGGAGCGGTGCGGGTCCTTCAGCTGCATCCAGTTGCACTGGTAGAAGAAGTTCACCGGATTGTCGGCGCTGTACTGCAGGGTGTTGGCCTCCGCTATCTTGTCGGCGCCCAGGGTGTTGGACATGTTGCCCTGCGCCCAGGTGCCGAGCTGTGCGAACACGGCCTTGCCGGAGCCGAACGCCTGCTCGCCGTCGACGTCCATCGGGGCGATCACACCGGCGTCGTACGCTTCCTTGAGCTTCTCCATGGGCTTGCGCCAGACGTCCTTGGTCAGGTCGTCCATATCGTTCTCAAGCGTGCCGCCCGCGCCGTACAGCAGTGACATGAATGCCCACGGAAGGTTGCCGTAAGTCAGCGCGTAGGTGCCCTTGGGCAGCTTGCCCTTGAGGTCCTTGATCTCGTCGATGGTGACGAACCCGTCGTCGAGGATGTACTGCAGGTTGTACTTCTTGACCAGATCCTTGTTGTAGTAGATGGCCATCTGGTACAGGTACAGCGGGATGCCGTAGGCCTTGCCGTTGACGGTGACGCCCTTCCAAGTGGCGGGCAGGAAGCTGCTTTCCTTGAGGTCCGGGGCGACCTTCTGCCAATCGTCCATGGTGTCGAGCAGACCTTGGGACTGCAGAACGGCGGTCTGGAACTGGTCGCCGATGATGATGTCGGGGATGTTCTTGCCGGTCTGCATCACGGAGTAGATCTTCGTGGTCAGATCGCCGCCGTTCATCGGCTGGAAGACGACCTTGTAGTCGCTCTGGGCGTTGTATTCCTTGACGATGCGCTGCATTGCAGGACCGTCATCGCCCACCAGATTGTTCCAGAAGTAAATGGTCTTGCTTTCACCCGAAGAGGCACCGCAGCCTCCGGCGGCAAGCACAAGTCCAAGTGACGCACACACGGCTACGGCAGCCTTGGCAAAGCGCCGTAACCCGGTAAGATGCCTGGATGTAGACATTGTTTCCTTCCTTTTCCTCAACGGACCATCGCTGGACCGCTCCTCGTTGCAATCCGAATGGGAAGAATCCTTTTCGATTGAGCCTCCCTGCTCATTTGCAACGTTGTAATTTTGATTATACAGCTATTTTCATCGTTGTACAAACGGTAACACGCCGACGACAACAGCCAGCTTCATGGATGGGGTTATAGACGGGGTGACCCTCCAGCCACGCCCCTCAGTGGCCTACGGCCGGAGTTCCCGCAAGTGGGCCACCATCAGCGGGCAGCACGTCCGTAGTGGTCGGAGTCCATAGATTATCAGGTTCCGGCACGCCGAAATCCGGACCGTCGGCGGTCCACCTGACCACACCGACGCGCGCGTGGCGATTCGGGTCGAACAGCGGATCGCCCTTAATTTCCGTGTAGTTGCGGCAGTGGTAAATCATCAGGTCCTCGGTGCCGTCCTCGGACTTGGTGAATGAATTGTGGCCCGGACCATACTGACCGTTCTCGGCGCAGGTCTTAAACACCGGCACCGGGCTCTTAGTCCAGGAGGCCTTGTCCAGCAGATCGCTGCCGCGCTCGGCGGTCAACAGCCCCACGGCGTACGGAACTCCGGTGCCGGAGGCGGAATACGTGATGTAGATCTTGTTCTCATGGAACAGGAAGGCCGGTCCTTCGTTGACCAGGAAGTCGATGCATTCCCAGTCGTATTCCGGCTTGGTCAGCATGACGGGCTCGCTGCCCAGCGTCCACGGATCGGCCATCTTGGCGATATACAGGTTGGAGTTGCCTTCGATGGCGGGATCCTTCTGCGCCCATACCAAGTACTGCACGCCATCGATCACCTCGGTGGTGGCGTCAAGTGCGAAGGAGTCGATCGGGGTGATGATCTGGCCCTTCTCCACCCAGTTGTCGGAAGTTGGATCGTCGTCGGTGTTCTCCAGCACGAACATGCGGTGCGTCGGCAGGCCGGATGCTTCGAAATCCGTTGCGGCGCCTGCGAAGTAGATATACCATGCGCCATTGATGCGGTGTAGTTCGGGGGCCCAGATGTAGATGCTTGCCGGGCCGGATTCGTGCTTGCGCCACACCACCGTCTCCGGAGCCTTCTGCAGATCGTTGATGCTCGACGCGTGCCGGATGGCGATGCAGTTGTATTCCGGATCGGAGGCGGTGAAATAATACTCGCCGTCAACCTTGAGCACCCAGGGGTCTGCGCGCTGAAGCACGATCGGATTGTTGTAAACAACCATGTTTAGTCCTTCCCAATCCGTTGTTCCAGTATTTACAACGTTGAATATATCATTCTTACATCGTTGTAACAACTTGGGCGCGTCATTGTCAGAAGATGCTTGGATGCGGTGCCGCCGCCGGGCATGGGCGTCCATCGTTTGCGCCATTCATGCCAATGTCGGTGCCGCCGCCGGGCATGGGTGCTCGACACACTCAAGGCCGTTCGGCCAAGCTTACGGTCGAGCGCCCATGCCCGGCGGCGGCACCTTGGGGGGAAGAGCCAACCGATGGGTACGGCAACGAGGGCCGGACGGAAAGTATCCCGGTACGCCAGGAAATTTGCCGCAGGCAGACGAACGCTTAGAGAACGAGGGAATCGGCGGGGAGTTTGGTGGATTGGCGCACGACCAGCGACGACGAGACCTTGCGGAAGACCTTCTCCCCCGGCCTGTCGGCATTCGGGTCACGGCCGTCGATGCGCTCCTTGAGCACCTTCACCGACAGACGGGCGACCGCCTCAAGTCCCGGCGCGATCGACGTCAAAGCAGGCGACAGGTACTGCGAATCGTCGGAATTATCGAAGCCGACCACGGAAATATCATCGGGAATGCGCAGGCCACGCATCTGAATGGCATGCATCACGCCGGAAGCCAGCATGTCGTTCAATGCGACGACGCCATCGACCTCGACGCCGGAATCCAGCAACGTGTTCATGGCCCTCACGCCGTCACTACGATGCCACATGCCCGATTCGACGACCAGCCGATCGTCGAATTCGACGCCGGCCTCCTCCAGAGCCTCAAGATACCCCTGATAGCGCAGCGCGGCGGAACCGACCTTCTCGCCACGATGCACGCCAACCACCGCCACATGCCGGCAGCCGGTCGTCAGCAGATACTGCGTGGCCCGCTTCGCACCTTCGACGTTCTCCGTGGCGATATGGTCCACCTGGTCGGTAAAGATGCGTTCACCGACCAGCACGAGAGGATAATCGACCTTCAGCTGATCGACATCATCCTGCCCAAGCTCCAAAGGGCTGTAAATCAGGCCGTCGATCATCGTCTGCTGGGCGCCGTGCAACGCCTCCAGCTCACCGTCACGCGAATACTGCGTCGGCTCCACGATCACGCGCAGGCCGACCTTCTTCGCCTCCTCGATGACGAGCGACGACAGTTGCGCGAAGTACGGCATCTGCAGGTCGGGAATGGCCAGGCCGATGATGCCGGTCTGCCCTCGGCGCAGGTTGCGTGCCGACACGTTCACCGTGTATCCCAGTTCCGCGATGGCTTTGTTGACCTTGTCGCGCGTGGCCTGCGAGACGAATTCGTAGTCGTTGACCACGTTGGAGACGGTTTTGATCGACACTCCGGCCGCCTTGGCCACCTCACGCATGGTCACGACATGCTCGCCGTTTCCCCCCGTTCGCTTCGGCATATATACCCCTTTTGTCATCCAGCGGACTCAGTCGGCATCGAAGAAACCAACCTCCATTGTTACACCAGCATAGTCGGGGTCGAGTTCCTCCGCCGTTTGCATATCCAGAATGGGCATGCCCTCCTTGGACCAATGCACGCGGCGCACCTGGGCGTCGCGGCCACCATAGCGGCCGTGCTCGTATTCGGCGTTGTGGAACACGTAGATGAGGTTGCCGTCCTCGTCATGCGACCACATGCCGTGACCGGTGCCGAGCTGCCACCGCCCGTTGTACATGCCGGACTTCTGCAGCGGGTAATCGAGCTTCGTCCATACGCTGGCGTCGGTGAGATCGGCCCCCTGTCCGGCCGGGGCGGTGACCAGGCCGGTCGTGTAGTCGATGCCGACCAGCGAGCCCGAGTAGATCAGGAAAATCGTTCCGTCATGCACGATGGCGTTCGGTCCTTCGGCGATCATGTTGTCCCATGCGAATTCCGGCACGACGATCTGCTTCGGCTTGCTGGTGAGCCTCGCCGGACGAGCCGGGTCAAAGCTGGCGATCCAGATGCTGCCGACCTGCTGCCATGCGTAGTACCAGCGGCCCGAATCGCACAACACGGTCATGTCAAGCGAAATGCGCTGGATCGGATTGAGCGTCTCGCCATCCGGGTCGAGGATAGGCTCGGGCACCGTCCAGTTCTCCGGCTCGCGCGGATCAAAATCCGTGCCGTCGGAATGCTGCTTGAGCTGCATGATGTGGCAGCTGCCGGTCCACATGTCCGGTTTGCCGGCACGATCGTTGGGGGTGCCGTCGGGATTGACGCGCGGCCCATCGAAGCAGGGCATGAACAGGACCGACAGCTTGCCGCCGATCACATGCAGTTCCGGCGCCCAGAAGCAGCCGGTCATCGGACGATCTTCGCTATTGAGATCGCCGCATGCGAGCAGATCGATCTCCTTGGCCCGTCCACCCGCGGCGTCGGAAAGCGCTTCGATGGAGTCGGCGATGCGCAGCGGCATATGGGTTCTACCGTCGTTCGGATCCACGCAATTGCCGTCGGTGTCATCGGTGGCGATGAACATGAACATCGGCTTGCCATTGAAATCCCACGCGAACACCGATGGATCGGCGCGCTCCACCGCGAACGGCACCGGATAGACGCTCTGGCGGATCACACCTTCGACGGTACGGGTCTGGCCGGCCTTGAACGTTCCCTCGGAGGCCTCCTGGCCGATGGCCTCAAGCTGGGCCATGTTCCAATCCACCGCGCGCGTGGCCTGCGAACCGTCGCTGTAAGACAGTTCCGCACGCGTCCCAGCCAAGGCCATGACCGCGTCCCGGGCGTCCTCGCCATGCAGACCGGCATCGACGCGCTGAACAGGCACGGATGTGCCGGTATTGCGGATGCGGCCGAATCGCTCCATGAGGCGTTCGGCCTCCGCCTCGCTGATGGCGATGCTGTTGCCGATGACGGCGTTCGGAATGCCGCAATCGCCAGACTGGCGCTGCGGCAACGATTCAGCCGATTCCTCAACATCGAGCGGCGCACCAGAACCGGCGGCGGCAACGATATCGGCCGTCCGCGCGGTGTACGCTTTGCCATCATCGCCGGTCCAGGACACAACGTAACGCTTGTCCACCGCATCGAAGGCGACGGAAGGACGATTGACCCCGCCGACGGTGCGCAGCAGCACCAGTCCCAGCTGGTCGAACGCCGTCAGATCATCGCTGATGGCGAGCAGGAATGCCGACCGTTCGGAACCGTCCGGTTCACCGCCGCGGGCGGTACGGGTCGCGGCGATGGCGAATCGTCCGTCCGCGAGACGGAACAGGAACGGGTTCTTGAGTGATTTCAGCGTGATATCCATACCGGGCATGACCACGCCATGGGCGACGGCGTCGGTGGCGGGGCGAGGCGCGTCGAACGGGTCGGCGGCGAAGCGCGCCGCGGCCGTGCACGCACGGCGGGACTCCGCGGTCGCAGCGGCGATCGGTACACCGGCCGCGAAGAAGATGCCATAGTTTTCGTTCAGCGGCTGCCACTCGGCGTCATCGCCGGAACGTAGCGCCAAATGCATGCTGTAGGCGATGTCCTCGTTGTTCGCCTCTTCGCGTCCGGTGGCTTCGCGTGTATAACACAGCAGGGAATAATTGGCCGACATGGAAGATCCTTCAGTAAGCAGATACAGGTTTTATAACGATGTACTATACCGTGTTTTACATCGTTGTACAACTTGGTGTGGCGGCCTTGTGACACCCTTCATCCGCGGAGGGGGAAGCGTCACGGAACGCGCTCGTCATACTTGTGAGCGGGCGCATCGCATGGCACATGACAACGACGAGGGGCTTCCCGGTTACCCAGGAAGCCCCTCGAATCATATCCGGCGCGTTTGCTCAACGCGTCCGTGCAATCAGCGCAATCAGCGCTCGGAACGGTTGATGGCCGAGATGATGGCCTTCAGCGAGCTGGTGACGATAGAGGTATCGATGCCGACGCCCCACACGATGCTCGTGTTGTCTTCCTCGCCGATCTGGCATTCCACATAGGAAGCGGCCATGGCATCGGTGCCGACGGACATGGTGTGCTCCACGTAATCCATCACCGAAGCCTCGATGCCAAAGTTGCTCACGGCGTTGAGGAAGGCGGCGATCGGACCGTTGCCGATGCCGGAGACCTCACGCTCCACCGGCTCGTCGACACCAACGTTCACGCCGCGGTCGAGAATCCTGGCCTTGAGCACGGTGTCGGAACCATCCTCGCCGGAGGAGACGGACACCTTCAGCAGTTTCAGACGGCCCCACTGCTCGAGGGTCTCGTCCTTGCTGTCGCCGACCACGACACCAGCCGCGGTGGCGCCGGATTCCTCGACCGGCAGGTACTCGTCCTTGAACAGACGCCAGATGTCCTCGTCCTTGACTTCCTTCTTGGTCTCGTCGGCGTAGTTCTGCACGACCTTCTCGAACTCGACCTGCAGACGCTTCGGCAGATCAAGGTTGTGGTTGGTCTTGAGCAGGTAGGCCATGCCGCCCTTGCCGGACTGGGAGTTCACGCGGATGATGGCCTCGTAGGAACGGCCGATGTCCTTCGGGTCGATCGGCAGGTACGGCACGAGCCACACGAAGCTGTCCAGATCGGCGCCAGCACGGTCGGCGGCCACCTGACGGGCCTCAAGACCCTTCTTGATGGCGTCCTGGTGGGAGCCGGAGAACGCGGTGAACACGAAGTTGCCCGCATACGGATGGCGCTCGGAGATCTTGATCTGGTTGCAGTATTCGACGGTCTTGCGGATTTCCGGAACGTTGGAGTAGTCGATCTGCGGATCGATGCCCTGGGTCAGGAAGTTCAGACCAAGGGTGACCAGGTCGACGTTGCCGGTACGCTCGCCGTTGCCCAGCAGGCAGCCTTCCACGCGGTCGGCGCCGGCCAGCACGGCCAGCTCGGTGGCGGCCACGCCCATGCCCTCATCGTTGTGCGGATGCAGGGACAGCACCACGGCGTCACGCGGCACGAGATGGTTGGACACATACTCGACCTCGTCGGCGAAGACGTTCGGCGTGGTCATTTCCACCGTTGCCGGCAGGTTGATGATCATCGGATGTTCCGGCGTCGGCTTGATGACGTCGATCACCGCGTTGCACACCTCGACTGCGTACTCCGGCTCGGTGCCGGTGAAGGATTCCGGAGAATACTCGTAGTACAGGTCGATGCCCTTGGCTTCGCCCTCGAGCTCCTTGCACAGGGTGGCCGCGTCGGTGGCGAGCTTCTTGATGCCGGCCTTGTCCTTGCGGAACACGACCTCGCGCTGCAGCACGGACACGGAATTGTAGAAGTGCACGACGGCGCGCTTGGCACCCTTCAGGCACTCGTAAGTCTTGCGAATCAGATGCTCGCGGGCCTGGGTGAGCACGACGATGGTGACGTCATCCGGAATGAGCTCGCGCTCGATCAGCATGCGGATGAAGTCGTAATCGGTTTCGGAAGCCGACGGAAAACCGACCTCGATCTCCTTGAAGCCCATCGACACGAGCAGATTCCAGAAACGCAGCTTGCGCTCGGAATCCATCGGGTTGACGAGAGCCTGGTTGCCGTCACGCAGATCGACGGAGCACCAACGCGGCGCACGCTGCAGTCGCTTGCCCGGCCACGTACGCTCCGGGAAATCAAACGGCACCTGCTTATCGTATGCGACGTACTTGTTGTACGGCATCTTGCTGGGCTTTTGCGGAGCTCCAATGTAACGCGCCGGAGGCAGCAGCGGGTCGTTGTTCCCTCCGTTGGACGCCGCGGCGACTGCCGCGAGATCAAACACTGACGATTGATCCTGACCCATCACTCCTCCTTATCTGTAAAGTCGGATCGGCCTTCTGCCAATCCACATTGTTACGTGCATGTTACCTGCCTGCACTGCCGCCCATACTAGCGGCAACCAATCCCATATTTTGCCGGTATTCCGCGATATGACGGCATGGTTTGCGATTTTCGCGCCCTTATTTCACCCCCATATCCAGATTTGCCGCAGTACAGTGGGCATCATGAGCTTGCGATTCAACAGCGACGGTACGTTCCGGGTGCTGCAAATGGCTGATATTCAGGATGGTCCGGACGTGCGCGAAGACACGATTCGGCTGATCGAAGCCGCTATCAGGAAGGCACATCCCGACCTCATCGTGCTCACCGGCGATCAGATCCGCGGCTACGATCCGGCATATATCGATACGTTTCTACGTCGCCGTGGCGAACAGCCCGGTACGCACGTGCGCGCGGTCACCGAAATCGAAGCGAAAATCCGCGGCATCAAACGTCATCCGATCGCCAAAACACTGACCAAATCGCAGCCCTCCGACGAACGGTGGATGATCGACGGCATCGGCACCGATTCGCCGAAACTGGTGAAAAGCGCAGGTCGCAACGGTTCTGCCAGCAAGCTGGAATCGTGGGCGGAAGCCATCAATCGCGTCACCGCGGCGTCGCTGCTCGACGAGACACGGCAGAAAGTGCGCGACACGTTCGCCGCGTTTTTGGGGCCGGCGTTGGAATCGCATATCCCCTTCGCAGCGACGTA
>ENA-OQJJ01000100-OQJJ01000100.1-human-gut-metagenome-genome-assembly--contig:-NODE-100-length-11978-cov-2.439035_pt1 | contig 11978 bp, 13 predicted proteins | sample MGYA00242606_ERZ504772 | MGnify/ENA primary metagenome ERZ504772 (study PRJEB26092, sample SAMD00036363) | human gut metagenome | host: Homo sapiens | study: EMG produced TPA metagenomics assembly of...
CCTCACATCCAGCTTCCTTCAGATTCCATCTCACGATGGACACCCTTGCTTTCGGCTATATCCTTCCCACTACCGGGCGGATTCGGGACTTTAACCCGTTAGAAACGTGCGCCGCTAGGCGCACAAGACAAAAGCAGGAGCAAATGCTCCTGCTTTATCCGGCTTAAGCAAAAACCTAAACCACTCTTACCAAAATCATATTGTTCCATCAGCAATATTATAATGCCAATTTTTTCACTGTACTTTTCGTTTTAATTAATGACTAACAGATTGTAAAAGAATAATCCTTATCAGTCTCCGCACTGATACGATAATCCTCTTCCACATCAGTTCCCCAGCTGTCGATACCTCCAACACCTCTTACTGCGCCATATATGCATAAAACAGTTCTTCTTGCCGGTGGCAGTTCTTCATGGTGAAGAGCGTTTTCAATCTCAGATGCGGTATAAGGCAGACAAGAAAATGCAAATTTTTCATCATTCTTTTCAATACGCAGTGTCTGTGATGAGCTATCTGTCCTGCTGTTATCAAGAGACGTATGTCTTGTAATTTCAAGCCACTCTGTATCCATTCTCATACCACATTCCTGCGGAACAAGATATTGTGTAAGACTCAGATCACTGATCTCATAGACGCCTTCTTGTGCACCTGCTTTTCTGTCAGGATATGTTTCCCCGGAGAGTCCCTTATATAAATATTTGTCAGCCAATGTTGGCATAATAAATCTCATTCCAAATACAGGAAATTCAGGGAGCCCCTGTACTCCATTATAATGTACATCCACGCGAATCTTTCCGGACGCATCAACGCTATAGCTCACAAGAACAGTTGTCGCCGGAGTTGTTATGGTCTCGTATGTATATTTTACAATAATTTCATCAGCATAAACATCACCGCCATAGATGTTATTATCAGGTGCATATGGTTTTTGCTCCTTGCCATCCATGATCACCTGTATTCCCTTACAGTCAATAAACATATCTGCCGAAAGCCAGCTTCCGCTTTTAATATGGAACTTGCTTCCCCTGTCATTATCTGTCAACGCTCTCCAGAAAGTAGGCTTTGGGCAACGATACAGCCACTCATATCCATTTTTAACGATAGATTCCAGTCCCCCCTGTGCATAAGAGAAAATATAATCAAAGCCTTCACCATGTACACCTAATGTATAGTCACCATAGACCACTCTTAATTTATCTGTATAAGCCATAGTAATACCTCACTTCCTGCATTGCCGGTTTTTCTTTCCTGTCAGCAAATACAATTCCATTTGCTGAGAATTCATAGTCTGCCGGTTTATCGTCAAAATCTCCGCCATAGCGTAAAACATCTTTTCCTGTAACGGGATCTTTTACCATAATTGCCTGGTCAATAAAATCCCATATAAATCCGCCATGATACATATCGTATTTGTCAATCAGCTTCATATAAGATCCAAGTCCACCCATTGAATTTCCCATATCATGCATGAATTCGCATAAAATATACGGTTTTTTCGGACTGTTATTCAAGTATTCCTCTACATCCTCCGGTTTTGCATACATTCTGGTCTCAAAATCAGAAATAGTATCCTCATATGCCCTATTATAATAAGCGCTTTCATAATGAACTAATCTTCCATCCTTCTTTTCGGCAAAATAAACGTTCATTGCCTCAATGTCGTCTCCTGCATAGGATTCATTTCCTAATGACCAGAAAAGGATGGATGTATGGTTTTTAAAAGTTTCAAAATTGTTTTTTGCACGCTCAAGCACTGCATCTCTCCACTGTGGAATAGATCCCGGTACATTGCATGACGGTTCGATTGCCCCAAGTTTTTGGAATGAGCCATGGCTCTCCAGATTTGTTTCTGCCATCACATAAATACCTGCATCGTCGCACATATAGTACCATGGTATCTGGTCAGGATAGTGACAGGTACGCACAGAATTAATATTGTTTCTTAACATACATGATATATCTGCCTTCATGTCTTCTATACCAATGCATCTTCCTGTTCTTGCATTCCACTCATGACGGTTTACTCCCGTAATAACAAGACGTTTTCCATTCAAATAGACTACTTTATCTATAATCTCTATTCTTCTGAAACCGATATCATAAGGAATTACCTCGGCCAGTGAACCATCCTCTGCTTTAAGCTCAACATAAGCATGGTATAAATATGGATTATGATTATCCCACAGCCTGACACTTTCCAAGTCAACACAAATCGTGCCTTCCAAATGGTTGTTTTCTTTATTTAACTGTAATGACTTCTCAACTAATATATTTTCTTCTCTGTCCTTTAAAATAAAGCCAGCAGTTACATTCTGACTGTCAGTAGCAGATACCTTCATGCTGACAGACACTCTTCCGCTTTCATTATCTTGATTTAACACAGGTTTGAACCATACATCCTCCAGATGAACATCCGGAATTGCCTTCAAAGTAACATTTCTGAAAATTCCAAAAAATCTGAAAAAGTCCTGATCCTCTAAAAATGCCGCCGTGCTCATCTTATGTACCTGCACTGCCAGAACATTTCCCTTTTCCTTAATATATGGTGTCAGTTCAAACTCAGAAGGTGTGAAGCTGTCCTCTGCATAACCTATAAACTGACCATTAAGCCACAGATACATAGCTTCTTCTACACCTTCGAAGCATATATGGATTCTTTTTTCCACTACATGTTCTTATCCAAATCAAAGTATTTGATATAAGAGCCTACCGGATTGTACTGTGCTTCTGAGAACATTCCTTCTTCTGCTCCTGTTGCCTCCATACTATATGCTCCTCTGTGGTACTCTTTTCCTTCCCACGGATACATAGTGTTGATGTAACGTATTTTATCATATCCAGCCAGTTCAATATGTCCCGGAACCATAATTTTATCGAATCCTGATGCATCAAATGTTTCCTTATAAAAATCAACCGGTCTTTCCATCACATTTTTGCTGTAAGCGAACTCCCATTGACCATTTAATGACTGTAATAATGGATTTTTTTCTTTTTCATGTCCGAATAATCCAGATAATAGCAATGATCACTATGTGGTTCCAATTGATTTACCTTAAACACTTCCGGATTATCAAGCCATTTCATATCAGCGTTCATATTTTTCCTCACTTTCCAATTATTAATATATAAAACCAAGAACAATAACTGCGTTGCTACATCTAAGATATAACAAAACCCTTGTAAAGAGCAATGTAATAAATTGTACAAATCATGCACTAAATGATACTGTTATAATTATTATGAAATGAGGGTCAAAAGGTATCATTGATGCTTGCATGCAATTTAAAAAGCTCCCGTGCATTGCACAGAGAGCTTTTTAGTCTGGTTAGTACAAACATATATTAATACGCGAATTATATGATGACACTTGCTTTCCCTTTTTTTCAAATCTTTGGATTCTTGTAATAACCTGATATTCCATCTGCAGCTTGTCCGATGAACAAGAGTATACATAAGGTTCAAAACCGGTATATTCATCATCCCCTTGCGTATAATTATTCCCATAATAAAAATTCTCTATTATATTTGTCTCAAAGGAAGAATCTATTTTTGATTCAGACTCTTTTGGATAACCCATAGAATAATCACTGCCATATGTCTTTGCATATAAATCTCTCATCACTGCAGCCTGTGCCTTAGGACTATCCACATCTGCACAATAATATGTAATATAAAACGGTACTCCAAGCACCGCATCAACAGCAGCCAGCATTCTCGTATCTTCAAATGATATTATAAATATCCACGCCGATAATTCCTTGCTTATATCCGATGTTACAAAATAATCTGATATTGTGTTGTCAAAGCTATCATCCAAAGCAACTGCTGCACCATATTGCCAAGGAGCTGCTTCATATGTCTGTTCTGTTTCGCTGTCTGTATCCTTTGAATAGTTACTTTCAAGGCTTTGGAGCATAACTATATCGTCTTCACCGAGCATCTGCATAATACCTGACTGCTTCTGCAGCTCACAGGCACCCTTCAGAAAAGTCTGAATAGCCGTATAAGCCTGTCCCACCGGAATCTCAGTATCCAACGGTTCCCTTTTCTCACTATATTTCCCATTCCACAGCTCATTTACATTATCCTGCATCAGAGACATCATCTTAGTAAGCCTCTCTTCAGCTGAAATAGAATGGCTGTATGGGCTTATATCTGCGTTGCTTATTGTAGTACTCGTTTTGGCAATTTTTGCTGCTTTAAGTGAAATCAGATAATTCGGTATCATATTTCCCGCACATACAACTGCCAGAATAATGCATATACACACTATTCCCTTGATTTTATCCGGTTTTTTATCAATACATTTGCGCACTGATAAATGCTTACTTCTCATCCAATGCCTCCGCTTTCATGTCAAAATACACCTTGGTTCCTTTACCTGACTCACTCTCATAATGGATTTTTATAATGATGCAGCTTAGCAATCCTTGATACAAGTGCAAGCCCAAGCCCTGCTCCATGCTCACTTCTTGATCGTGACTTGTCAACCATATAAAAAGCCTCTGTAATGCGCTCTATATCTTCAGGCGGTATTCCTCTTCCATTGTCCGAAACTGCAATACGATAAATACTGTGCGAAATAAGTCTGCCTGATACATCTACCTTGCTGCCTCCTGATTTCACTGCATTGTCTATCAGATTAAGAAGCATGGTCTTAAACAGATCATATTCCAGCCACACCCATGCCTCATCCGCACTGTACACAATCTCTGTATTATGCTTTCTTGCCGCTTCATGTGCGGTTTCCACACAATCTGCTATAATCTCAGATATTCTTGTTTCTTCAAGCCTGAAATCATTTTTATCAAGAGTGATAAGCTCCAGCAGCTTAAATGATAATGCTTCAAGCCTCATGCCCTCATTCAGTATGACTCCGGCAGCACTGTGCACCTCATCCTCAGACAGTTTTTTCTGATACAGGGTATCGGCATATCCTATAATTGATGTCATTGGGGTTTTGAGCTCATGTGCGAAGTTTGCAGTAAAATCCTCCTGCTTCTTTGCCGCCATCTGAAGTTCATAAACTTTGCTTTCAAGGTTTTTCGCAAGCTCGTTGAAAGCCCTCGCAAGCTCACCTACTTCATCCTTTGTCTTTACATCACTTCTTGCTGTGTAATCACCATCTGCAAATTTTTTGGTGGTGGCTGTTAATCCGGCAAGAGGCTTTGTAATCATCCAGGAAAGTATCAATATGACCATCATACCAACAGCAAGTATAACAATGTAGTACATGCTACATCTATACCTAAGCTCCTTTGACTCATCGAAAACCGGTGTAATATCACTTTCCGTTATCAGAATATACCTGTTATCATTCAGCTTAAAGCTGCTTTTGACATGGATATATCTGCCACTTTGCTTTTCACCGGTATCTTTAGTATTCTCTTTTGACACTATACTGTATGTAAGCGTACCATCCTTTACCTTTATATCCTTTTGCTCATAATTACATGAATTGGCATATATCCTTTTTCCATCATCATCAGCAAGATACATTCCTCCTTCATCTCCAACAATGGATTTTGCCGACTGCGACATCATATCTGTAAGCTCCTTATCCACATCTTCACTCTTCATATTAAGTATGACAGTTTCAATCGAGTATTTTATCATCTGATGCTGTGAAAGTGCACTGTCCTGCTCCCTTTTCACTGCATGCTCCAGTGAGTATGATAGAGTCACATATTCTATCATTCCAAGGGCAACAGCCAGTATCACTGTCATTCCAAGAAACATTTTATAGAAAAATTTCATCCGCGAACCTCCAGACGATAGCCAATCCTGAAAACTGTGACAATCTTTTCATTCCAGTCAAGCTTTTTTCTTAGTCTTTGTACATGTGAGTCCAGTGTCCTTGTCTCCCCGGTATACTCCTCCTGCCATACAAGTTCATAAAGCCTGCGCCTGCTGAGTGCAACATTCTTATTCTTCATAAGCTCATACAACAGGTCAAATTCCTTTACTGTGAGCTCTACCTGCTCACCTGCCTTTGTCACTGTACGTGATTTAGGATCTATAGCTACATCCTCTATTTCCAGACGCTCTGCCATGCGCTGAGTGCGCCTTAATACGGTTTCCACTCTCGCAAGCAGCTCCCCTATCTGAAATGGTTTGCATATGTAATCATCCGCGCCCATACGAAGCCCGCGTATCCTTTCATCCACCTGTCCCATGGCAGATATTATTATGACCGGAGTATCCCCAATTCTCCTGACATAGTCAAGCAATTCATAACCATTTATCTCAGGAAGCATAATATCAAGCAGCAGCAGATCATATCTGTTCTGCTCAATTTTGTCCGCCCCTTCCTTGCCATCAAACGCTCTTTCGCATTGATATCCCTCTGCCTTCAGGGTGTTGCATATTAAATTATTTATGTCGTTGTCATCTTCCACTATGAGAATACTGGTCATAAGCTGCTCCTCTTCTATGATTATGATAGAATTATTATAGCATAAAGATGTGTCATAGTTGTAAAAAACACCCTGTTATTTAACTCAATAATAGGATGTTTTACCGGCACTTATACAAATATATTCTCACACATACATACTCCAGACAGCTCTAATCTGAGATGATATATTTTTGAATAACCACCTTTTGCCACTTTTTTCAATGCTGTTTGGATCATTTATTGAAAATCCTTCATCATCATAGCCTGTTATAACCATAAAATGTCCTGTATCGGTAAAATCTCCCCGGTCTACATTTACCACAATAGGATGTCCTTCATCAAGCTCTGCTTTCATTCTGCTCTCATCCAGCGCCACTGTCTTTGCTTTTACGCCGTAGTGCCTGCAGCCTTCACTTATAAGCGTCCATGAACTTCCCGATCCATCTACACTGTAACCGGCTTCCTTTGAATACTTTGCTACTGCAATAGGTGATGCCTCCCTATTGTGCGTCAGATAAACCACTACCATCGAAAGTGTAGTGGGACCGCATCCGCTTGCTGCAAAGAAATTGCCGCTATATTTTTTGTAGCCCCAGCGTTTATCCCACTGCACAAATAACGGAACACTATCCATAGACGCTTCTTCTGTCAAATCAATTGTGTGTTCCTTCACATGTTCCGCCGGATAATCATACACAAACTCAAGTGCCTCTTCATTCTTCAAAGCAAGGTCCTTTAGCTGTTTTGGATATTGGGTGCTGTTCATTATATCATCAAGCATCGACTGATTATTTTGTATCTTATTCTTTCCAGAGATTTTGCTATTTTCTATAACAGCATTATCATATGTATTATTTCCGGCTTCAACATCATATCTATTTGTCCTGCCATCACCTGATCTTATCATACTGCTTCCAACAGCCACAAATACAGCCACAGCTATGATACTACAGGAAAATATGATAGAACGCAGTATTTTTCTACGCCTGCGTCTCCTTCGACGTAAACTTGCCCCATGTCTGCAACATTTATTTTGTATCATGTCCACTTTCTATCCTCCTGCTTCTTTGTAACTGATATTGTGTATCATTACTCTATCAAAAGCATTCGTTTATTATGTTGCATACTTGTGTCATAGTTGTAAAATATTCCAATATTAAATTGTATAAATAAATTGACCAATGACAGTATTGCAGGATATTTTAATCTGTCACTGTATTAAGCAATTTTTGACTATATATTCTGTTATTTTGGCAAGTAATAATTCTTTTCGTATTCTATAATGACATCGTAAACAGAAAGGAGATGAATTTCCATGAGAAATAAATTACACAATTTTATTAATAACTTACTTAGCTTTTATGCAAGCTTCTTTACTCACAGATTTTATCAAATATAATGTGCATAGTATATTCTACAATTGTTCCTTTATTTGGGTTTTTAAAATATCGTTCATATCCATTCTTTACGTCCTCAAAAGTCACTTCCCCTTGTAACGGAATATATGCTTTTTGGATTAATTGTTGGGCAATTTGTTCACTATAAATTTCATGCATTTGCATATCCATCGATCGTCCTTCTATTTCTATAGAACCTATATTTTTTGCTGCTTTCTTAGCTGCACCCTTAATCCTGCTCCACAAGGAATGTCCTGTCGGATCACTGTAATTCAACGGATTATTGGTTGTATAATCGTAGCGGTTTCTGGTTAATGGATTTTCTGTCGTTCCAAGGTCACTATCTTCAGTTGTAAAGGTTCTGTCATTTTCTTTTTCCTCCTGAACCTCTACTTCTATTACATTTTATATTCAAAAGTTTCTCAATCACTTCGAGACCTCGGCATACTTACATAATTTTGTAGGGCGCCGATTTTTTCATTATCACTATACCTACAATCAGCCAACATATTTATGTATTGTTGCTCTTACAGCCCCAGGTCCTGCGAGCATTTCGCGGAACATTTCTTCAATCTTTTCACCAACTCCATCTTTGTAAAGGTCAGTGAAGAACAGACGCTCATTGGAAAGGATCGGTTTGAGCTGATCTTTGAATGTCTCCGTTTTTCCTACTACGATATCCTTAAACTGTTCCTGAAGTTCCTCGTTCATTGGGTCTGGTGCAAGTTCAAATTTATTTCCTTCATCATCCACACCAAGCATATATCTAAGCCATCCTGCGATTCCCAAAGGAATAGCTGTCAGTCTGGAGGCGTCTCCGAATTTCGCTACATATGCTTTAATTGTCTCACCGAATCGGATACCAACCATCTGAGATACATCTACGGCCAGACGAAGGTTTGTATCTCCCAAATACTCATTCGGGAAACGCTCATTAAAGAGTTCATCCACAAATGCCTGCGGAGAAAGGATTCCCGGGTTTGCGACTACCGGAAGACCTTCATCATAAGCAATCATACGCGCCATCTTCATCATATCTTCGTTTGTGTTCAGCATATGCGCAAACAGATCATATCCAAGAACCACACCCAGCGGACCTGTTGCAGAATGTACAGGGTTCAGACATACTGTTACTTTCATACGCTCAGAAAGGTTAACCGTATTTCTGTCAGCCATATATACACCGAAACCTTTCTCCAGAGCCGGACGGCCGTTCGGGAAGTTATCTTCAATTACGAGATACTGCGGTTTCTCTGCATTAACAAATGGTGCAATATATGTTTTCTTACTTGTGATAACCGGCTGCATATTCTCAATGCCAAGATTCTCAAGGTCCGCTGCGATCTGCTCGCTTGGACGAGGTGTGATCTTATCGATCATCGTCCATGGGAACGCAACAATTTTCTCATCACTTACATAATTTACGAATCCTTCATCTACGAATCCGACTTTCTTCCACTCTTCTGTCATAGTCAGTACAGATTCACGAAGTTTCGCACCATTCCGTGAGCAGTTATCCATGGAAACCAGAGCAATTGGATATCTGCCTGCTTTATATCTTTCATAAAGCATCGCAACCAGAACTGCCATTGCACCTGTTGCTTTATCCGGACCATTTTTGATATCAGCTTCTACAAACGGAAACCATGTCCCGTCAGCTTTCTGTAATGCGTAACCTTTCTCTGTGATTGTAAAGGAAACCATCTGCAGGGATTTGCTGGTAAAGATTTCTTTCAGCCGATTCCAGTGTGCCGGGTCTGAAGACTGTGCTTTTACTGCTTCTGCAAGAGCTCCTATTACTTTGTATTCACGTGTTCCATCACCATGCAGGATTACGCTTAATCCCAGGTTGTCATATGGATCATAAATCTTGTCTACTACATCATAATCAAAAAGTCTCTATACATGTAATGCCACGGTTAAGCACGCCCTCTTCCAGAAGGCCGTCAGCAATACCACCGATAAATACACGGAAAATATTTCCGATTCCGAAATGTACCCAACCAGGTTCTTTCTTCGCTTTCTCAGAAACAGCCTCTACGTCATAACCTGGCAGAGTGATTCCGGCCTTTTCCCATGCTTCCTGTTCTTTGATTCCATTCAGTGATAATTTCATGATATATACTCCTTGTTTTCTTTTTATTATGTTTCAAACTTACGTTTATATCTCAACTGTAAGTCGAGTATATATCCTCCCTATCTAAAAGTCTATTGACAAAAAGTATAATTTTTTTAATCTTATTTTATGCATTTTTACCAGTTATATTGACCATTACTGTTCTTATTATCGTTATTGCATTTTCACTTTCTATATACTACAATATACATAAAGCTAGAACTTAACTCTATCTATAACAATTCAGGAAATAATATAATCAAGAAAATCTGACAAGTTTTTGAGCTCTGCCAGACTATATCAAATATATAATTTATAAAACAGCTACCATAATAGAATCAGGAAAATCTTATGAGTGAAAAAGGTTTAACCAATATCAGCGTAAAAAAAATAACAGATCAAAAGTTTATCAATACATCTACAGAAAAAAATACATCCAAGCTCCAGATTGTTCAGGATTTACAGATGGGATTGTCCACCGTAAGCCAGAATCTGAACCTGTTAGAGCAGGATGGCTTAAATAGAAAAAAAATGGATATTTCGAATCCACCGGCGGAAGAAAAGCAAATGCGATTCAGATTGTATCTGACTTCAGAATTTCCATTGGCATTGGTATTTTAAAGAATATGTTCCATATCACTGCCGTTGACCTGTACGGAAATACACTCTATACCAATACCATTCCATTTCCATATTCCAACACGCCGGATTACTATAAGCAGGTCACCGATAAAATCAAAGAATTCATTGCCACAAATCAGTATGATGAAGAAAAGATACTTGGTGTTTCCATCGCTACACAAGGAATCACCTCCCCTGATCACTCTACTGTGCTGTATGGAAATATCATGAACAATACAGGCATGATACTGGAGGACTTTTCCCGTTATCTGCCTTATCCATGTTATTTGGAACATGATTCAAAGTCTGCTGCCTTTCTGGAATTATGGAAACACCCGGAACTTGACAGCGCCGTTGTCTTTCTACTGAATCGTAATCTCGGAGGCGCTATCATCACAAACCACCAGATTCATCAGGGAAGTTCTATGCACAGCGGCACGATCGAACATATCTGTATTAATCCAGATGGACCGCTCTGTTATTGCGGAAACCGCGGCTGTCTGGAAACTTACTGTTCCGCCAACGCTCTGGAACAGGCTGCCGGTATGAATATAAAAGACTTTTTTTCTCTTTTACGCGAAAAAAAATCTCCCCAGCTTACACAAATCTGGAAAGATTATCTCCATCACCTGGCCTTTGCCATGAAAAACATTAATTTAATTATTGATGCGCCTATTATCATCAGTGGTTATCTGGCACCATATTTTTTAGAGGACGACATTGCCTACCTGACTAAACATATCAATGTTTCCTCACCATTCGCAATTAAACAAAGAGCACTATTTTTGTTGGCACAAATGGACAATACACTCCTGCTATCGGGGCTGCATTGTTCTATGTAAATCAATTTATACATGCAATATAATAAATATTACGCTGCATAATCTTATTCGTATACCGTCAGTTCTTTATGAACATTACCGAATTGTTAGTTGAAAATGATATTCTCTCCGTGGAAAGGAAGTTATCTTTAATATTCAACGGTAAGTATGTATCCTCAAATATGAATGGAAATCAGATGTTCAATACTTTAAGTGCAGGGGTTGCATTTACCGGAATAGCGGAATAGTTCATGCTATCTGGAACGTTGTGATTATTGGTGGAGGATTAGCCATTGGGGAAAAAATGGATAAATATTCTGTAATGACATATGTACTTAATTCAAAAGATTTCGCCATCACAGGTGGTGAGTTTGGAATTGAATCATCTGTTATTTCATTGTTCGGATACATAATAGTTGCTGGTATAGCATTTTTTATGATTAAATCAAGAAAAAATTGATATAATAGGTTTGAAAATATGAAGCTATAAGGTACTTGTCAAATTCTTTAGGTTAGAATCGATGATGGGGTAAACGAAAAAGCAGTTTTGGCATTCCAGTGAACTGCCTCTTCGTTTACACCATTTTCGATTTGACCTAATTGAACAAAGTGAGCGTCCGGGTAGC
>ENA-OQJJ01000101-OQJJ01000101.1-human-gut-metagenome-genome-assembly--contig:-NODE-101-length-11917-cov-2.460136_pt1 | contig 11917 bp, 14 predicted proteins | sample MGYA00242606_ERZ504772 | MGnify/ENA primary metagenome ERZ504772 (study PRJEB26092, sample SAMD00036363) | human gut metagenome | host: Homo sapiens | study: EMG produced TPA metagenomics assembly of...
GCTGTCACCTACCAGTATCCGCACGCGGGTGCAAAGGTGGCCTACGGCACCACCGTGTACCTGTATACCGATACCTATGAGGGCAGCCATACCGATGTGCCGGATGTGACCGGCAAGAGCGCGGACTTTGCCCGCCAGATGCTGTCTGCCGCCGGATTGAACTGTGTGGTGGAGGGCAATGCGAACGGCACCGTGCAGGCCCAGAGTGCAGACCCTGGTTCCAGTGTGCAGCGCGGCACCGTCGTGACCATTACCTGTGGGTAACAAGAACCCTCTCAGGCGCTTGCGCGCCAGCTCTCCCGAAGGGCGAGCTTTATGAGTGGGCACGGTAAAGTGAATCTTCTGAAGAACTGCACTTTATCGTAAGATGCAAAAGAGCTCCCCTTTCGGGGGAGCTGGCAATGCCGCAGGCATTGACTGAGAGGGTCATTCATCCGTTTCATCCGAAAACAGCCCCCGGGATGCCGCACAGGGCTGCGATGCCCACCAGTGTGAACACGATGCGGGACCAGATGGATGCGCTGCCGCCCAGCAGCCAGCCCACAAAATCGAACTGGAACAGCCCCACAAGGCCCCAGTTGATGCCGCCCACGATCATTAAGATCAGACAGATTTTATAAAAGGTCTGCACAAAAAAGACCTCCTTCCTTTGCGGGCAGTATGCCCCGTGGGAAGGAGGTCTATGCATTTTTATCGGCTCACCCGTGCGCCGCCGCGGTCAGGCTGCGCCACGTACACCTGCTTCCAGCGCCGCTTTGCGGCCTGTGCAGCAGCCCGTGCGGCCCCTTCGTCCCGGAATATGCCGAACACCGCCGCACCGCTGCCGGTCATCAGGGCGGTGACAGCGCCATGCTCCCGCAGCAGGGCCTTGATGGCCCCGGTATCCTTTGCTCCGCTGCACTCTTCCAGCGCATTGCCGGCGGCGGCGCAAAGGGCATCCAGATCTCCGGCACGGATAGCGGCTTCCTGCGCTCCGCAGTCCGGGTGGATGCTGCTGCCCACCCGGTCATAGGCCGCAAAGGCCTCCGGGGTGGAAACGCCGTAGTCCGGCATCACCACCGTGAACCAGCACTCCGGCACCGGCGGCAGCGCCTTGAGAAAATCGCCCACACCCTGCACCCGGCAGGTGCCGCCCATCAGGGCAAAGGGCACATCCGCACCGATCTTTGCGCCCAGCGCGCACAGCTCACTCATGGAAAGGTGCGCACCGTACAGCTCGTTCATGCCCACCAGAACAGCGGCAGCGTCGGCGCTGCCGCCTGCCATGCCCGCCCGCACCGGGGTATTTTTATAGATTGTGATGTCCACGCCCGCCAGAAGGCCGGTGTAGTCAAAAAAGGCCAGCGCTGCCTTGATGGCAGTATTTTTGTTATTGGGGGCCACCAGACTGCCCGGCAGACGCAGGTTCAGGTAGGGGCTGCGGCGCAGCACCACCCGCTCGTACAGGGTGATGGCCTGCATGGTCATGTCCAGATCATGGTAGCCATTGGGCAGCAGGCCCACCACGTCCAGCGCCAGATTGAGCTTTGCCGGGGCCAGAACGGTCACCACATTCTGCTTTCGCATGGAGCATTCCCTCCTCAGTTGCCCTGAACCAGGCCGTTTTCCTGCAGGAACTCCCGGATGCGCTTGAGCGCCTCGGTCAGGTGCTCCACGCTGTAGGCGTAGGACACGCGGCAGTAGCCCTCGCCGGATGCGCCAAAGGCATCGCCGGGCACCAGCGCAACATGCTTCTGCTCCAGCAGCTTTGTGCAGAACTCCTGGCTGGTCATACCGGTGCTCTTGATGCAGGGGAAAGCGTAAAATGCACCCCGCGGCTCAAAGCAGGTCAGGCCCATAGAGTTAAAGCCGTGCACCACCAGGCGGCGGCGCATGTTGTACTCATCCCGCATCTTGTCGATCTCACCGTCGCACTCCCGCAGGGCGGTGATTGCCGCATACTGGCTGGTGGTGGGGGCGCTCATAATGGCGCTCTGGTGGATCTTGGTCATAATTTTGATGATGGGAGCCGGGCCGCAGGCATAGCCCAAGCGCCAGCCGGTCATGGCATAGCTCTTGGAAAAACCGTTCACCACAATGGTTCGCTCGGCCATGCCGGGCAGGGTGGCAATGGACACATGGGGCCGCAGGCCGTAGTTCAGCTCGGCGTAGATCTCATCCGACAGCACCATGATGTTGGTGCCGCGCAGGACTTCCGCGATGGCCTCCAGGTCTTCCCGCTCCATCACCGCGCCGGTAGGGTTGTTGGGGAAGGGCATGATGAGGAGCTTGGTCTTCGGGGTGATCGCGGCCTTCAGGGCGTCGGCCCGAAGGCGGAACTCATCCTCCTGACGGCAGGCCACATGGACCGGCACGCCGCCGGACAGGGTGGTGATGGGCTCGTAGCAGACGAAGCACGGCTCCGGGATGATGACCTCATCGCCAGCCTGCACCAGGGTGCGGATGCACATGTCGATGGCCTCGCTGCCGCCGACGGTGACGAGGACTTCCTTTGCCGGGTCGTATTTCAGGCCCATCCGGCGGTCGAGGTAGCGGGCGATCTCGGCCCGCAGCTCTTTCAGGCCCGCGTTGGAAGTATAGCGGGTGCGGCCATGCTCGAGGCTTTCGATGCCCGCCTCACGGACGGCCCAGGGGGTCGTTGAAGTCGGGCTCACCGACGCCGAGGCTGATGCACTCGGGCATCTCGGCGGCGAGGTCGAAGAATTTGCGGATGCCGGAGGGACGCATGGCCGCAGCGGCAGGCGCGATCAGTTTATCGTAATCCATCACAGCACGGTGCACTCTCTTTCATCGATTTCTTCGTCCTGATACAGGCGGCCCTCTTTTTTATAGGTGCGCAGGACAAAATGGGTGGCAGTGGACAGCACATCGTCCAGCGGGCTCAGGCGCTTTGCCACGAACAGGGCGATCTCCTGGAAGGTCTGGCCCTTGATGACCAGCTGCAGGTCGTAGCCGCCGCTCATCAGCAGCACGCTCTCCACCTCGTCGAAGGAGGCGATGGTGGCGGCAATTTCGTCAAAGCCGCGGCTCTTCTTGGGGCTGACGTTCAGCTCGATGACGGCTTCCACCCGGTTCACGCCGGCCTTCTCCCAGTCCACGAGGGTCTTGTAGCCCTTGATGATGCCCTGCGCCCGGGCCAGGTCTATCATAGCCGCCACCTCGGCGGGGGATTTATTCAGCATGGCCGCGATGTCCTCCACCGACATCCGGGCATTGTCTTCAAGGATCTTCAGAAGCTGTTCCATCGTTGTCTCTCCTTTGTTCAGTCTGTGGCGATATTTATAGATAAGTATAGCACACTGCCCGGCAGTTTGCATCTGGTTTTTGCAAGTTCTGCCGGTGATAGACATTCTTTTGCCCTTTTCCCCTGCTCTTTTTTCCAAAAAGAGTGTTCAAAAATCGGCAAATCTGCTATACTTGAGAAAACCTCTCCGTCGCAGCTGCCGCTGCGCCACCTCCCCTACCGAGGGGAGGCCTTGGCATTTCGTAAAGCTTTTTCTCTTCGCCAGAGGCTCCCCTACTAGGGGCAACAACGACGACCGCCGCCAGTGGCGGAAACAGGGAGTCGTTGTTGGGGCAGCGGCCAGCAAGACGTGCGCAATGCGCAGCGGATGCTGGGTGCCGCAACCCGGCCTTGTCGAGCGATAGCGAGACTGAGAGGTTGGTTCATTTTTTAATTTTCCGCACCAGCCACGATCTCGGTGATCTCCTGCGTGATGGCGGCCTGACGGGCGCGGTTGTAATACAGATTCAGATGCTCTATCATCTCGCCGGCGTTCTTGGTGGCGGCATCCATGGCGGTGCGGCGGGCGGCCAGCTCACTGGCCACGCTCTCGCACACGGCACCATAAACGATACCGGCCACATACTCGGGGATAATGGCGCGGAACACTTCCTCGCTGCTGGGCTTGTACAGGATCTGACTGCGGCGGGCAGCGGCCTTCTGCTCCTCGGTGGGCTCAATGGTCAGGGGCAGCACCTCCATGGTGACAGCGGTCTGGGTCATCATCGAGTCGAACCGGGTGTAGCAGAGCTTCACTGCGTCGTAATCGCCCTTCAGGTAGCCCTCGGTGATCTTCCGGGAGAGGGCAAAGCACTCACCCACCGAGACATCCGCCGCCAGCAGCACCTCTTCGGTGAACAGGTCGGCCCCGTGGTGGGCAAAGTACTCCTGACTTCTTTTGCCAATGGGCAGCACCGTGACCGGGCCCTGCTGGGCCTCCGCCTGCTTGAGCACGTTGGAGTTATATCCACCGGCCAGGCCGCGGTCGCCTGCAATGACGACCAGCAGGGTGCGTTTGATCTCTGCCCGGCGCAGGTAGGGGCTGCGGGCCCGGGGGTCTGCAGCCGCAATGCCGGTCAGCGTGTCGTGCAGCGTTTCAAAGTAGGGGCGGCTGTGTTCCACCCGCTCCTTGGCACGGCGCATTTTGGAGGAAGCCACCAGCTCCATGGCCTTGGTGATCTGCATGGTACTCTCTACGCTTTTGATGCGCAGCTTGATGTCCTTCATGGAACCTGCCATGCGTTACGCCTCCTTCCCTCAGTGCGCCTTGACGAAGCTCTCGGTGTAAGCGGACAGAACGCCCTTGAGTGCTTCCTCGGTGTCCTTGTCCAGATTGCCGGTGGTGCGGATGGTCTCCATCACAGCGGCACCGGCGGCATCATTCTCGAGATATTCGTACAGGCCCTTTTCGTATTCGGCCACATCAGCCACCTTGACCTTGACCAGAAGATCATGGATGGTGGCATACAGGATCGCCACCTGCTTTTCCACGGGCACGGGGGCCGAGCGGTTCTGCTTGAGCACTTCCACGATGCGTTCGCCCTGCGCCAGGCGGGCCTTGGTGTCCGCATCCAGATCGGAACCGAACTGGGCAAAGGACTGCAGCTCGCGGTACTGGGAGTAGATCAGCTTCAGGGTGCCTGCCACCTTCTTCATGGCCTTGATCTGGGCGTTGCCGCCAACACGGGACACCGAGATGCCGGGGTTGACAGCGGGCATAACGCCCGAGTGGAACAGCTCCGTTTCCAGGAAGATCTGACCATCGGTGATGGAGATGACGTTGGTGGGGATGTAGGCCGAAACGTCACCCGCCTGGGTCTCGATGATGGGCAGAGCCGTCAGGCTGCCGCCGCCCAGCTCATTGGAGAGCTTGGCCGCGCGCTCCAGCAGACGGGAGTGCAGATAGAACACGTCGCCGGGGTAAGCCTCACGTCCCGGGGGACGGCGGATCAGCAGCGACAGTGCACGGTAGGCCACGGCGTGCTTGGACAGATCGTCGTAGATGATGAGGACGTGCTTGCCCTGATGCATGAAATATTCGCCCATGGCACAGCCGGAGTAGGGTGCGATATACTGCAGGGGCGAAAGCTCGGATGCCGTTGCGGACACCACGATGGTGTAGCCCATGGCACCGGCCTCGGTCAGGCTCTGCACAAGGTTTGCCACGGTAGAGCGCTTCTGACCGATGGCAACGTAAATGCAGATGACGTCCTTGCCCTTCTGGTTGATGATGGTATCGGAGGCGATGGTGGTCTTGCCGGTCTGGCGGTCGCCGATGATCAGCTCACGCTGGCCGCGGCCAATGGGGATCATGGAGTCGATGGCCTTGATGCCGGTCTGCAGCGGCTCCTTGACCGGCTGACGGTCGATGATGCCGGGAGCGCGGCTTTCAATGGCGCGGAACTCGGTGGTCTCGATGGGGCCTGCGCCGTCGATGGGCTGGCCCAGCGCGTTGACCACGCGGCCGATCATGGCTTCGCCCACCGGCACGGACACCACCTTGCCGGTGCGCTTGACAGTGCTGCCTTCCTTGATACCGACGTCGGAGCCCAGCAGAACGATGGAGACGGTATTCTCCTCCAGATTCTGGGCCATGCCGTATTCGCCGTTATCAAACTGAAGCAGCTCACCTGCCATGCACTTTTCCAGACCACTGGCGCGGGCGATGCCGTCGCCCACCATAATGACCGTGCCGGTCTCGCTCTGCTCAATGGCATTTTCGTAATGCTTGATCTGCGCACGGATGATCTTGGAGATCTCTTCAGGTTTCAGTTGCATCTTTGTTTGTTCACCACTCAATTCTTAAAAATCTTTCGGGTGGAAATTCGATTACAGTGTCACGGAAGCAATATCCCTGCGCAGGGCGGCCAGACGGTTCTGCACCGTGCCGTCCAGCTCGGTGCCGTCGATGTCCAGACGGATGCCGCCCAGCACCGCCGGGTCGACCTTTGTCTGCAGGTCGATGGTCTTGCCGGTGAGGGCTTCCAGCTTCTGGTGCAGGGCAGCCGTCTGCTCTTTGGTCAGGGCAATGGCCGAGGTGGCCGTTGCCTCCAGAATGCCGTGTGCCTCATTGTAGCGGATGCGGTAAGCCCGCGTGCAGCCGCCAAGCTCCCGCAGGGTGCCTTTCTCGCACAGGATCTTTAAAAAGTTGAGCACATAGAGATGGACCTGCCCCCGCAGGGCTTCGTCCAGCAGGCCGCAGCGCTCCTTTTTGGGGATGCTGGGGATGCTGAGCAGATGCAGGTAGTCCGGGTTTGCCTTGAAAAGTGCGTTCACTTCTTCCAGCTCCCCCAGGATGCGGGTCTCAAGCCCTTCCTCCGCTGCCAGGTCATACAGGCTTCCGCCGTACATCCTTGCGATCTCGGTCATGATGCTTCACCCACATTTTTTGATAAATTCGTCGATCAGATCCTTGTGATCCTCTTCGCGGATCTCGCGCTCCACCACTTTGGAGCGATCTCCATGGCAATGCCGCCGATCTCGTCCTTGACCTCGTTCACGGCCTTCTTGCGCTCCTGCGCAATGTCGGCTTCAGCCTTCTGCTTGAGGGCAGCAGCCTGCGCGCGGGCCTCGCCCACGATCTCTTCGCCGCGGGCGGTGGCCGTCTTCTGCGCATTGGCAACGATCTCGTTGGCCTCGGTGCGGGCATTCTGCAGGTTCTGCTCGTACTCTGCCTTCATGGCTTCGGCTTCAGTGCGCAGCTTGGTGGCATCGGCGATCTGGCTGTCTGCCTTCGCCTTGCGCTCTGCGATCACGTTTTTGACCGGATTCAGCAGGAACTTTTTGAAGATGAACAGCTGGATCATCAGGTTGCAGATCTGGGCCAGAAAGGTCCAGCCGTCCAGCGTGATCAACGCCTGGTACAGTTCCATAAGCGTCTCCTTTCGTTATTTTGTAAAAGGTTCCGCTTATGCCAGGAACTTCATGAACATACCGGGTGCCAGGAAGATCAGCAGCAGGCCGGTGACGAAGCCGTAAATACCGGTGGTCTCGGAAAGTGCAACGCCCAGGATCAGGGTGCTGGTAACGTCGCTCTTGCACTCGGGCTGACGGCCCACAGCTTCACAGGCAGCAGCTGCTGCGTTGCCTTCGCCGATACCGGGGCCGATACCTGCGATCAGTGCGCAGCCTGCGCCGATGCCGCAGCCTGCCAGAGCGATACCACGAGCGAGGTACTGAAAGTCAGTCATAAGATTTGTCCTCCAAAAAAGTTTTTTGTTTTGGGAGATGCCGTTGTGAGGGCTTAGTCCTCACCGGCAGCACGTTTGATGAAAATTGCGGTCAGGGTGCAGAAGATGAACGCCTGAATGCAGCCGCCGAACCAGTCGAAATACAGGCCCGTAAAGGCCGGGATGCCGATCTGGAACAGCTGGATCTGACTCAAGGCACCCGGCAGCCAGCCGAAAATGACGTGGCTCAGGCTTGCCAGCGCCCAGTACAGCAGTGTGGAAATGACCGTACCGGACAAGATGTTGCCAAAGTGACGGAACGCCATACTGACGGGGGTGGAAACCTCCGACAGCACATTGATGGGTGCCATGATGAAGATGGGGTCCAAAAGACCTTTCAGGTAGGAAAGGATGCCGTTGGTCTTGATCTTGTAGTACATGATCAGCACAAACACCACAATGGCCCACGCGGCCTCGGTGTTCAGGTCGGCCGTGGGGCTCCACAGGCCAATGACACTGATGAGGTTGCAGCCGATGCTCAGAGCGAAGATCGAGCCGATCAGGGGGATATACTTGTCAAAGTGATACCCCATGTTGTCGTGCACGAACTGATCCAGCCGCTCCACGATGAACTCGGCCGCGGCCTGCCGCTTTGAGACATTTTCCAGCTGGAGGTTTCTGCCCAGCCAGATGGCCAGGCCCGAAAGCAGCGCCATGACGATCCAGGTAGTGACTAGGGTCTGGGTGATCTTGAGATCGCCCAGCAGGGGGATATCGGTATGGATGGTATACAGGATCTTTGCGCCGTTCAGTTCCATTTGTTACGTTTCACCCCCTTCGTCACGGGGTTCAGCTTCCGGCTCCGGTGCGGGTTCGGGGTCGTCCTCCACAGAGACGTCCACCGAAGGCCCGGCCGGTGCAAGAGGCTTGTACTTGCCGGTTATTTGCAGGTAGTAGATCGTAACGCGCGGGAAAAGCAGGGGCAGAACACCGGCAAACGGCTGGAACACCGGTGCCCCGATGGCAACGATGATCCACACCGCCTGCAAAAGCATCCGGACATTGTAGGAAGCCTGCAATGTCGCTTTGCGCCGTTTCTCATCCTGCTCGTCGATGACCTTCTGGCACACGAGGCAGATGCCCGCAAAGTTGCCGATGGCCACGGCCGCGCCGATGAGACTGCCCAGAACAACAGTGTAATCAAATTTCACCCAGCCAACCAGGTGCAGAGCTGCAAAGATCACCCACATGACGGCGGTACAGATGGCCGTGCCGCAGGCGATGCGGGTCAGCTCCTTTTTGGATTCCGGCTGCAGTTTCATAAAGGGAAACCTCCTGTTAAGTTTACTGATGCGAGTTGAACCCCACCCGCTTTGGTTTTTCCTTTTTGGTGCGGTCCATGTGTTCCTTTGCAAAATACCAGAAGTTCTGTGCCCCGGCAGCAAGCCCCAGCAGGATGGCCGGCAGGAACACCCATTCCGGCCAGCTCCAACTGTTCACCGCCCACCAGGCACCGCCCAGGCACATGACCAGCGGCAGCAGCATATTCAGGCCCAGCTGGGTCAGCCAGACAAGATCTTCCAGCGCCTTGTACCAGCCCTTCATGCGGTGTCGCCCTCCCTCTGTGCGCAGACCCGAAACAGCAGCCCGCCGCACCCTTTCGCAATGGTTTCGCTCCGGTAAAAAAGCTTATATGGATAGTATAATTCAATCCACTGAACTTTTCAATCAATTTTCCACCGATTTTTGGTAAAACTTCATAGTTCGTTCACACTAACGCCATAATTGTACGTCCACGGTGGAGTATGTCCGTCTCCGGCAGCATCAATACCAAAAATATGATAGGTTTCTTGTGCAAAACACAAAAAAACGCCCAGCTCATTTTGAAATGAACCCCAAAAGTTAGACAAAAAACGAATTAAGCGGCCCCAACGGTCTGAATCCTGTACTGCACAGGGCTCAGGCCGTTTAGTTTTAATTTAATTCGGCGATTGTTGTAATAGTCGATGTAATCGACAATAGCCTTTTCAAGCTGGTCAATGGAATCAAATTTTTCCAGATAGAACAGTTCCGTCTTGAGCAGTCCGAAGAAGTTCTCAGCAACAGCATTGTCCAGACAAGTGGCTTTCCGAGACATACTTTGCGTAATTCCTTTTGCTTTCAGTAGATTCTGGTAGGACTTCATCTGGTATTGCCAGCCCTGATCCGAATGCAGAATCAGATTGTCAACCTTGTCCGGCAGCTTTTGAAAAGCACCTTCCAGCATATCCGTGATCTGTTTGAAATTTGGATGGCGGCTCAGATTGTAGCTGACAACTTCGCCATTGAACAAATCAAGAATTGGAGACAGGTAGAGTTTCTGGTCGTTCACTTTGAACTCGGTAACATCTGTGACCCATTTCCGATTTGGCTGGTTTGTCTTGAAATGCCGTTCCAGCAAGTTTGGCGCAACTTCTCCGACTTCACCCTTGTAGGAGTTGTACTTTCTTTTTGCGCGAACCTGACAGACTAAGCCCAGCTGCTTCATGAGTTTCTGAACCGTCTTGTGATTCACACAAATATCGTTGTTGTGTAGTTCTTGTGTAATTCTGCGATATCCGTATCGCTTCTTGTTCTCATTGAAGATTGTAATGATCTGTTTTTTTACCATCTGGTACTTCGCAGGATTTTGAGACCGATGCAGGTAGTAGTAGAATGTGCTGCGAGGAAGTCCGGCAAGTTGCAGCAATGCTTTCAATGGATATTTCTGCCTTAGCTCCTGAACTACTTGTGCTTTCTGTTTTGGCGTTCCTCTTCCAGTACCAAGGCGTTCAATTTTTTTAAGTAATCGATCTCCATCCGAAGCCGTTGATTTTCTGCAATCAGATCTTCTTCTACTTGCTTATCCAGCTTTGGCTTCCGACCTTTCTGTGTCCCACCGGCGGCACAGGCTCGACCTCGACGTTCTACCAGAAGTGCCTCTTCGCCTTCTTCCAGGTAGATGCGCTCCCAATCTTGAAGCGTACGTCTTGGAATTCCATACTTGCTGGACGCTTCATAAAAGCTTAATTTTTCATTGTGAAGCTGTTTGATGATTTCTACCTTTTGAGCTCCGTTGTACTTTCGTTGTCCCTTTGGCATACAAAAACACCCCATTTCCTAAACAGTATACCATACTGTCTAACAAATGGGGTGCAGTTCACACAGGTGCAGCGGCTCTTTTATATTGATTCTAGGTTCCGGACGCTCCGGGGACACTTCCGGCAGCTTCGTACAGCTTTGCGCCTGCGGAGCCCCGGCAGCCTTCTTTTACTGGTCGATGGGCTTCATCGTGGGGAGCTTGACTGGTGGTGATTTATAGCTGTTTACAAGTGTTCATAAGCCTTTATTTGTGCAAGATAAAAAAGTCTTGTTTTTCGTAATTCTACGCAACTGTTTACAGCTATTCTCAAATTGGTGGTAAGTCAGTGGTAAGGCTGGTGGTAAACTTATTCGTCTTCGTGAGAGTGCCAACGCTTCAAGACTTCTTCCACCTGTCCAATAAGCTGCTCCTTGTTCGGCATATACAAGACATACCGGGATGCAAAAAATCTGATTCGACAAACCGCCCAGCGCATACTCGGCTGCTACGCTGTCCTTGTCAGTGCAGAGGATGATGCCGATAGGAGGATTATCTTCCGGGTCGTTGACCTCTGCGGCGTAGTAGTTCAGATACATATTGATTTGTCCGGCGGCTTCGGGCGTGAGCTTGGTGGTTTTCAACTCGATCAGCACATAGGCGTGTAAAATCTTATTGTAGAACACCATATCCACATAGTAGTGGGTGTTGTTCACTGTGACACGCTGCTGTGTGCCGACAAACATAAAGCCCCGGCCAAGTTCCAGCAAGAAATCTTCGATTTGTCGCACCAGTGCTGCTTCCAAATCGCTTTCAAGGAACGGCTTTTCTTCCGGCAGCCCCAAAAACTCGAATACATACGGGTCTTTGATGATGTCCTCCGGCTTTGTGTAGTCCACACCTTTTTCAGCCAATGCTAAAACTTGTTCCTTGTTGGCATCCCCACGAGACAAGAGCAGCCGTTCAAACAGGGAACTTTCCATCTGGCGTCTTAATTCACGGACAGACCAGCCAGAATTGACCGCTTCTTTTTCGTAGAAGCTGCGCTTCTCCTTATCGGAAATGGATAACAGCTCACAGTAGTGCGACCAACTCAATTTTCCAGACACTGTCTGGAAAATTGGATAGCTGAGATAGAACTGCCGCATATTGTAAACATTCGAGCGCGAAAAGCCCTTGCCAAGCTCCTTTGTCAACGCCCTGGAAAGCTGCGATAAGGTCTTTTCACCATATGCAGCACGGATGCTGTCATTTTGTTCACAACGAACAACGACCTCACCAATCTTCCAATAAGTTGACAACAGTTCCTGATTGACTTGCTGTGCTACATTTTTACGGGAAGCTTCCAGCAGAGAACGAATCTCACTC
>ENA-OQJJ01000102-OQJJ01000102.1-human-gut-metagenome-genome-assembly--contig:-NODE-102-length-11887-cov-3.216156_pt1 | contig 11887 bp, 16 predicted proteins | sample MGYA00242606_ERZ504772 | MGnify/ENA primary metagenome ERZ504772 (study PRJEB26092, sample SAMD00036363) | human gut metagenome | host: Homo sapiens | study: EMG produced TPA metagenomics assembly of...
GGACAGCGCCGACGAAAAGACCCGCATTGCCAGCTTGTGGCGGTGGCTCCCATCGACGACCCGCAGTTTCTCTGCCTGGTCTGCCTGGACGAACCCCACAGCTGGACGACCGCAGGCGGCAGCCTGTCGGCCCCGGTCTGTGCCGAAGTGCTGGAGCAGACGCTGGTGTACAAGGGCGTGCCCCCGCACCACGGAAGCCCCGGCTGCCTCCACAGCAGAGACCGCCGCCGACCTCCCCGCTGACGGCGATAGTTTTGACGGGGCCTGAAAACGGGCAGCAAAAAAGACCGCCGAAGCGGTCTTGAAGTGCTTGTTTTCAGTTCTGGTGCGGCTGCTCGCGGAACTTGATCTCGCCGGTCTCGCTGTTCATGGATTCCACAATAGCAAGGCTCTCCAGCTGGATGCCCTTGCTGCGGATGAGCTCGCCGCCCTGCTGGAAGCCCTTTTCCACGGCAATGCCAATGCCCTCGACCGTGGCTCCGGCCTCCTTGGCCAGATCCAGCAGGCCCATCAGGGCACAGCCGTTTGCCAGGAAGTCATCGATGATCAGGACATGATCCTCTGCGGTGAGGAACTTTTTGGAGACGATGACGTTGTAGATCTTCTTGTGGGTGAAGGACTGGATCTTGGTCTCATAGTTGTCGTAATCCAGGTTGATGCTCATGGACTTTTTGGCAAACACCACAGGCACATTGAACTCGCTGGCAACCACGGCGGCAATGCCGATGCCGCTGGCCTCAATGGTCAGCACCTTGTTGACGGGCTTGCCTGCAAACAGGCGCTTCCACTCCTTTGCCATCTCGCGGAACAGGGGGATGTCCATCTGGTGGTTGATGAAGCTGTCCACCTTCAGCACATTGCCCTCGCGCACGATCCCGTCTTTCTGAATGCGTTCTTCCAGCAGTTTCATATCCGTCTCTTCCTCCAAGCTTTGGTACAGCATTTTGATTTTACCTAGTATACCGGATTTGCCCCCCTGTTTTCAAGGTCTTTTGGCATTTTCTCTCTTGTTTTTCAGCAAAATCTGAGTATACTGGAAGCAACGGCTCCGGGTGGATTTCCGGGGCGCTCCGGGCACAGGGAAAGGTGCCCGTTTTTCTGCATCCTGCCGTCTGTTCGGGCGGGATGCATTGTGAGGAGAAGGAGTATCACGCGTATGAAGACCGGATTGATCCTGGAAGGCGGTGCCATGCGGGGCATGTTCACCGCCGGTGTTCTGGATGTTCTGATGGAGCAGGGCATCACGGTAGACGGTATGGTAGGTGTTTCGGCGGGAGCAGTGTTCGGCTGCAACTACAAATCCCACCAGATCGGGCGGACCATCCGCTACAACACCACCTATTGCAACGACAAACGCTATGCCAGCTTCCGCAATCTGCTGCGCACCGGCAACCTGTACAGTGAGAATTTCTGCTACCACGAAGTGCCCGAAAAGCTCGACCCGTTCGATGACAAGGCTTTCCGGGAATCCCCCATGGATTACTTTGTAGTCTGCACCGATATCCGCACCGGCCGACCCCATCCTATCATAAGTGCCGCACCGGTGATGCGGAGGATGTGCTCTGGATGGAAGCCTCGGCTTCCATGCCGCTGGCCGCAAAGATCGTCAGGATCGGCCATTACGGCCTGCTGGACGGCGGCGTTGCCGATTCCATCCCCATCCGCTTCTTTGAGTCCATCGGCTACAAGCGGAACCTCATCATCCTGACCCAGCCCAAGGGCTTCGTGAAAAAGAAAACCCCCTGCTGCCCGCCATCCGTGCGCGGTATCTGCGCTATCCGGCCTTCGTGGCAGCGGTGGCCGACCGTCACGAGCGATACAACGAGGCCCTCTCCTACATCGCCATGCAGGAGGCCTCCGGCAAAGACTATGTCATCCGCCCGCCCATCCCGCTGGAGATCGGCTCCATGGAGCGCGATCCGGTCCAGCTGCGCCGCGTCTACGAGACCGGCCGTGCTGTTGCCGAAATTCAGGTGGATAAGATCGCCGCCTTTGTGAACGAATCCAAAGCTGCAGCGGAAGAGTAACGGCGGCACAAACAGATATCCAGCATGTGCATAGCCCCCACGGGGAAGCAGCTCTTTTGATCGAAGCGCAGGTGCGCAGCCAGAAGGTCTACATGTGATGTTTTTCGCGGCATCACGAAAATGTTAACGTCAACAAAAATCATGGTATAGCAGCAGCCCCGTTGAACCTGACGGTCCATCGGGGTGTTTTTGCGCCGTCTTCAACGACATCGCCGCAGCTGTTCGAATCCACCCTCGAGAGTGAGACTTAAGATGCCGGGCAAAACAAAAAACCAGCGTAATTTCTACGCTGGTCCTTTTGGTGGGCGCGGGTGGATGTCGCGAGCCGCGCATCTAAAAAAGCCCCGCAGGGGCTTTTTTGCCCTCCGGACTATTCGGCGGGCCGATGCTGTTCGAATCCACCCGCCCAGTGAGTCTGGCTTTGCAGCAAAAACAAAAACCTCAGCGTACTTGCATACGTTGAGGTTTTTTGGTGGAGCGAAGCAACCTAAATCCGAACCATTGCCCTCTGGGGCATCTTTGGCGGCGATTTCATCGAAAGTGATGGTTTTTGTGCCGTCTTTGTAGTTGAATGCAATCAAAACTTTTTCATCATAGAGATAAACAGCATTCACGAATGTATTGATAAGCGTTTCCCGGTGGCTTTTCACGTTCGGGTCGAGCTTGCGGAACCGGGTCAGCCAGAACCGAACCTGATTTTCGCTTAACCGAGGCCGAGCGATTTTTTCTTCGGCGATCCGAACCTCAAGTTCTTTCTGCTGTGCTTCCAGCTTTTCCAAACGCGATTTGGTGGAGTTGGTCAGCACACCTGCTTGAATGGCGTTCAGCATATTTTCAATGCCGTTCTCTACCTCGCGCATCTGCTTTTCCAGCAAAGGGAGAGTGGTGTTTTCCTGATCCTGCAACTCCATCACTTCCGCAACGATGGCATCAATCACGGCATCGTCCTGAATCAGCTTCATGGTTTCAGCTATGACCAAATCTTCCAGCCACTCTTTACGGACGGTCTTTTTCTTGCAGGTCTTGAAACGCTTCGCGGTGGCGCACTTATAATAATGATGAACGACCTTGTTTCTACCCGTACCGCACTCGCCGAACATCATCGCGCCGCACATTCCGCAGAACAGCTTGGTGGTGAGCAAGTAATCGTCCTCGGCCTTGTGACGGGCAGGAGCGCGGCTGTTCTTCTTGATTTTTTGCTGCACTTCTTTAAACAAGTCCTTGTCCACGATGGCCGGGATGCTGTCGGGCATTACGATGTCCTTGAAGTGGTTTTCACCGATGTACCGTTTGTTCGTCAGCAACTTCTGAACACTGTTATAGGTGAACTTCTGGTTGCGGTTGGTGGTCACGCCGCTGTCGTTCAGCCAGTTCATCAGTTCTTTCATAGTTGCACCATCGTTGTACCGCTGAAAGGCTTCTACCACAAAGGGAGCTTTCAGCGGGTCGATTTGAAAGAACTTCTCCTCGTCCACCTTAAAACCAATGGGAATCGTGCCGCCGTTGTACTTTCCCTTCAGAACATTCTCGGTCATGCCGCGCACGACCTTTTCAGAAAGTTCTGCGGAATAGTATTCAGCCATGCCGGTGAGCATACTTTTGACCATAATACCTGCTGGACCATCTGAAATTGGTTCAGTAGCAGACACCAGCTTGACATGATTCCTCTCTAACTGGTACTCATAGTGCGCTGAATCGTAACGGTTACGAGCAAAGCGGTCAAGTTTCCAGACCAGCACAATGTCAAACAACCGTTTCTCGCTGTCCTTGATCATCTGCTGGAACTCCGGGCGATTGTCCGTTTTTGCGGAGAATGCACGATCAATGTAGTGCTTGACGATGGTGATGCCATTCTTTTCGGCATAAGCCGTACATTCACGAATCTGGCCTTCGATGGATTCTTCGCGCTGATTATCGCTGGAATAGCGGGCGTAAATCACGGCAGTCATGGCTGCACCTCCTTACTTCATTTTCCGCAGGCGGCGCACAAGGTCGGATGCACTATGCAGCACACGAGCCACCGACACGGTATCCTCGCCCACAATGTAGAACACCGAGTAGTTGTCCACCAGCATCTGCCGCAGCCCTTGGGTGCGCTCCGGCTCGCTTTCCACCAGCGCGCAGCGTTCCGGCAGGATGTTCAGCGATTGGATGGCTTCTGCAATACGATTATACTGTCCCATAGCCGTGTCAGGCTCCAGCAGACGGTCAGCAATGTAGCTGTAAATCTGCTCCATATCACTGAGGGCTGTATGGGAAATTTTTACGTCATACTGCTTCATCTGTGCTGTTCCCTGAACTGTGCGAATGCGCTTGCAGCATCCACGGTATCACCGTTCTGAATCTCCTTAATGCCTACCTGCAAGGCTGCATGAAGCTGATCATCGGTCATGGTGTCAGCATTCAGAGCCGCAGGAGCTTTCGGCAAAGACAGCGAGAAGGGGATGCCGCCCGTCAGAGTGATCTGGCGCAGGTACATATCAATAGCTGTTGCCATCGGGATGCCAAGCTGCTTCAACACATCCTCGGCTTGCTGCTTGACGGTAGGGTTGACACGAAGATTGAGCGTCATCGTTTTTTCCATGGTTATCACCTCAGATTTATTGTAACGCATTTTGCGTTGCAAATCAACAACTTCCAAACTTATAATTAAATTTCTCCATATTGCACAACATATTTATTGCAGAATTGTTCAAAGATCAAAATATCCACCCTGTTGCTGAAATGAAATCAAGCTAGTCATTCTTATTTTTCACGTATCGATTATCTTTTTTACCATTGTACCGAACAAAATCATCAGCGGAATCGCAAAGAGCAAACATAGGACATTTTTTAATTCAGCATTATCCGTTGAAAGCTGCATCAAAATCATAGAGAGCGGATACTTTTCTTTGCTCTGCAAAAATGTCATGGGTTGTTCCAAAAGATTCCAGCTCTCAGCGATAGAAAGGAATGCCGCAATCATAACATACGGTCGTACAATTGGAGCATAAATTTTCCTAAAAAGCACCCAGTTGCTTGCGCCGTCACAAATTGCTGAATCGAACAGGCTACTGTCAATTCTTTTTGCTGCGAACCAAAAGAGTAAAATCATCCAAGGCTGGAAAGCCGTCATTATCAATAGCCCTTTCAGGGAATCCAACCATCCAATATTCATCAGAACCAGATATTGAGGGAGCATAAGTGCTTGCTGCGGCAAAAGCAAAAAGAAAACACAGGTCAAAAGAAAAAATGTCTGCGCTTTCGGAGATGGGATTCTGGCAATCGCATAACCTGCAGGCAGTGCAATCACAATTTGAATAAGCACTCCGACAATTGCAAGAATCGCGGTATTTTTATAGGCGCAAATGAATTCCATCAGAGAATCCATCTGCCACAAGTCATCTGGGTTTATATCAAATGTCGGGAAAACAAGAAATACGCATGGCAGCACAAAAATCACAGCAGCTATCAAAGATAACATCCTATATGTAGCTTCTTTTCGTGGGTTCATCAGTTATTCCTCTTTTTTCTTGCCAAGTACATTCCGATCAGCACAACGGCCCCAACAAAAAGCACAACCAAAACAGATGCCGCTTCCAGTCGTGCATAGTTCATATTCATAAAATTGTTTTGTAGAAAGTGCTGAATACTATATAATTGTTCATTCGGATGACTTCCTCCAATCAAATAGGCTTCACGGAAACATCGAAAGCTATTGTAAATCGTCAAGATTCCACAAATCAATAAAGAACTCTTTATTATTGGAAGCTTTATGTACCAAAAACATTGTAAAGGGTTGACTCCATCTAGCATGGCGGCATCTATGATCTCGGATTCAATGGATTTCATAGCAACCATAAAAATTAAAATTGAGAATCCCAGAGTTTTCCATAATACAATTACAAGGAACACATAAAATGCAAATGGTGTTTCACCCCACTGGCTGGGAGACTTTTGTAAGATGCTTGATGCAATTGTCACAACACAAGCTGCCGGAAGTATTGAAGGAACAAGGAAGAACAGACAAAGTTTTTCTTGTCGGAACTTTATATAAACTTCCGCAATGAAAATGCCAATAACCAAATTGACGGGTATAATAATAGCCCACAAATGAAACAGATTTCTAACAGCGAGTGAAAATGCCTCATTTTCAAAAAGATCCACATAATTTTGTATGCCGACAAAATCAGTTCCTGTTCCAAGAAAGAAACTTTTCCCAAAAGCAATCAAGATTGGAAACAGATAGCAAAAAAATCCGGCAATAAGTGCCGGCAGAAGAAGGATATTGTTCTGAAGATTCTTTTTCATTTTATTCATCAAGGTACAATTTGAGCCGCGGAGTAAGTTAATCAACAAGCTCATCAAGGGTAATTTCATCATTCCAATACTGAACCATCGTTTCGCTTAGAAGATTTCCGCCATCCTCACTTTGATCAAGCTGCAAGGCACGGTACCAAATTGTGTGATATTGCGCTGCATTGATCTTGTCACATATTGTTTCAAGTTGATCTAGCTGTGCATCAGTCAAATTGTCACCATACATCTCTTTTCGGTTTTCAATATCTTCTTGCCCTATTTTTTCATGGGATGCATCATAGACACTGAATTGATATTGTGCTTCCATACATTTTTTAAGACATCCACGTCGGACAGGAAACATATCTTTATCTGCAAACGCCGAACTCGACTGGCATTCTTCACTAAGAAGATAAGCTAAAAGTGCTTTTACCTCTGCTGGATGCTTTGTGTTTCGATTTCCCATTGCGTAAGAACCGATTTCAGCAGTAACACCGCCTAGCTCATTGGGAATGGGAAGTGTTACGGTTTTGATTCCAAGAGCTGCACACTGCCGAAGAAGTCCCACCGTCATATAGCTTGGGTCAAGACTAGCAAAAGGTTCACCGTTTGCAAAATAATCTTGGACTACTTCTGGATTGAAACTGTCAAACAAACCATTTTGCATCTCATAAGAAATTTCACCCGTACGGAATTCTTTCTCGTATGCTAATGTTTGCCGACAACTAACTGTGTCCAAGTTAATAGTGTGATTCTTGTAATCGATAATTGGCTGCGATAACGCGCTTGTCATGCTAAAGTCCATCACAACCAGCATTGGTTTTTCCTTGTAGACGCGCAGCAGTTCATCCATCGTGGCCGCAAGGCTTTTTGATGCGGCTTGCATATCAAATCCGCTGTCTTTCAGAACGCTTTCTGCACTTGTCAGAGCTGGAACTGAAAAGCACAAAGGTAAAATATACTGTTTTCCTTTTAGTTTTCCAGCATCTAAAAAGAGGCATATAAAAATTCTCTGCTGTGAATTCGTTTGAATCCATTACATCGGTAAGATCGAGAAAAGCTCCATTCATCATACTCTTTTCAATATCTGGAAATAGATTAACATTCGTCAATCGGTTTCCTTCCATAATAAAAAGGTCGGGACCCTTGCCTGAAAGGATTTCCGTATTTAGCTGATGAATCTCTGCCTCACGCTCTGCGGTATCACCCTCTTTTGGCGATATGAACTGTATTGTGATATTCGGGTTCTCTTTTTGATAATCTAGCAGTTTTTCATAGATAGGACAATGTGTATCAGGATTTGCATAGTGAGCGGTAAGGTAGACTGTTAAAGTGACTGGATTTGAGCTATCCTCTGCAACGGGCTTAGCTAAATCAGTTTCCTTCTTGGTAGATGCGCATCCTGTGAGAAGAACCAGCAGGCTTACAATAATAGCGGCAATAAATATACTAAATCGGTTATTTCGTCTATTGTTATACATAACTTCAGGTTCTCCGACTTCTAAAATTTTGCTTCATACCAATACCAATGTGCTGCAATTCGTTCAGTATATTGTGTATTATCACCTTCTGATTCTGCCCACGACCATCCATTTCCACTTTTTACAAACTCAACCGGAACATCTTGAAAGCCATGTGGTTCATCATCTTCAGAATAGTAAAAGCCCTTATATGTAGTACTCGGAATGAGCCCGAAAGAGCCTGTACAAAATTCCACCATATCATCTGCGTAATAATATACTTTCCATCCATTCCACTCTAGCGGTCCCATTGGATGTTCTTCTATCACTTTCCGCGCATAGTTTGTCAGCTCATCCTGATTTCGCAGTACATAAGACTGGATGGATTTTTTGCTAAATGGCCGAACAATCAACGCCGTAGCTACAGCAATACACCCTAGTGCGGTCAAAAGTCCAATGCAAATTCTTTTCATGTTTTTCTCCAGTCAACTGAAAACATATCACGCTGTAAGAACTATGATATCGCAGACTTTACTTTAGCGTGTGTACAATATGCAGTGCCATATCTGCATTTTCTTTGTCTACAAATATCTCTGTGATATACTTTGGTTTTATACCTAGAGTTCCAATTCTTGCCTGATCGAACGTATTACGCCGATTGACATCTTTAGTTTTGCAATAGAACTTGATTCCCGCAGCCGCCAACGCATCCGTGATGCGATTGCACTGGTAGGGGTCAGAAACAGCTGCAACTTGTGATTTGAAAAATTGTTCTAACATAAAAAGGCCTCCTATATACGTTCTAAAAGAAGTTCTTACAAATCCTTTTTAAAACAACGAAATTTAAGCCCGCTTTATTTCATCCGTCCACAATTTTTTTCAAAATCGTATGGTTGCACATAAATTTCCAGAAAGCTTGTAGCACAATCACGATTTTTTTCTTTTTATTCAAAGAAACCACCACGGCAGTTCCAGCCACAGGTTATCCATGGCCTGTTCCTCCGTCTTTTTGGCGCGGCCTTTCGTCAGGTGAAAGTATATCGCCGTGCCGATCAGCGGATGTTCCTCGCCATCGGTGAAGCCATAGCGGTACAGCAGATAGGTCTGCTCCCGTTGGGTCAGCCGTTTCAGGCCATCGTACAGTTCCCGGCGCGATTCTTGCTCTTCCATAATACTCTGCGGCTGCATGGCGTAGGGGTCGGCTATGGCTTCGATACGCCGCAGCTGCTCTTCTCCCGGCAGAACATCGTCCAGCGAAACGCGCTGGTAGCAGACGCCGTCCTTGTCCTCCGTTACCATCCGCTGCTCAAAAGCGGCAAAGGCATCCCGTACCATGTCCATCATGGCGTTGCGGATGGCAGGAGCCGCATAGGTCAGGAACTTCATGCCGCGCGCTGCATCGAACTTCGGCACAGCTTTCCATAAGCCCAGATTGCCCGCCTGTTTCAAATCGTCCGTGTCAAGGTTCAGGCCAGACTGTGCCAGATTCATGCTGCGGAAAAGGTCATTTGCCACCTTGCCAATAAAGGACTTGTTGTTTTCGATCAGGCTGTCCAGCGCAGTTGCATCGCCTTTCTGTGCCAGCGCACAAAGCCGTTCATTCGTCTGCTTCATGGGCGTTTTCCTGCTCTGCGGCAGACTGCAAGATTCCCAGCAGACCGCTCCGCAGCTGTTCCAGTGCTTCCGGCGTGGCTCCCTCCATGCCCGAAACGCTGTCCAACATTGCGTCTGTCAGCTGCTCTGCCGTGATCGTTGGGTGCTGCACATCCTGCCCCTTGGTCAATTCGGTGAACATCTTCTCTGCCACTTTCTTACTCATAGCTTCCTGTTCGGCGTAATGGCTCCCGATACCCTTTTTGATCTCCTTGACCGTTGCCATGAAATACATCTCAATGTCATCAAGGTCGCCTTGATACACTGGCTTTCTCCGAAGGCTGATGTCCTTTGCGGCTTTGGCTGCTTCCGGGGTCTTGACCTTTGTGCGCAGCAGGGTGCTCAATGTCGTGAGCATGGCATTCTGTGCTGCGATACCAGACGCAAAAGTATCATCAAAATACTGCGCTATGCGGTAAGTAAGCTCTGCAAAGCGGGCGTTTTCTAACAGCAGGTTGTGACCACCTCTGTATTGACACGCCCCGTGTAGAGGTTCTTTGCGGCTTCTACGGACAAGCCCAGTTCGGCAATGTCGTAATTTTTGCGGTCGGGGATGTTGGTTTCTCCCCAGCAGAAAAATCCGTAGATACGTTGAACAGCCTTGCGATCTTCAGCACCTGCTCATGGGTCAGGGTTCCCTTTGCACCGCTGATAAAGCGGCTGATGGTACTCTTGGAGCAGCCGATTTCCTTGGCAAGCTCCGGTTGGCTGATGTTGTGCTCTTTCATCAAGTCCGCAAGACGGACGTTGGACGGTGCAGGCAGATATTCCTGTGCCATGTGGTCGGCCCTCCTTTTTGAGCTTTTTCCTCATTATAATACGCTCTGCCGTTTTGTTCAATATACGGTTACCTCTCCGCCCTTGCTGTTGCAGCCCTGCAACCAGTGAGGGCTTTTTTCTTTTTCCGTTGCAGTTTTGCCGTCTTTTTCACCCTTTCTGCAAAATTCTCCGTATATTCAGGCACAAGGCAAAAACACCAGAGTTCCCACTTTGGGGTACTCTGGTGCAACGCACGAAACAAAGGAGGAATGCCCTTGAGCCTGTATCAAACTGTCAAGTCCGCCATCACCGTTCGGCAGGTGGGAGAAATGTACGGCATGGAGCCAGACCGCCATGGCATGGTGTGCTGTCCGTTCCATTCCGACAGCGACCCCAGCATGAAGCTGAACGACACCTATTATTATTGCTTTGGCTGTGGAGCCAACGGCGATGCCATCGACCTCACCGCCAAGCTGTTCGACCTGAACCCCCGGCAAGCCGCCGAGAAGCTCGCAAGTGACTTCGGGCTTGACCCGGATAAGCCGCCCGCCAATGCCATCGCCCTGCCGCCGCCCAAGCGTGGCCTGACGGACGAGCAGTGGGCAGACATCGCCTACTGCCTGCGGGTGCTGACCGATTATCTCGACCTGCTGCACGACTGGCGAGAGCGTTACAAGCCCGCCACCCCGGAGGAACCGCATGACCCACGGTTTGAAGAAGCCCTCCACATGACCGAGACCATCGAGCACCTGACGGACTGCGTTGCATTTGGGACGCCCCAGCAGAAGGCCGATGCCGCTGCACGGCTGCTGTCCGGGTCGTACCTGCTGATGCTGGAGGAGCGCACCGACCGCCTTGCTCTGGCAAAGTGCGCCTAATAATTTATTCACCCGAAGTGGTGGGTCTCACCGTGAGACCCACCACTTCACTTTTCTAAAGGAGAACCCCCTATGAAGAAAAACATTTCCCGCAACCCCTTATGGCCGGACTGGTACAACGGCAAGAAAATTGACGAAGTCCAGTTTGGCCGTGCCTTTCTGGAACAGTGGCCGCTGAAATGCGTCAACGGAACGCTGTACACGCTGGACGGCCCGGTAGAGGATGAGAGCGAGATCAAGCAGCGCATCTTGGAGAACATCGAGGAATATGTCACCTCCGGCCTGTCCAAAAAGGTCACCAACATTCTGGAGACCATCAAGCTGCTGGCCTTTTCCGACCCGTTTCCCATCGAACAGGACTGCATCCACCTCCAGAACGGCGTGTACCATCTGCCGGACGGCTCTTTTCAGGAGAGCCGCCTGTTCTGCCAGAACCGCCTGCCTGTGAGGTATGACCCCAAAGCCGCCAGCCCTGACCGCTGGCTGACCTTTCTGCACGAGCTGCTGGACGATGCCGACATCCCCACCTTGCAGGAGTATCTGGGCTACTGCCTGATCCCCAGCACCAAAGGGCAGAAGATGATGCTCATTGTCGGCAAGGGCGGCGAGGGCAAGTCCCGCATCGGGCTGGTGCTGAAACGGCTCATGGGGGATGCCGCCAGCAACGGCAGCGTCCAGAAGGTGGAGAACAACCGCTTTGCCCGCGCCGATCTGGAGCGCCGCCTGCTGATGATCGACGATGACATGGACATGAACGCCCTGCCCAAGACGATTATATTAAGACCATCGTGACCGCCGAGGCCAAGCTGGACTTAGAGCGCAAGGGTGTCCA
>ENA-OQJJ01000103-OQJJ01000103.1-human-gut-metagenome-genome-assembly--contig:-NODE-103-length-11839-cov-2.381062_pt1 | contig 11839 bp, 10 predicted proteins | sample MGYA00242606_ERZ504772 | MGnify/ENA primary metagenome ERZ504772 (study PRJEB26092, sample SAMD00036363) | human gut metagenome | host: Homo sapiens | study: EMG produced TPA metagenomics assembly of...
ACCGTAGAAAACGGTCAGCACGATGTTGTGCTGGTCGGTCAGATACGTGGGATTGGCCGGCCACATGTAGTGCGCGGTCGGGTAGATGTCCATCGGCACGAATGAGAAGAAGCCGATGTACGGCTGTTTCAGTCCGGTCCACTGGTTCAACGCCCAACTGAATTCGCGGATCTGGGAGCGGATGTCGGCGCCGTACGCGGCGAGCAGGGTGGTCGGAATCCACAGCCAGCCGATGACGAACAGCAGCATGAGCTTCCACCAGCAGTCGGTGCAACGTGTCAGCTTGCGGCCGATCCAGACGATCACCGCATGGATGGCGCGTCCCGGACGACTATGCGCGGCGTCGCTCAGATGATGCAGCATGATGCCCAATACCGTCGTCGGCGTGCCGGACACCTCCTGGCACAGCTTGACGTACCGACGCGAGAAATACGTCGGCAGCACGCGCTCGCCACGGCCGTAACGGACCAGAGACCGCAATATAGCAAACGAAACAACGAAGGCGATAGCCATGTACAGCACGTTGGCCCAGCCGAAGTCGGCGAGTCCGGTGCCAAACCAGTACAGCGGGCCGATGCCGCAGCACCACGCCACCCACAGGCATGCGAGCACGCCCAACGTCCAGCTGAGGAACGTGTCGGCTTTTCCGGCTTTCTTGTTTTCGCTCATAGTCGGCATATTACCGCCACTGCGCGAATGGGGACCGGAACGGTCGGCGAACGTGCGGCAATTCGCAGATACGACGATTAGAATGGACGGTTATGAACTCCGAGCAGGCAGACATCCTCGACCTTTTGTCAGGCCATACCGACGATACGACCATCGAGCGGTTGGCTTTCGAATGCCTGTTGACGAACATGACCGACGATCGTGTGGTCTCCTTGATGAACATTCTCGGATGGCAAGGCGATTTCAACTGTTTTGCGATCGGCGGGGTGCCTTCGGCCAGTCTTGCCTCGACATCCCTCGCCATCCGCAAGGCGGTGCGCGATTTGGGTGGCGAGCATGTGGTCATCGGCACGTACGGCACTTTCCTGCTGGCTTTGGCTTGCCAGATGGGCGCGGTCACGCCGGAGGTGACCTGTACCGCGGTCATGCCGGCGTTCAGCGAGGACGAGCCACTGTATTTGAGCCCGGTCCGTTCCGGTGTGGCGGGGGCTTCGCATGCGTTGCGTGAGACGATGTTCTCGCTGCAGGCGGCTCCGGCGCTGTCCACTCCTTCCCGTCCGCTGCGTGCCGACGAGCTGTTGCCGGAGCGTGCGCTGCTGGGTGATGATTACGCGCGTGAGGAACTGTATCGGAACGTATATCAGGTGCTGCGCGGCGAGAATCCCGATGATCCCACTTATCTGACGGTGTCCACGTTCCTGAAGTATGGCAGTTCGTTGGAGAACACGGCGAAGGAGCTGAACGTACATCCGAACACCGTGCGGTACCGTCTGAAGCGCGCCGCCGAAACGACCGGCTGGGATGCCACCGATCCGCGCGACGCGTATGTGCTGACCACGGCTCTGGCGATCGGACGTATGCGCGACCATTAATCGCGACGGACGCGACGGATATGACGCAGATATGAAAGGACCCGCACCTGCGTTGGCAGATGCGGGTCCTTTGCTTGCGTCACGCGTCAGTTCGCGTTATGACGTCGTTCTCAGGCGATGACCGCCGGATCAACCGGGACGCCCGGATTCATCGTGGAGGTGATGGTCGCCTTGGTGACGTAGCCGGCCCTTCGACGGTGGACGGCTTCAGACGCTTGACTTCGTCGGCGACGGCCTTGAAGTTCTCGTCCAGAGCCTGCTCGGTGAAGGACATCTTGCCGATGAGGAAGCTCAGGTTGCCGTTCTTGTCGACACGGAAGTCAACCTTGCCGCCCTTGATGTCCTTGATGGCCTTGGTGACGTCCATGGTCACGGTGCCGGTCTTCGGGTTCGGCATGAGGCCACGCGGACCGAGCACGCGGCCGAGGCGGCCGACCTTGCCCATCATGTCCGGGGTGGCGACGACGGAATCGAAGTCAAGGAAACCGTCGGCGACCTTCTGCACGAGGTCGTCGTCACCGACGATGTCGGCGCCAGCCTCGAGAGCTTCGGTGGCCTTCGGGCCACGGGCGAAGACGAGGACCTTGGCGGTCTTACCGGTGCCGTTCGGCAGGTTCACGGAACCGCGGACCAGCTGGTCGGCCTTGCGCGGATCCACGTTCAGGCGCAGCACGGCCTCAACGGTCTGGTCGAACTTGTACTCCGGCATGCTCTTGAGGAGAGCGATGGCTTCGTTGGCGGTGTAAAGGTTGTTGCGATCGATCTTCTCAGCCGCTTCGCGATACTTCTTGGAACGCTGTACCATTAGTCCTTCTCCTCTCAGTCGGTAACCGTGATACCCATCGAACGGGCGGTGCCCGCGATGATCTTCATGCCGGCTTCGACGTCGCGTGCGGACAGATCAGCCATCTTGATTTCAGCGATCTCACGGACCTGAGCCTTGGTGACGGAGCCGACCTTGTGGGTCAGCGGGTTCTCGGTACCCTTCTGGATGCCAGCGGCCTTCTTCAGCAGAGCTGCTGCCGGCGGGGTCTTCAGGATGAAGGTGAAGGAACGATCTTCGTAAACGGTGATCTCAACAGGGATGACCTGGCCCATCTTGTCCTGCGTGGCAGCGTTGTACTGCTTGCAGAAGTCCATGATGTTCACGCCATGGGAACCCAGAGCCGGGCCCAGCGGCGGAGCCGGGTTGGCTTTGCCGGCCTGAATCTGGAGCTTGAGAAGCGCCGAGACTTTCTTCTTAGGAGCCATTGTATGGTTCTTCTTTCTGTGAAGCGGTGGTTAACGGCACCGGAGTAGGTCTCCCGCGTCCGGTTCCTTCCGCAACGTATATTGCTGTGCTGTGCTAGCAGGTGCCGCCGCCTTGTTCAGGCACACGATACCCTCCAGACACAACTTTTCTATTATGCGATTCCGCCACGACATTGCGCGCACGGCAATACATACAAAGAAACCCCGCCGAAGCGGGGTTCAAAAGAATCACGATTTCAGGTTCCTGAATGGGTGTGACGCGTGCGGTAGCAAGGCGCCCAAGCGCAGGCGTACCAAGGTGCGTCAAGCTTGGAGCAACGCAGCTAACGCTCCGTCATGCACGTTCAGGCTAATTTTCAACCTGGTTGAAGCCTAGCTCCACCGGCGTGTCACGGCCGAAGATGGACACGAGCACGGTGAGCTTCTGAGTGGTGGGCTCCACGTCGGAAACAACGGCGGCCATGGTGGCGAAAGGCCCATCGGTGACGGTGACCTGATCGCCAACGGCGTAGGAGACTTCGACCTTGCGCTTCTTGGCGGCGGCGGGCTTGTCGCCGGCGGCCTTGAGTGCCTCGGAAGCAATCATCGGAGCCATCATCGCCACGACTTCCTTGCGGGAGAGCGGCGCCGGATCCTTGGTCGGGCCAACGAAGCCGGTCACGCCTTCGGTCTCACGAACGATACGGCGGGCGTTCTCATCCGGCCACATACGAATCAGCACGTAGCCAGGAACACGCACGCGGGTGATGACCTTCTTGCCTTTTTCGGTGTGCTTTTCGACTTCCTCCATCGGCACTTCGACCTGGAAGATCTTGTCTTCCATACCGAAGCTGGCCACGCGGGATTCGACGTTGGTCTTCACGCGCTTCTCATAGCCGGAATAGGTGTGCAGCACATACCACTTGCCTTCAAGCGTGCGCAGGCTCTTGGAGAATTCCTCGACGGCCTTGGCACCGGCATCCTGCTCAGTGTCTTCATCCTCAGTGGTTTCCGCGGTCTGCTCTTCCGGAGCGTCCTGCTCGGACTGGGCCTGCTCATCGGTCGCCTGATCGGCGGCGACGGCCTGGACGGCCTCGCCTTCGGCCGGCAGCGCCTCAACAGCGGCAGCAGCCTCGGTATCAGCCTTGGAAGCCTCGTCGAGGTTGTCGGAAAACACTTCGTCAGTCATGCACTTTCACCTTCAAGTTGTTTATCAGCCGAATATCCACAGGGTCAGCTTGCCCAGACCGTAGTCCATGCCGGTGACCAGTGCCATCAGCAGCAGCACGAAGATAAACACGGCGAGGGACCAGAAGAACAGTTCCTTGCTGGTCGGAGTGACGACCTTGCGGAGTTCGTCGATAATCTGTTTGATGAACAAGCCAATGCGCATGAAGATGTTCGGCTTAATGGCCTTCTCGCTGTTCTTCGCCTTCGCCATAATAATCCTCCGCTGGGCTTGTTGTAAGAAGCTTGGCAGGGAAGGCGGGACTCGAACCCACAACCTACGGTTTTGGAGACCGTTGCGCTACCAATTGCGCCACTTCCCTAGGTGAAAATCCACCTCGGCGTGCGTTCCGTAGAGAACGCTTCGCCACGGCGAAACCGCCAAGTCGTTATAGTAACGGCTCCGGTGGATTATCGCAAATCGCGTGTCGCGCGCGTAGCACGCGACTCTTCTCAGTTAGCCCATTCCTTGAATCGACGCATGCCTTCGGCTAGGTCTTCGTCGGCCAGTGCGTAGGAGAAACGCAGGTAACCGGGAGCACCAAAGGCCTCGCCGGGGACGGCGGCCACGTGGGCCTCATCCAACAGTGCAGCGGCAAAGTCAGCGGACGTATCGGACACTGTGCCCTTGGGACCCAGCGGCTTGCCAAGCAAAGCGGTGATGTCCGCAAAAACGTAGAACGCGCCGGTCGGAGTCGGGCAGTTGACGCCCTCGATATCGTTCAAGGCGGTCACAATCGCACGGCGGCGCGCGTCGAAGGCCTTACGCATCTCGTGCACCTCATCCAGCGGGCCGGCCACAGCAGCCAAAGCAGCACGCTGGGAGATGTTGTTCACGTTGGAGGTCATGTGACCCTGCAGTTTGGATGCGGCCTTGGCCACGTCCACGGGGGCGATCATCCAGCCGACGCGCCAGCCCGGCATGGCGTAGGTTTTGGCCACGCCGTTGAGCACGAGCAGCTGGGAGCGCACTTCGGGAACCGCGGCGCCGATGTACGTGGTTTTGGCGTCGTCATAGTTCAAGTGTTCGTAGATTTCGTCGGAAATGACCCACACGTGGTGTTCGATAGCCCACTGCGCGATGGCCTTGACGGTTTCCGGCTTCCACACCGCGCCCGTCGGGTTGTTCGGCGTGTTCACGATGATGGCCTTCGTGTGTTCGGTGCGCGCGGCCTCGATGTCCTCGATGCTCGGCTCGAAGTTGCGGTCGGCGCCGGCGAACACGGTCACGGGCACGCCGCCGGCGAGCTTCACGGCTTCCGGATAGCTGGTCCAGTACGGGGTGGGGATGATGACCTCGTCGCCCTCGTTGAGCAAGATCTGGAACGATTCGTAGACGGCCTGCTTGCCGCCGTTGGTCACGATGACCTGGCTCGGGTCGATTTCGTAACCCGAATCGCGCAACGTCTTGTCCGCGATGGCCTTGCGCAGTTCCGGCAGGCCTGCCGTGGCGTGTAACGATAGTTTTCGGATCCTGCACCGCGGCGGCCGCGGCCGCGACGATTGGCGCCGGGGTTGGGAAGTTCGGTTCGCCCGCGCCGAATCCGATGACGTCGATTCCAGCGGCTTTCATTGCCTTTGCCTTGGAATCGACGGCCAGAGTAGCGCTCGGAGCCACGTGATTGATACGGTCGGATAGAGTCTGCCAGTCAGCCATAGTCATGCCTGTAATGCTAGACCTGCCACGCGAAAAACGACAGCCCCACGACACACGTCTATTTCGCCGCGAACGCTTCGCTTGAAGCGAAATCGATGGCCTAACCACACCTTTTGCACTGGCTCAGACCAGTACGAGATTGTCGCGGTGCACCAGCGGATGCGCGTATTCCTCGCCAAGGAAACGCTTGAGCTGGGCCGTATTGCGTCCTAGCATCTGCGGGATCTCCTCGGAGTCGAAGCCGACCAGGCCCTTGGCCAAATGGTTGCCCTGCTCGTCGTCAACCCAGACGGCGTCGCCGGCGGCGAAATCGCCCTTCACTTCCACCACGCCGGCCGCAAGCAGGCTGGCCGCTCCCCCGCGCACCGCCTTGGCCGCGCCGGAATCGGCCACCAGCGTGCCCTGCGGGTGGGAGGCGAAGCCGATCCACAGCCTACGTGACGAACCGCGGTCGTTGATCGGCGCGAACGCGGTGCCGACCGGATCGCCCATCATCGCGGGACCTGCGTTCGACGCGCATGTCAACACCGCGGGAATGCCGGACACCGCGGCGACGCGCGCGGCCTCCATTTTGGTGACCATGCCGCCGGTGCCGACGTTCGAGCCGGTTCCGCCGACCTGAACCTTCGCCAGCGCATCCTCGACGTTCGGCACATAGGAGATGCGCTTCGAGCCAGGCTCGCTTGGCGGCGCGGTGTACAGCGCGTCCACGTCGGTGAGCAGGACGAGCGCGTCGGCGACGACGATGTTGGCGATCAGCGCGGACAGACGGTCGTTGTCGCCGAACCGGATCTCGTTGGACGCGAGGGAATCGTTTTCGTTGATGATCGGCACCGCGCCCAAGTCGAGCAGGCGGTCGAGCGTACGGCGCACGTTGCGGTACTGCTGTGGGGCGATCGTGTCGGAAACGGTGATGAGGATCTGTCCGACACGCAGCCCGTACCGTGCGAAAGCGGCCTCGTACTGGGCCATCAGCAGGCCTTGGCCGACGGCGGCGCACGCCTGCTGGTCGGCCACGTCGGTCGGACGCTTGTCGAAACCGAGCGTGCCGAAACCGGCCGCGATCGCGCCGGAGGAGACCAGCACCACGCGGCCGCCCATCAATCGCACGCGGGCGATGGCCGCCACAAGCGCGTTCAACCGTTGCGGATCCAAGTGGCCGCTCGGCTCGGTCAGCGAGCTGGAGCCCACCTTCACCACGATGGTCTGCGCTTCGGCGATGGCCCTGCGCACTTGCGCTTGCGATGGCGTGTTCATAGTTCCTCCCGGTACCGTTACCGGCTATTGAAAAAGCCCGCCGACATGCCATCGGCACATCAGCGGGCTTCGTTGGATGGTTCTATTGTTCCACATCCTCGTCGTCGGCGGTCTCGCCACGTCCAAAAAGACTGGTTTCGTCGTGACGGTCGTCGTCCACGGAAGGATCGGCCCAGTGTCCTGCCTTGCGTTCGGCCATCATGGCTTCGCGCACGGCCTGACGGGCGTCCATCATCTCGTGGTACTGGCGACGGCGTTCCGTGTTGGAACGACGCTGCGCACGACCATCCGATTCCTGCAGTCGCAGGTCGACGCCGCGTGCGCCCAACTGGGTGCCGTCGAGCATTTCCGCGCCGGCCGCGATGGTCGGATCCCAATCGAATTCCACGGCACGGTCGCCACGGCCGATGCGCACTTCGTCGCCCGGCTTGGCGCCCTTGTGTCGCAGCTCGTCTTCGACGCCCAGCTTGGCCAGACGGTCGGCAAGGTAGCCGACGGCCTCGTCATTATCGAAGTTGGTCTGCATGACCCAGCGTTCCGGCTTGGTGCCGAGCACCTCGTACCAGACTTCGCCGTTGCCGTTCTCCTTGCGTTCCACGGTGAAGTCGAGCGCGTTGCCGCCTTCGTCGTTACGGCGACGGCGATTGCGCGGCTCCTCGAGCGGCTTGATGACCACGCGGGCCTCTTCCTCGGCCTGCTCGCGTTTGGCGACTTCCGCGCGCATGTTGGTCACGAGGTCGGCCAGCGCCCAGTTGAGTTCCTTCAGACCCTCGTGGGAGGCGGTGGAGATGATGTAGACCTTGAGGCCGAGCTTTTCGAATTCCGGCTTGACGAATTCGGCGAGTTCCTTGGCTTCCGGCACATCCACCTTGTTGAGGATGATGATGCGCGGACGTTCGGGGATCGGAATCGCGCCGAGCGGCAGTTCGAGCTTGCCGGCGTATTCGGCGAGCTCGTGTTCGAGCGCCTGGTAGTCGCTCATCGGGTCGCGGTCCGGTTCGAGGGTGGCGCAATCGATGACGTGGGCGATGATTTCGGTGCGTTCGATGTGGCGCAGGAATTCGAGGCCGAGGCCCTTGCCCCGGGATGCGCCCGGAATCAGGCCCGGCACGTCGGCGATGGTGTAGCGCATGTCGCCGGCCACCACTACGCCGAGGTTCGGCACGAGCGTGGTGAACGGATAATCGGCGATCTTCGGTTTGGCGGAGCTCATCGCCGCGATCAGGCTCGACTTGCCTGCGGACGGAAAGCCCACCAGCGCCACGTCGGCGATGGACTTGAGTTCGAGGATGACGTCGCGTTCCTCGCCCGGCTCGCCCAGCAGTGCGAAGCCCGGCGCACGACGGGTGCGATTGGCCAGCGCCGCATTGCCGAGACCACCGTTGCCGCCCGCGGCCACGACGAACTTGTCTCCCGCGTGACGCAGGTCGGCAAGCTGCTCGCCCGGATGCTTCGGCTTGCCCTGCGGTCCCTTGGCTTCGAACACGACCGTGCCCACCGGGACGGGCAGAATCAGGTCGGCGCCCTTCGAACCGTCCTTCGTGTCGCCCAGGCCCATGGTGCCGCTTTCCGCCTCGCGATGGGGCATGAAACGGTAGTCGAGCAGACTGTTGGCGTTCGAATCGGCCATGAAGATCACGGAACCGCCGTCGCCGCCATTGCCGCCGTTCGGACCGGCCAACGGCTTGTATTTCTCCCTACGGATGCCGGCGGAACCATTGCCGCCGTCGCCGCCCTTCACATGGACGGTCACTCGATCCACAAAATCACTCATGTATCTACCTTACATAGCAGAAAGACCGCGTCCATAACGGGCGCGGTCTTTCATCAAAAAGCGTTATTTGCGCGTGTCTCAGGCGGCAATCACGTCGACGACCTTGCGGTCACGACGCACGCCGAACTTCACACTGCCGTCCTTGAGGGCGAACAGGGTGTGGTCCTTGCCCATGCCGACGTTCTCGCCCGGGTGGAACTTGGTGCCACGCTGACGAACGATGATGTTGCCGGCCACGACGGCTTCGCCGCCGAACTTCTTCACACCGAGGTATTGCGCGTTTGAATCGCGACCGTTGCGCGAGCTGGACGCGCCCTTCTTATGTGCCATGTCTGTTCCTTTCGGTCCTTGACTCTAACCCTACGCGAATCAGGCGATCGCCGTGATCTTGACGAGAGTCAGCTGCTGGCGATGGCCCTTGCGACGAGCAACGCCGGTCTTGTTCTTGTACTTCATGATGCTGATCTTCGGGCCCTTGGCCTCATCGTTGACAACCTCAGCCTTGACACTGATGTTGGCGAGATCCTTGGCGTTGACGGTGACCTTGTCACCATCCACAACGAGAGCGACCGGGAATTCCACGGTGTCGCCCTTCTTGGCGTCGAGACGGTTGACGAGGATGACGTCACCGACCTCGACCTTTTCCTGATGGCCGCCGGCCTTCACAATAGCGTACATATCCGTTCCTTTATTAACTTGGAAAGCTTACTGCCCGGCACGTTCGAGCCTCGCGGCCAGACACCAGCAATCTAATCTACACATACCCGCGTACAACCGCAAGTCTGCTCCCGGCGTGTCAGGTTGACATACCGGGATTTTTCCTTTATTCTTCTTGTTCTTCCTCGCCCAGGTCCGCATTGTTGGCGGCCACGGCTGCCGCCGCGATCTGCGCGAGTTTGGCCTTCACGTCCGGCGAGGAGCCCTTCGGCACCTGCACGTCCGTGCCATGGCCATGCTTGTTGGTCTTGACGAACGGATCGCCGCCCTTCAGGGCGTACGGATCGTCGTAATCCGCCGAAACGGTCGGTTCGTCATGGAGGATGAAGCCGCGGCCCTTGCAGGTCGGGCATTCCTCGGAGAACGCCTCCACCAGACCCTGGCCGATGCGCTTGCGCGTCATCTGCACCAGTCCCAGCGAGGTGACTTCGGCCACCTGATGCTTGGTGCGGTCGCGCGCCAGGCACTCCACCAGTCGGCGGAGCACCAAATCCCTGTTGGCCGGCATGACCATGTCAACGAAGTCGATCATCACCATGCCGCCGATGTCGCGCAGACGAAGCTGTCGCGCGATCTCTTCGGCCGCTTCGAGGTTGCAACGGGTCACCGTTTCCTCGAGGCTCTTGCCGCGGCCGATGAAACGGCCCGTGTTCACGTCGATGGTGGTCATGGCCTCGGTGCGGTCGATGACGATCGAACCGCCGGACGGCAGGTAGACCTGACGTTCCATGCCCTTACGCAACTGGGAGTCGATCTGCCACTTGTCGAACACGTCCTTGCCGTCATGTTCGGCCGGATCCCACTTCTCGAGCTTGTCTTTCAGGTCGGGGGCCATCGTGTCGAGGTATTCCTCGATACGCTCGTACACGCGGTCGCCTTCCACGATCATCTTGGAGAAGTCGTCGTTGAAGATGTCGCGAACCACGCGGATGGCCACGTCCGGCTCGCCTTGCAGCAGCTTCGGACGCTTGCCGTGCAGGAACTCGTCGCGCTTGGCGGTGATGCGTTCCCACTGGCGCACCAGGTTCTCAAGATCCTTGGTGATGGCCTCTTCGGAAGCGCCTTCGGCCGCGGTTCGGATGATCACGCCCATATCCTTCGGCGCGATCTTCGACACGATGTTCTTCAGGCGGGCGCGCTCACGCTCGCTCAGCTTGCGGCTCACGCCGGTCATGCCGCCGGACGGCACCAGCACGAGGAAACGGCCGGCCAAGGTGACCTGCGAGGTAAGCCTTGCGCCCTTGTGGCCGATCGGATCCTTGGTTACCTGCACCAGCACCGGATCGCCCGACTTGAACGCCAGTTCGATACGACGCGGCTGGCCTTCCAGACGTGCGGAATCCCAGTTCACCTCGCCGGCGTACAGCACGCCGTTGCGGGCCTGTCCGATGTCCACGAACGCGGCCTCCATGCTCGGCAGCACGTTCTGCACGCGGCCAAGATAGATGTTGCCGACGGTGGCCACTTCCTGGATGTCGGACACGTAATGCTCGACGAGCACATTGTCTTCGATCACGGAGATCTGGGTGTGGCGCTCACGTTCGCGCACCACCATCAGACGCTCGACGTGTTCGCGACGGGCCAGGAAGTCCTGCTCCATGAGCTGGTTCTGACGGCTGCGTTCACGACGGTTGTCGCGGCGGCGCTGCTTCTTGGCTTCCAGACGGGTGGATCCTTCGACGTCGGTGATTTCGTCGATGTACTGCTGCTTGCGGGAGCGACGGGACATCGTCTCGTCCGATTCCTCGGCCTTCGACCCTCCACGGCGGCGGCGACGGCGACGGGTCACCGTGCCCTCTTCCTCATCGTCATCCTCATGACGGCGACGGGATTCGCGTTCGGAGGTCTGCTGCTCGTCGGCTTCCTCATGGTTGCCGCGTCCGCGACGGCGGCGACGGGTGCGCGTCGGCTGCTCGTCATCATCATCGTTTCCATTGCGGGACTCGTCATCGATCGGCGCATACGTGATGCCATCGAGGACCAGGTCCTCCTCGATCTGCTCCACTTCGGCAGCGGCACGACGTTCCTGCGCGTTCAGACGACGGGAACGACGGGAACGACGGGAATCGCCATGATCATCGTCTTCGGCGTCGTTGTTGCGGTCATTGCCATCATCACGGCCGCGACCGTCATTCGAAGCGTCCGTGCGGTCCGCATCGGCCGTGTCGTGGCTGCGACGGCGGCGGCGACGGGTCGGACGGTCATCGTCGCGGTCATCACGGCTGTCACGGGCATCGTCCGAACCTCTGCGGCCCGTATCGTCGGCATCGTCATCGTCGGACGATCCGCGGCCCGCGGGGGCGGCCGGCAGAATCGGCTCCTGGAACAGCAGCGACGTCATCGGACGCGGATTATGACGCGTCTCATGGCCTTCCGGCAGCGCGCTGACGGCGTCGAGCGCACGGTCTTCGGATGATTCGTCACGATTGCCACGAT
>ENA-OQJJ01000104-OQJJ01000104.1-human-gut-metagenome-genome-assembly--contig:-NODE-104-length-11763-cov-3.879856_pt1 | contig 11763 bp, 11 predicted proteins | sample MGYA00242606_ERZ504772 | MGnify/ENA primary metagenome ERZ504772 (study PRJEB26092, sample SAMD00036363) | human gut metagenome | host: Homo sapiens | study: EMG produced TPA metagenomics assembly of...
GAATGAGCAGCAAATGGATGAAACAGAGCTGACTGCCCGCAGCCGGGAGATTGCCAAGGAATATCAGCTGGAAATGCCGATCATGAACCTCAGCTATATGAAATTCTATAAGCAGCCTGTGAATGTCAGTATGCTTGCGCTGGTTGCTGGAATCGCAGTTCTGGTCATCATCGGAGGGTATGTTGTGATACAAAGTATCTTCCAAATCTCTATCAATGACAAAATCCAAAGCTATGGACAACTGCGGACTATCGGCACAACGCCAAAGCAGATCCGCCGTATTGTCAAAAAGAAGGCTGTTTCTTAGGATGGGCTGGCATTGGAATCGGTATTTTGCTGGGATGTGCAGTCGGGTTTGCGCTGTTTTCCCGTGGATTCAATCTGTCATTTTATGCTGCCGCGATTGTTTTGACTGCACTGCTTAGCTGGTTTATGGTATCCATTGCAATCCGCAAACCGGTAAAGATTGCCGCAGGTATCTCTCCTATTGAAGCAGTTCGTTTTACTGGCAATCAGAGCGGAAAGTCCCATGCGCATAAGAAGAATATGCGGTTAAATCCTCTCTCCATGGGAATTGCAAATTTCAGGCGTGACCGCAAAAAGCGATCAGTATTGTGGCTTCCCTGAGTCTGGGCGGGGTGATCCTTTTGGTGACAGCGTCTATTCTTTTGGTCGTTCGCCAGAGCGGATCGCAAGACAGTTTTTCCCGGATGGGGATTATAAAATCTATATCAATTCTAGAAAAACAGAATATGAGGTGATGTCGAAAGGAAATCCTTTGAATGAAGCGCTTCGGCAGGAGGTGCTGGCCGTAGACGGCGTAACAGATGTGATAGAGAGCCGGCAGGCAATCCATGTGCGGTTTGAAAATGAGGAAAGTTCTTCTGGCGGAATGTGCGATCTGTTGAGTGATCGAAATAGGGACCAAATGCAAGCGGCACTTGTGTCGGGGACTCTACCGCAGGATTCCCATAGTATTGCACTTGATATGGACTATGCAGAAGATATGATTGGTGTAGATGTAGGATCGATTATAGAACTTTCCATAGGGGAGCAGGTGATTCCTGTCACTGTTTCAGGTCTGTTCACGGACAATAAGCTGAAAAATGGTCATGGCACTCTGGCATTGGACAACACCTGCATGGTTGCAACCAAAGAGTTATTTCAGGAAGCACTGCCTATGATCGATTGTTTTGATTATTCCTGGAGCATTGTCAGCGATCCCCAAAAGGCGGAGCAGATTGAAAACAATCTGAGTGCGATCATTTCTTCCAATCCCGACCTTGAACTGGATACCATTGGGATACATAAGGATTATGAGGAAATGGAAAACAGGGTCGTTTTTGGAGGATTTCAGGCGTTGTCGTGGCTGGTATTCCTCTTTGGCGTGGTCAACCTCATCAACACCACCCTCTCCAACCAGATGTCCAGAAAGAGGGAAAACAGTGTCTTTCGCGCCATCGGTCTGACTAGAAAGCAGCTCTGCCAAATGACTATCTATGAGGGGATTTGCTATGCGTTTTCTGCTGCGCTGGCAACTCTGGCAGTCGGCCTCCCGATTGCAGTGTTAGCTGCGCGAAAAATTCAGTGAAATGACTTTCGATGGAGTGATTATGCCATATTCCTTCCCCTTCCTGCAAATGGGTCTGTTTGTTCTGGTGCTGTTTGGCTTAGAGGTTATTCTGTCCTTCTGGACAATGCGCAGACAGAAAAATCAATCGCTTGTGGAAGAAATGCGAGCAATGGAATGAACTTTTGAGATCGGCGGGGCGGCGTGTGCTGCCCCGCTTTTTTCGCCATTTCTCAAAAAATTTTTGAAATGTCCGAGCGTTGTAACAATTCAGCCTGTTTTTCTGTCGAAATCAAAGGCACCTCGGACATTTATAGTTCTTCCAAAAGTTTGATGATAATATTACCATTCATGGAAGAAGCAATCTGTTATTGCAATAATGCGAAATTGACGATAGAAAGTTTTTCATATCTCGGTCAGCTCAACAATTACATTACTCTGCTGATACAGCCAGTCCGTAAATTCTTTCGGGCTGGCCGTTCCTGTTTTTACAGCCTTTTTTCTCTGTAAGGCTTCTTTCTTAAAGTCGGAAAAGGAAGCCTGTATTTTTTCCAGACGGTCAGCCGGAAAGCCTGCGGTATTTTTTACCCGGTTTATTTTGTTGCGCCAGTTCTGGCATTCATTTTTATAAAGCAGGTCATAGTTATTTTCTCTTGACCTCTCGTCAAATTCCCGCTTGTTTTGAAGCGCCTGTGCTTTTCGGCACTTGTCGCTGCACAGCTCATACCGCTGGCTCTTTGCCAGAAAATATTTTCCACAGACCTTGCACCGCCGGAAGCAAAGCCCCCAGTCATTCAGCCTGTTCAGATAATAGGTAATCAACGGGTAGAGGGACGCATAGGCAGACACACATTCTTCTGTGCGCCGGTTGTCCGGGAACCAGAGGTCAAGCCGGGTATCTTCTGACGGTGCGCCTTTGAAATAAAGGCTGCCAGCTTGAAATTGTTTCGGTTTTCCTGTCTCCCTGTCAAAGCTCATGGTTTCGTTTTGGAATACCCCGGTCAGTCTGCTCATTTTATCCATGAAGCGGTCACAGGCAGCGTTACGGTCACGGGGTTCTCTGGCAAGCAGATAGCTGTTCCAGATACGGAACGCCACATACATTTTCAGAGGGTCGTTGCTAAGATATTTCTCCCAAAGAAATTCGCTTGCCGCCTGCTCCAGCTCCGGCTGTTTCCATCGGTTGGAGTGGAGAGCTTGCCGCAGCGGAGAAAGCCCGTATAAGTTCCAGTCTCTGTCCGTGTCACGCTCAAAGTTTATCAAAAAAGTTCCCAGTGGGCGTGTCATATCACAAAGCACCTCTGCGTTTTGGCTCCCGTTCAGACGGAAGCGGATCTGCTGTTCTTCCCCAATCAAAATCCGCTCTTTCATTTTCTTCCTGTCCAGCGTCAGGACAAACAAAATCCTCTCAAAACATGGCTCATGCCGTATAAACTGATTCTCCATCCCTATCCCCTGCCTTTGTTTATGGTAATTATATAATTCAGTTATATCCGTTACACTCATGGTATCGCAGAATCATTGTTTTGTCAAGGATAGTACGCTATGATGATTGCGGTTGGTAATTTCGTACCGCACAGTACCTTGACAAGTGAATGACCGTCCAAAAGGGATATGACCGGCAGGAGAAGTGACGCATTCGGCGCACCAATGCAGGGAAACACCGCAGGAATGGGGCAGGAAAACGGCTTTTGGGGAGAACGGCAACAGGAAGCATTTTAACCTATTTGATTTATGGGAGGAACAGAATGAACGATAAAAAGAGATTGAACAGCTACGAGGATTTACCGCTGGTTCTGGATGTGGCGGACATTCAGCGGATTATGGGAATTTCAAGAGCGAGCGCCTATGAGCTGGTACACACACCCGGCTTTCCAGCGTTCCGCAGGGGCAGACTTATCAAGGTCAGCAAAATTGCTTTCTTTGAATGGATGGCAAAAGGCTCCGAAACCGTACCGGGAAGCGACAAATAAGCGTGAGGTATCATTCCCTGACTTGCAATACTGCCGCACTTTCCAAAGGGGCATACAGAGGGAAAAAAACTTAAAAATGATACCGAGACGCTACATCAAAACAGCCTATCTGCGTACATCAGATAGAAACGGAGAAAGGAGCCGGTTATGGCAAGAATGAGTAACAAGCGGCGGTTGGAATGGTCTTTCTTCTTAAATGACCGCAGCCGTATCACTTACAACGAACTGTGCCGGAAATGCCAGCACGAATGTAAACAGAGCTTCCGGGCGGTTGTGGTTGACTGCCCGAAGTATCTTTCCAAGCGTTCCAAGAAAAAGGACAAGACTGCCGGAAACGGCAAAATCCCTTAGGAACTAAGGGCGCACTTCTATACATAGTCTAAAGACCATGTATCGTGCGTCCTGCGGAGCTTACCTCTGCCGCTGATAAAATCAGCAATCCGAGGTCTGCGTTCGCTTCGCTCCGACAAGGTGGCTACACCCCCTTGCGCCGCTAAAGCGGCTATCCCCTGTGTACCCGCCGCAAAGAGAAATCCGCTCTGCGGTTTTCCCTTTTTCATCGGGTTTTATAGAAGCACTGACACACGGACTGTCTGCGGATGGTCTTTCTTTATCTTATCAGCAAAGGATGTGAGAACATGGAAAAATCTTTGGAACAGTTGAAGCAGGAATATGAAAAAACCACTGTCCTGCTGGAACAGGAAAAACGGAAAATGCAGCGTTTGAAAAACCGGCAGGCGTATCTGGAAAGCGGTTCCCGGAAACAGAGGACGCACCGGCTGATTACCCGTGGGGCAGCTATTGAGAGCATTGCACCACAGACAAAGGAGCTATCCGAAGCGGAATTTTATTCCCTCATGGAAAGCATTTTGAATCTGCCGCAGGCGGAGCATTTCATCCGGTCTGCCACAGAGAACCACGCCCGTATTTCCGGGCAGGAGAAAGGCGGTGACTAAGGATAGCACTTTATCATTTTTCAATCGCACAGATCAAGCGCAGCGCCGGTCAGAGCGCCATTGCCAGCGCAGCCTATCGAGCCGGGGAGCGTCTTTACAGCAGCTACTATGGAGAAGTCAGCGACTACACCAAAAAGGGCGGCGTGATCGCTTCGGAAATCATGCTGCCGCCCCATGCGCCGGAAATATATCTTGACCGGGCGACCCTCTGGAATGCTGTGGAGAACTGCGAGAAACATCCAAAAGCACAGCTTGCCTATTCCTTTGATATTGCCATGCAGAATGAATTGACGCTGGAAGAAAACATGGAGCTGGCGAGGAAGTTCGTACAGGAGCAGTTTGTGACAAAAGGCATGATTGCCGACCTTGCTTTTCACAGCCCGGAGAAAGAGGACGGCGGCATCCCTAACCCGCATTTTCATGTGATGACAACCATGCGCCCTTTGAACCCGGATGGCACATGGGGACAAAAACAGCGTCGGGAATATCTTCTTGATGAAGATGGAAACCGAATCCGGGATAAAAACGGCGATTATATGTTTAACGCTGTCCATACAACAGACTGGCATGAGCCGGAAACGCTGGAACACTGGCGGGAGCAGTGGGCGGCTGCCGTTAATACAAAAATTTGAGGAAAAAGGGCTGGATGTGCGTATCGACCACCGTTCCTATGTGCGGCAGGGGCTTGACCTGATACCTACTGTCCACGAGGGAGCTAATGTCCGGCAGATGGAAGCAAAGGGCATCCGCACCGAGAAAGGGGAACTGAACCGCTGGATTAAAGCCACCAACCGGCTCATGCAGGATGTGAGGAAGAAGATCAAAGCCCTGTTTGTCTGGATGGCAGAGGTAAAAGAAGAACTTTCCAAACCGCAGACACCGAGCCTTGCCGACCTGTTGATCGCTTATTACAACCAGCGCAACGCAGGGGCATGGAGCAATAAAGCCAGAACCGGAAACTTAAAGCAGTTTGCCGAAGCCGTCAATTATCTGACGGAAAACAAGCTGCTCACATTAGAGGATTTGCAGGAGCGTCTTTCCTCTGTCAACGAAGAATTTGAAGCGTTAAGCGACTCCATGAAAAAGAAATCTGCCCGGATAAAGGAATTGCAGGAATTGATACGGGAGGGCGAGAATTACCAGCGGCTAAAACCTGTTCATACGGAATTGAACAATATCAAGTTTAAGAAACAGAGGGAGAAATTTGAAACATCCCACGATGCGGAGTTACGGCTGTTTTATGCCGCCCGCCGTATTTTGAAAGAAAAACTGGACGGAAAACCCATTGCCCTGAAAGCATGGAAACAGGAATACGCACAGTTAAAAACAGAGTATGCCGAACTGTCTCCGCAGCACAAGCCACTCCTGAAGGAAGTCATACGGCTACGGCAGGTGCAGAACGCCGTAGATACCGCACTGCGCCGGAGGGAGCAGCCACAGGAAGTACAGAGAAAGAACCATGAGATGGAGCTATGATATAACCGGCAGCTTTACCGCTACCAGTATTTTTATGGAGGGAGCATTTGAATGTATTTGAAGCGGTGAAACAGTCTGTTACCACCCGGCAGGCTGCTTCATTCTATGGAATCCGGGTGGGGAGAAACGGCATGGTCTGCTGTCCATTCCACAATGACCGCACGCCCAGCATGAAAGTGGACAGCCGCTTTTACTGCTTCGGCTGCGGGGCTTCCGGGGATGTGATCGACTTTGCCGCTTTGCTGCATGGATTGGGGAAACGGGAAGCTGCGGTCAGGCTTGCGGAGGACTTCGGCGTTTCCTATGAGAAATCCGGCAATGCGCCGCCAGATAGGAAGCGTCACAACAGGTCACAGCCCCGACAAAAATCAGCGGAGCAGAGATTTCAGGAAACGGAACGGTATTGTTTCCGGGTGCTATGCGATTATCTGCGCCTGCTGGAGCATTGGAAAACAGCACACGCCCCACAGCCGCAGGATGCCATCTGGCATCCTCTTTTTGTGGAAGCGTTGCAGAGGATAAGCTACACAGAATACCTTTTGGATATTTTGTTATACGGAGAAATAGAAGAAAAAGCGGCATTGATCGCCGCACAGGGAAAGGAGGTGCTGCGGCTTGAACAGCGAATTTCAGAGCTTGCCGCCGGAAACGCAGGAAGCGGTCAAAAGGACGATGGACACAATGGAACCGGCGCAGACACCGGCAGAAATCCGGGAAACATTAGAGGGGACGCAGAAAGGCGGCGTGAAGAACAGCATCCGAAACTGCCTGACGGTGTTCCAGCGTGACCCTCTGTTTCGCGGGGCGCTGCGCCTGAACCTTTTGACGGAGCAGATTGACATTGTGAAGCCGCTGGGCTGGGAGCGCACCAGTACCACGCTGACCGACATGGACATGAACTACCTGCTTTTGTATCTGGAAGAAAATTACGGGCTTACCAGCGAGAAAAAGGTGCAGAGCGCCATCAAGATTGTTGCCAATGAAAACCGCTACCATCCAGTCAGGGATTACCTGAACAGCCTGCAATGGGACGGCACAGAGCGCATCCGTTACGCCCTGCATCACTTTCTGGGAGCCGATACGGACGAATACACCTATGAAGCCTTGAAACTGTTCCTGATGGGAGCCATCCGGCGGGTATTCAGACCGGGGAGCAAGTTTGAGGTCATGCTCTGTCTGGTTGGTGGTCAGGGAGCCGGGAAATCTACCTTTTTCCGGCTGCTGGCAGGCAGGGACGAATGGTTTTCAGACGATTTGAAAAAGCTGGACGATGAAAATGTGTACCGCAAGCTGCAAGGGCATTGGATTATCGAGATGTCGGAGATGATTGCCACAGCCAACGCCAAGAGTATTGAGGAAATCAAGTCATTCTTAAGCCGCCAGAAAGAAACCTACAAAGTGCCGTATGAGACACATCCGGCAGACCGGCTGCGGCAATGTGTATTTGGAGGGACGACCAACCGGCAGGACTTTTTGCCCCGTGACCGCACCGGCAACCGGCGCTTTCTCCCCGTGACGGTGTACCCGGAACGGGCGGAGGTTCACATACTGGACGATGAAGCGGCGGCGAGGGCGTATATCGAACAGATGTGGGCGGAAGCCATGACGGTTTATCGCAGTGGGAAGTATAAGCTGTCATTCAGCATGGAAATGAACCGATACCTGAACGCCCACCAGCAGGACTTTATGCAGGAAGACACACAGGCCGGCATGATCTACGCCTATTTGGAGGACTACACCGGCGACAGGGTATGTTCCAAGCAGCTTTATGAGGAAGCGCTGGGGAACTTAAATTCCCCGGCAGACTGGGAGACACGGGCAATCTGCGAGATTATGAATACCGGCATTGCGGGCGGCATCATACAGGGCTGGGTAGCCTACAAAAGCCCGAAGCGGTATAAGAAATACGGTTCTCAAAAAGGCTGGGAGCGTGTCAACCAAGCTCCGCCGGAGGGGGACGGTTTTCAGGAAATCACGGAAGAAGAAGCCCGGCAAATGGAACTTCCATTCTGAAAAGCCACCGGTTGACAGTTTGGTTGACGCTTTGGTTGACAGCCGGTTGACGGGGAAAAGCCTGATATTTGGGGCATTTCTCTCCTTTGTCAACCATGTCAACCAAGAAATCAAAGAAAAAGTAAAAAGTAATAATAGAGCGCCTATGGATTGTTTTCAAAGTCTTTTCTGCCGGTTGACACGGTTTGGTTGACACGGAGACAGTCTGCGGCTGTACACCTGTCTGACATTCCCTTGTCGGGCATATTTCATTTATGGAGGTAACTGCCTATGGCAAAAAGCAAAAACGAGAGCAATAACAAAAACAGCGGCACCCTGCTTACCGAAAAAGACGGCACCCAGTATTTTGTCATGGGGAAAGTCCGTATCAAGGTATCGGAGCATTTCGCACAGGATGGGAAGCCGCTTGACAGCCTGCTGGAAGATGTGATCCAGCACGCTGCCGCCGCTTCCTGAAAAAATACGGAATAACGACTGTCAATCAGCCCACGCTTATGATATACTTGTACCAGCGAGTATTGTATAAGCGTGGGTTGTTTCTTTTAGAAGGAGGATTTTTAACCGTGAAACAACCATACAATACAACGATTTATAACACTGCACTATATTTGAGATTGAGCCGTGACGATGAATTACAGGGGGAAAGCGGCAGTATCCAGACCCAGCGCATGATGCTTAGACAGTATGCCGCAGAGCATGGGCTGACCGTTGTAGACGAGTACATTGACGACGGATGGAGTGGGACAAATTTCGAGCGTCCAAGTTTCCAAAGGATGATTGATGACATCGAAGACGGGAAAATCAACTGCGTTGTCACAAAGGACTTATCCCGTCTGGGAAGAAACTATATCCTGACCGGTCAGTACACGGAAATCTATTTCCCCAGCAAGGGAGTACGCTACATTGCCATCAATGACAATGTGGACACCATCAACGGAGAAAGCGAGCTTGCACCGTTCTTAAACATCCTGAATGAAATGCACGCCCGACAGACCAGCAAAAAGGTCAAGGCTGCCATGCACACAAGATTTGCCAATGGCGCACACTATGGAGCCTATGCACCGCTGGGCTATGTAAAAGACCCGGACAAAAAAGGTCATCTTCTGATCGACCCGGAAACACGCTGGATTGTAGAGAAGATTTTTGACCTTGCTGTACACGGGCGTGGAGCCGCCAGCATTACACGGATTCTGGTGGAGGAAAAAGTACCTACCCCCGGCTGGCTGAACTATGAAAGATACGGGACTTTCGCCAATATCTACGCCGGTGCGCCCGCAGAAAAAGCCTATGCGTGGACGATAGCACAGGTCAAGAGCATTTTGAAAGAGGAAACCTACATCGGTCACAGCATTCACAACAAGCAGAGCAACATTTCATTCAAGAACAAGAAAAAGGTGCGGAAGCCGCAGGAAGAATGGTATCGTGTGGAAAATACCCACGAAGCCATCATTTCTGAAGAAGTGTTCCAAAAAAGTTCAGGAGCTGATTGCAAGCAGACGCAGGAAACGCAGAAACGGTACGACACAGATTTTCGCAGGATTGATAAAATGTGCAGACTGCGGATGGTCTTTAGCCTATGGGGAAAACAAGCAGAATAAGAACCCATACGGGTACTACCATTGCAGCAAGAACGGGCAGGGATTACGCCAGTGTTCCATGCACTATATCCGCTATGATGTACTGTATGCCTATGTGCTTGCAAGACTGCAATACTGGTCTATGCTGGCACAGAAAGACGAGGACAATCTGCTGAAACGCCTGCTCAATGCCAGCGACAGGGAAAGAAACTCTGCGAAGAAAAAGCAGGCTGCGGAGCTGAAAAAGGCAGAGAAGCGTAAAGCCGAGGTTGACGGGCTGTTTGCTAAAATGTATGAGGACTGGTCTGCCGGACGCATAACCGAGTATAACTTCAATATGCTGTCCGAGAAGTACCAGAACGAGCAAAAGGAGCTTGAAACAAAAATAAGACAGCTTCACGAAACGATGGAAGCCGCCGTACAGACCGCAGCGGATGCTGAAAAGTGGATTGCCCTGATGAAACAGTATGTCAACCCTGTGGAGCTGACCGCCGAACTTCTGAACACTCTAATTGAAAAAATAACCGTCCACGAAGCTGTCAAGGGCGAGGACGGAAGCCGTGAGCAGGAAGTAGAAATCTACTACCGCTTCATCGGCAAAATCGACTGACCTTTCTTTTTTACCCAACAATATCTTTAATTAAGGGAGACGGGGGTCGGCCTGCCGGACATCAACACGCTGGAACCACTGGCCGACGCGCTGGGGCTGACCCTTGCCGACCTGATGCACTGCCGCGACCCGCAGGAAGCAGATATTGCACCGGAAGTCCCGCTGGAAGATTTCTTTACCCTGCTGCGCCGTCAACAATCCATTGACTGGCGCTCGGTACGGGCAGTTTTGTTTTGGCTCAGTGCCGCACTGGCCATCTGGGGCATCCTCGCCTGCCCGGGCCGGATGGCCGTCCACTGGCGTACCCTGAGCAATGGGAACCTGCAGGCAGACGGCTGGCTTCCCTCCTGGGTGTTTTTCCCATTGTTCGTCGGGATAGAATTTCTCTCGCTGGAGCTCTGGAACAACTTTGAGCAGACCGGCTACTACCGACACTGGGGTGAGATAGGTGCCTCCGTCACCCGCTCCATGAACTTCTGCTCCCCTACTGTCCGGCTCTGGAAGTTTGTGCTCGACCTGCTGTTCTTCTTCGGGTTCGGCTTCGTGGTCCCCTGCGCTGAGATGATGGCGATTCTGATACAACTAAGAAAAAAAGAAACGCCCTCCTGTCGCACTCAGGACGAAAGGAGGGCTTTCTATCATCTTATCAGAAGGTTTCCGTTCTTATATTCCTCTGATTTTAAGATCCTTTACTTTTCGTTCTTTGCTCGGCGTTCTTTCAGATCGCTTTCCATCTGCGCCAGCGTCTTTTTATCCAGATTGAACACCACGCCGTACGCAATGATCATCAGGATATAGCTTCCCAGATACATGATCGGCACCAGATAGCGCATCCGGGTTGCCACTTCAATCGTCTGTGCAGCCTTCAGAGATGCATCATAGCCCAGTTTGGTTGCCAGAACAAGGCCCAGAGAAGGTCCGATGCCCTGTGCAAGCTTACGGAAGAAGGAGTGCAGTGCATAGGTAGTGCCTTCTTCTCGCACGCCAAATTTCCACTCGTTATAATCGATCGCATCTGCCATCAGAGACCAGCTCAGGCAGTTTCCGACACCGCCGCCCAGCATTGCAATGATCTGACACAGGACATAAAGGCTGAGGCCCCGGCCGTCCGGTGTGATGGGCAGAACCAGCATCAGGACGTAGGCCAGCGCACAGACTACTGAACCAAAGGTCACGGCTTCCTTCTTGCCAAAGCGCTTGACGATACGGCTCACAAAAGGACTGAAAATGAAAACGCCAAAGTAGGAGATCATACCCACAAGGCCGGAGATCTTTGCATTCTTGAAATAAGCCTGGAACAGGATCTGGCCTGCAGTAGAGGCACCATACATACCAATAAACGTTGCGATAGGTGCCAGCGTTGCGCCCACAGCCGGGCGATTATGGATAAAGTTGTTGAACGCCTTCATGACGTTGAACTTCGGCGCATCCTCTTTCAGAGTGATCGTGGTGTCCACACGCACCTTTGTGTTCGTGACCATAAAGCGGAAGCAGACCAGACCGATCAAACCCATGATCAGAGCGATGACAAACATCTGCTCACCGCGCAGGTTGTTCTGGTTATCATAAATGATCACCGGAATCAGCA
>ENA-OQJJ01000105-OQJJ01000105.1-human-gut-metagenome-genome-assembly--contig:-NODE-105-length-11692-cov-2.461565_pt1 | contig 11692 bp, 17 predicted proteins | sample MGYA00242606_ERZ504772 | MGnify/ENA primary metagenome ERZ504772 (study PRJEB26092, sample SAMD00036363) | human gut metagenome | host: Homo sapiens | study: EMG produced TPA metagenomics assembly of...
ATTGCATCGTAGGTTAAAAGATAACCGGTTAAAAGTTTTCCTACACCGAGAATGTACTTGATTGCTTCCATTGCCTGTAAACTTCCGATCACACCGCCCATGGCACCGATGACACCTGCCTGTTTACAGGTCGGTACTGCATCCTTTGGTGGCGGGTTTTTGAATACACAGCGGTAGCATGGTCCTTCTCCCGGAACATAGGTCATAAGCTGTCCCTTAAAACGGATGATTCCTGCATGGGAAAATGGTTTTTTTGCCATGACACAGGCATCATTGATTAAAAACTTTGCCGGAAAATTGTCCGTTCCGTCAATGATAAAGTCATAATCTGCAATCAGATCCATGATGTTTTCGCTTGTCACAAACTGGCGGTAAGTTTTTACCGTTACATCCGGGTTCATCGCATTGATCGTCTCTTTTGCGGATTTTTACTTTTGCTTTTCCGATGTCGGCTGTGCCGTGGATGATCTGACGCTGTAAATTGGAAAGATCGACCTCATCTGCATCTACGATACCGATGGTTCCCACGCCTGCTGCACCAAGATACATTGCTGCAGGTGCGCCAAGTCCGCCGGCTCCGATGATCAGCACTTTGCTATTTAAAAGTTTTTCTGTCCCTTTGCGCCGACTTCTTTTAATATGATATGTCTTGAATAACGCTCAATCTGCTCATCTGTTAACGCCATAGCTGCCTCCTCCCATGAAATATAAAAATTCTACGTTGTCGCCATCTTTTAATACCGTTGATTCCACCTGCTCAGATGGAACGAATTCCTCATTGATGGAAACGGTCACATACTCCGGGGTTTCCACCTGCTCTAACTCGAACAGTTCTGTTAACTTTAAGTCATCTTTTACTTCTTTTTTGTTTCCTGCTACTGTGATCTGCATGTTTCTCCTCTTTTCCGCGGAACCTTTTTTGTCTGCCCGCTATTTTAAATTTTCATCGATCCACGCCTCAATATCAGCTTTTCCTGCTGCACCGGCTCTCTCTGCTTTGACCTCGCCCTGTACAAACAACCGCAGTGCCGGTACACCCATGACGTCATATTTTTCAGCAAGCTCCATGTCATAGTTGACATTTACTTTATATACAGAAAGTGTGTCTTCGCGTTCGTCCTCGATATCCCCAAGCACCGGTGATAACTGCTTGCACGGAATACAACTGTCCGAATAAAAATCTACCAGAACCGGCAGCGGACTTTTCAGGACTTTTTCTTCAAAATTGTCTTTATTGATTCGCTGTGCCATGATTCCTCCTATCCCTCTACCTTGCGGACGATCAGGTTATAAGTTCCATCTTCATTGTCCACCAGTTTTAAGATCTGATGTCCCTCTTCCTTGACACTGCGCGGTACGTTCTGTACCGGCTCACCATCGTTCATGCGGATGGCAATGACTTCGCCATCATCTAATTCCTCCAGCGCTACCTTTGTTTTTACGAAAGTGAGCGGGCATACTTTATCGGTAATATCTACTGTTTCGTCGATTGCAATTCCTGCGATTTCCATTTCTTCCCTCCTGTTTCTTCTTATTATATATGCTGCATTTTTGATTGCTCCAGATTGTTTTCTGTATGCATGCTTTTGCTGCATCTATTTGTTTACATGCTTATTTGTTCTTGCATGCATATTTTTTTGTGACATATCTATTTGTTTTTATATACAATTTTTTCCTGCATACATGTTTTTTCTGCCCGAAATCCTTACTTTCCCTCGTAGGCTTCTTTGATCTTCTTACGGAACTCTTCCTCGCCGACGCGCTGTAACGTCAGGCGGAAACGCTCGCCCGGGTTTGCATGATCTCTGAAAAAGGCGATCGCTGCATCGGTGACACGGAACAGTGTCTCTTTGTCATGTACGATTGGGAGAAGCTGCTCCCCTTTGTAGATCTGATTTCCGAACAATCCACCGAAGGAAACCAGATATCCGCTGTTTCCTTCCCACGCATCCGTCGGACAGGACTTCACGCAGCGGCCGCAGTAGTTACACTGATTGCGGTTGATCGTCACTTTGTTTCCTTCACATTTGATTGCACCCTGACGGCACGCCTTTTCGCAGACACCGCAGCCGATACATTTATCCTCAACCCAGGAAACTTCCATGCCGCCTTTGATTCCGATATCATTTTCCTCTGCCTTTAAGCAGTTATTCTGGCATCCGGTCACACCAAACTTGAACTTGTGAGGAAGTTCACGTCCAAAATAATGTTCATCTAACTCCTGTGCCAGTGAATAGGTATCAATACATCCGCTTGGACAGATCTCCGAACCCTGACAAGCTGTAACGGTACGGACTCTCGGTCCGCAGACACCCGGTTTCACGCCGCCTTTTGCAAGCTCTGCTTTTACTTCCTCGATATCCTCAAAATTGACAAACGGTATCTCGATTCCCTGTCTGGATGTCATATGTACATAGCCTTTGCCGTACTTTTCCGCAACCTCTGCCACGGTCTTAATATTTTCTGCAGTCAGATTACCTCCGACCACCTGGATTCTGAGTGAGAAAAATCCTTTCTGTTTCTGCCTCATGAATCCGCCTTTTTTTAATGCTGCATAATCAACTCCCGCCATCTTTACACTCCTTATCTTTTCTGATTTTTCAATATCCTGGTATTCTACTGTGCTTTTCTATTGTAACACTTTAAAGTGCCCGTTTTAAAGTATTACTGTAACACTTTGGTATATTTTTTCGTTTTTTAAGAAAGGCTCTCGATCGCCTGCTTAAAATCCCAGATCAGATCATCAATATCCTCGATTCCGACGCTGATGCGCACCAGATCATCAAATACACCGCCCGCTTTCTTTTCTTCCTCCGTGCTGTGTACACTGATGGTCGATTCCGGATGGATGACAAGTGTTTTGGTATCGCCGATATTAGATACCTTAAGCGGATATTTTAATGCATTGATAAATGCAAATGCCCGCTCCTTACTGCCAAGCCTTAAGGTAAAGATGCCGCCGTAATGACCGTCAAACTGGCTCTTTGCAATCTCATGCCAGTTGCTCGTCTCTAACCCTGCATAATTTACCGTAATGTCTTTATAGTTTTCTTCAATATAAGCCGCAAGCTGCATTGCATTGTCGCAGATACGCTCCATGCGGAGTCCTAACGTTTCAAGCCCAATGCTGTTTAAAAATGCATTTTGCGGCGAGAGACAGGCTCCAGTGTTGCGGAACAGTCCGTTTCTCAATTTTGCAGTGTAGGCAAACGGTCCGAATTTTTACAAAATCACGCATACCCGGATATTTTTCGGTATCCCACTTAAATGTTCCGCCGTCTGTGATAACTCCGCTGATCGAGTTGCTGTTTCCATTGATGTATTTCGAAGTGGAATTGACTACAATGTCTGCGCCCAGTGAAAGCGGTTTTACCTAGATATGCGGTGGCTGCTGTGTTGTCGATAATGAGCGGTACGCCATTCTCATGTGCCAGCTTTGCCAGTGCTTTGATATCTGTCACATCCAGTCTCGGATTTCCAAGTGTCTCTGCAAAATAGAGTCTTGTGTGTGCGTTGGTCGCTTTGCAGAATGCATCGAGATCGTTGTTTTCGTACATAATGAGTCGTGATTCCGAATGCTTCAAGATCCCGGAAGAGATCAATGCTTCCACCATAGAGGCTCGCACTCGATACGATCTCATCTCCCGCCTGTAAGATGTTTGCAAATGCATTAAACATCGCTGCCATTCCGGATGCGCATGCAACGCTCGATTTACCGCCCTCTAACACGGTCATCCTTTTCTCAAATGCTTCCACCGTCGGATTATTGATCCTCGTATAGGAAAATCCCGGAGCCTGATTATGAAATATCTTTTCCAGACGTTCCGCCGATTCCTGTTCAAATGCACTCGACTGGTAAATTGGTGTTAATGTTGCTCCTGTCTGCGGTTCCCCCCGAAAAGCACCGTGCAGCAAAGATGTATTAAATTTCACGGTATCGCTCCTTTCATTTCCTACTTGTCATATAGGAATATTATGTTTTAACTGAGTATAGCAATAAAGATAATAAATTGCAAGAAGTTTTTTCCACTTTTTTCTATTTTTGCGGATTGGATGACTGGAAGCGGTGTCGGACATTACGAATTACTGTTACTGTTTCACTGATTAGGAAGCTCCACCATATTCCATTAATTCCAATCGCTTTACCCAGAATTGATGCAAGAGGAAGTAAAATAATAACCTGTCTTAATGCAGAAATTATCAAGCTGGATATTCCTCTCGAAAATCCCTGTAATGCATAGCATGTCATAACAGATACTCCTCCAAAGACAAAACTAAACCCAAGTATGCGTAATGCCGTCACACCAAGTGAAAACATTTCCTCTGATGGTACAAATGCTGATATTAACTGTACTGGCAGCATTTCCATAATAATCAGCCCTACCAGACCAATCAAAGCTGAATACGCCCCACTAAGACGGATAACCTTCTTAATCCGGTCTGCATGTTTAGCTCCAAGATTAAATGCTACAATTGGAATCAAGACATTGTTTAATCCAAAAGTCGCCATATATACAAACGTCTGTAATTTGAAATATGCACCAAATACTGCTGTTGAAGTTGTTGAAAAATTCAGAAGAAGTTTATTGATTACCAAAACACATGATGCTGGACATTGACTGCATAATAATTGTTGGAATTCCAACAGTACAAATTCCCTTAAAATAATAGCTCTCTAATTCGATTGATTTGAAATTAAACTGTACATCTGTATTCTTTGTCAGATTAAAATATAATCCTAATAACATTGCTATAATCTGTCCTACTACGGTAGCTATTGGTGCACCTTTTGTTCCCATTTCCGGTAATCCAAAATATCCAAAAACACAGATAACTGTAAGATAATCTACTCCCATGGAAATAATTTCAGTATCATTGGTTTGAACCATATAGAAACCTTTTACACAGAAAATGCCAAATAATAATACCAGTATATAAAACCCAATGCCTAGAATAATGCCATGCAAAGCTGTCTGATTTACTTTCTTCTGTTTCTTTTCGCCTAAAAAACGGGATAGCAATGCATTAATTCCGCCACCGATTCCGGTTCCTGTTGCAATAATAATATTCTGTATCGGAAAAGCTAAAGATACCGCTGATAGAGCATTCTCTCCATAGTGGCTTACAAAAAGACTATCTACCACATTATACAAAGCACCTATCAGCATTGATAAAACCATTGGTGCCGCCATTGTAATCAACAGTTTATTAACCGGCATTGTTTCCATTTTATTTTCGTTCATCATATCCTCAGTTAGGTAGTGTGCTACCTATTTATCTATTTTTAAAGTGTACCCACACATGTGAGTACACTATTTTTCAATATTTTCAAGCATTTTTTCTGATGCTTTCAAAAATGTTTGTATATCTTCTTCCGGAATCCCTGCGCAGATTTTGTTAAAAATCTCCCAGTCCATTTTCTTAAGTTCTATGTGAATATTCTTATACTCATCTGCGCAGTTAATCTTTTTGTAGCGTGCATCAATCTTACTCTGCGTGCAGATAACAGTCTTTTTTCTTTTTCCAGTCTTTTAATAATTTCAGTCATTGTCGGATGCGTCACAGCAAGTGCTTTTTCCAAATCTTTCTGATTAATTTCACAGGCTCCCATTGACTCTGCGCGACTTAATTCACCCAGTACTCTCAACTGTACAGCCGTTAATCCCATCCGATTTGCGCGTTCTTCCAGTTTCTTCTTAAATTCTCTGTCTAATATAGAAAATCGAAGCCCCGGAGCAATGTTCGTTTCCATAAGCCCCTCCGTATAAGTAGTACGCTACTTATTATAATTGTTATCTTTCTTTTGTCAATATCTATTATATTTTCTATCTACAATAATTAATCCTGGATTATTCATGATAAAATCACATACAATCCAGGATTATCTATATTTTTTTAATACCATTTTGTCATTGGAATTTCATTATTTATGTCATTCGTAAAAATAATCTGATGCAGATCAATAATTCCATTCATAAAAGTAGCAGCACACGCACACAGGTATAATTCTCACATACGTGCAAATCGTTCGTCAAACATCTCTACTACTTCCTGACGATGATCTTGAAAATTTTTATTCCAATACAACAACGTATGATTATAATGTCTGCGCAGACTTTCTGATCCAACCGTGTAAAATCTCTTATCTCCTGCAATATACATAATTTCACGTAAGCCAGGTACAACACCGCCTGGAAAAATATACTTCTTAATCCAGGCATCTCCCGGATATTCTTTTAAAGCACTGATAAAATGCAATAGGAAAATTTCTCCTTGTTTTAAGACAACCTTTACATATAGATATACTTGTGATAAGTAAATCCATTGGAATCTTTTCCTTTATACTCACAGTGAATTCCGGCATTCCCTATTGTCCTCCTGTTTTTACAGATATATCACATCATAAAATTATCACTTCCAGTTATTTACCACATTCCATAATTATCTTCTCACACCTGTCATATCCAAGCTGTGAACTGTTCAGGCACAACGTATAATTACTGGCTTTTCCCCATTTCTGCTCCGTGTAAAAGCTATAATTTGTCATACGTCTTTTATCTGTGTCTGCCATCATTTTGACGGCTTCCTTCTCTTCAACATTATATAAGCCCATGATACGCTGTGTTTTTTCCGGCATATCCCCATGAATAAACACATTTAACACATCATCCCTGTCTTTCAGAATGTAATCAGCATTTCTTCCAACGATTACACAAGGCTCCTTTCCAGCCAACTCCAAAATAACTTTTCTTTGTGCTTCATATACGATATCTTCTATGGACTTTCCTGTAATGTCACGTCCGGCAAAGGCATATGCAAATAAACCTTTCTTTGGAGATAACTCTGCATTTTCTTTAATGTACTCTGGTGACAATCCTGACTGTTCTGCAATCTGTCCAATGATATCCTTGTCATAATATGCAATGCCAAGTTTCCTTGCCACTTCTTCACCGATGAAACGTCCACCGCTTCCATACTCTCTGCTGATTGTAATAATTCTTTTTGCCATTTACGGTTCCTCCTTAATTTAAAACATCTATTTTATTCTTTCTGATTCTCTTTAAAAATACATATCCTGCCAGACATGAAATAACCTCAGTTATTGGGAATGCCCACCAGATCAGGGAAACTCCCATCTGACCATTTCTGACAAACACAGAAAAAATTCCAGCCAGTGGCAGAATAATAATAAGTTGTCTCAGAAGAGAGATTACCAATGATTCAATGCCGCCATCCAGTGCCTGATAAATTCCCTGATAAGCAACATTTATCCCGGCAAACAGAAAGCTTATTGAGATTATCCTCATTGCTTCGATAAAATATTCCCTTGACTGTCCTGCATTGAACAAAGTTGCAAAAGCTCCAGGAAGAATTTCAGTAATTGCAATTCCTGGAATCATTAATACAATGGTATAGATCAGTCCATACCTGATCCCATCCTGAATTCTCTTTTTACTTCTCATTCCATAAGCAAATGCAATAATCGGAGTGATTGCATCTCTAAGCCCAAAGGCAAGGAATAATACAAACTGCTGTACTTTATAGAACAATCCATATGCAGTCTGTGCGGAAGGACTGAATTTCAAAATCAGATTCATCACATATACCATGATAGACATAAGTGCCTGTGCAATAATTGCAGGAAGTCCAATTGCATATATTTCCTTGATTATTCCGCTATCCGGCTTCATATACTTTACATCATGTTCAATTTCCCTATTCAGTTTCATATGAAATACAAACAATAATATTGCAGACGCAACCTGTCCAATAACAGTTGCATATGCAGCTCCCTTCACTCCCATTTCAGGAACCGGTCCAATACCATAAATCATAATCGGATCAAGAATAATATTCACTACTGCACCCACAACCTGACCGATTGTAGAATATAGTGAACGTCCTGTTGCCTGTAAGAGTTTTTCAAATAATGAAAAGAAAATAATTCCAAATGAAATTACGCAGCATATTCTTAAGTAATCTGTTCCCATTGAAATAACTTCAGGGTCAATTGTCTGTGATGAAATATATGCTCTTACTCCAAAAAATCCAAACAACAGACACACCGCATAAATAATCACCCCAAGAAACAAACTGTTTCCCGCAACTTTTGCTGCTTTTTTACCATTTCCCTGTCCAAGTGTTCTTGCAAGAAATGCATTTGTTCCCACACCTGTTCCGATTCCAACTGCTACCATGAGCATCTGAACCGGAAACACCAGTGTAAGTGCATTAAGTGCCGCCTCACTTCCTGATCTCATGTTTCCAACAAAGGCACTGTCTACAATGTTGTAAACCGCCTGCAATGCCATAGATAAGATCATCGGTATTCCCATCTGAACCATGAGCTTATTTACTGGCATCTCCTTCATCTTGTTACTTTCTGCCATTTTTAATTTTTCCTCCTTGGAATCAGAGGTAAGTCCCTGCATTGCCAGTGCCATTGGCCAGATGAAACGCGTGTATGTGTGTGGGCTTCCGATTCCCTCCGCGCACTCTCCGCTGAAATAATATGGGTTCTGGTCACTTAAGATCACTTTTCTGGTGTTCTGGTATCTCTCATTTTTATTGTCGCAATAGCCATAGTATGGCATCGCAAGAAGGCTTGGCAGATTTGCATCATCCATTACAAGATACTGGCCGAAACCATCTACCTCATATGCGTAGTATTCCGTTTTCTGTGCCGGAAGGATAGCAAGTGTCTCGATCGCACTTCTCACTTCCTTTGAAAAAGCATCTGCCTCTTCTGCCAGTTTCTCATCATGGTAGATTTCACGGGCAATCTCTGCTATATTTTCCAAGGATGACGGAAGCTAACATATTTGACGGGATCAGATATCCATATACACAGGCATCATCACTCGGACGGAACCCCGACCAGATCAGTCCGACGTTGCTTTTTTACCAGAGCACCTTTTCCGTCCCTTGAGAGAGTATCGGTAAAACTGCAGTTTTCTCTTTCAAATGTATATGGGGAAGCATTTTCATGATCCTGTTCCGTTCGGAATACGCGGATCACGGCTTTTGCGGCTTCTAACCATTCTCCGGTAAACTGCTCCGTACATCCTGTATTCTTCCAGAGCAGATAGGAAAGCTGTACCGGATAGCATAAGGAATCGATCTCATATTTCCGTTCCCACAGCTCCGGTTTCATATCCGTCTTGTCATGATCCCAGCACTGTCCGTCGCCATTTTCATTAAATGCATTGGCATATGGATCTAAAAGAATGCACTGCATTTGTTTTTTGATCAGCCCGCATACCAGTTCCACAAGTTCCGGTTCTTCCTTTGCAAACAATAAAAACGGGCGAGCTGACATGCCGAATCACGCAGCCACATAGCAGGAATATCCCCCGTGATCACAAATACTGTATCATTTTCTTTTATTTTAATCGTTGTCTGAAGCGTATTCGAAATGCACTTTTCAAACATGACCGCGATCTTGCTGTCTGCACCAAATTTTTCTTTTACAAGAGCAACCGTACGCTCGATCGCTGCATAATTCTCTTTTATTTTTCTATCTTAATCTCCCTTCTTGTACTGTCTTTTTCACACGAATCTCCTGCTTTATAGAATCCCCGATATCTGATAGGGAATTATAATATCCTCGTTCTGTTTCTTTCCGGTTGTAATTTCCTCCAAAAGTGTGACTGCCTGCTGTCCCATCGCAAATTCATTCTGCCGCACATGGATAAAATCATCCTGCTCATAGATCTCATCAATGCCATCAAATACAGCAATCTTTTTTGAAATCCCATGCTCTTTTAAATATTTCGAAAAAAGCACCCCGATCCGGTATTCAGCGGCAATATATGCCGTACATTCCCTGTTTTTTTCCAGGATCTCTGCAATCTGCGCATAATCAAATTCCCGACATTCTTTTTCAATATCCTCTGGAATGTGGTTATATTTTTTCAAGTTTTTGCAAATGTCCCATTGGCATCTTCATATTTGAGCATACAATGAGCAAATCCTTCGTAGCGCTCATGGATCGTTGTCGTCGTAACGGACGCATGCGTCAGAAAACAGATTTTTTTATGCCCCATTGCGATAAGTATTTTGGTAACTTCGTTCGCCGCTTCATAATTATCTGTTCTGACACACGGGATTGAAATGCCCTGCATCCTCCGGTCCATAAGCACCAGCGGATACCCGTTCAGTGCCAGTTCTAACACCTTACTGTTATAATTATCCCCCTGTGCGCAAAGAAGCAGAATACCTTTTACTCCCGCACGGATTGCTGCGTCGATCGCCTGTTTTTCCTTTTCGATACTTCCATAAGTACACTTAAACAAAAGATCTGACTGTCTCCTGTCACATTCGCTCTCAATCCCCTGCAAAAGCCGTGTGCCAAAATCGCTTCCAAACCCATCGAATATTACACCGATCCGCTGATTGGCAGTCCCCCGGCTCTCCTTTTTCATCTCCACAGCAGCAGCCGGACTGCACACAAAAGAACCTCTTCCCGGCTCTCTGCTGATCTTTTTTTCCTTGCCAGCATATCCATCGCCTTTTTCGCTGTAATACGGCTTACCCCATAAAGCTCTGCTGACTCTTTCTCCGATGGCAGCCGGTCTCCCGGCTGGTAATCTCCATTCTGTATTTTTGCAAGCAGATCCGCATAGATCCGCTCATACATAATTGTTTTTCCCATTGCCGCCTCCGTTAATCTTTCTGTGACACTGCGCATTGCAATTTTACACTACCAGATTTGCTGCTCCAATGATCCCAGCATCATTTCCAAGTGCAGAGGTCACGATGTCGGCAATATATCCATGACTGCCACCGAAACACATATCTTTCACCAGATCCTTAAGCGGTGCGGTCAGATTTTCTTTCTGCGCAGCAACTCCTCCGCCAAGGATCACCTTTTCCGGCCGGAACGTATTGATCACATTTGCAATTCCGCATGCGAGGTAACCCTCATATTCTTTTATAACTTCCATGCCAGCTTCATCTCCGGCTTTTGCGGCGTCAAACGGAATCTTACCATTCATCTGTTCCAGGTCATTTTTACACATCTCATTCATGACAGATTCCGGGTGCTCTGCTGCCTTTTCCCGTGCGATCCGAAGAAGTGCAGACGCAGAGGCATATGCTTCCAGGCAGCCTTTTCTTCCACAGGTACAGCGAACGCCATCATGGTGTATAGACAAATGTCCTAACTCACAGCCTCCCGGCATCCCACCGCGAAAAATCTTTTTATCCAGGATCACTCCACTGCCCACACCCGTTCCAAGTGTCAGAAGAACTGCATTTTCTGCACCTTCTGCCGCACCGGCATATACTTCTCCCAGTGCCGCAGCGTCCGCATCATTGGCAATTTCAATTCCCACATCCAGATGTTTTTTCAGTTCTTCTACGATTGGTACATTTTCCCAGCCAAAATTATTAGAATACAGGATTACTCCCCGCTTTGCGTCGATCGTTCCCGGACTTCCAATTCCGATCCCCTCACACTGTTCCAATGTCATGCCTGCATTTTCAAGCATCTGTTGTACGGCATCTGCCATGCGTTCCACCAGCATCTGATACGGCACCGTCAGATCGGTTGGAATTGTGATTCTCCCAATAATCTCATTTTCCTCATTTACCAGCCCCATTTTGATGGACATACCGCCCATATCGATCCCCAGTTTCATTTTTTCCTCCTTTTTATATGTCATTTATATATCATTTACATATTATTTAT
>ENA-OQJJ01000107-OQJJ01000107.1-human-gut-metagenome-genome-assembly--contig:-NODE-107-length-11545-cov-3.260904_pt1 | contig 11545 bp, 9 predicted proteins | sample MGYA00242606_ERZ504772 | MGnify/ENA primary metagenome ERZ504772 (study PRJEB26092, sample SAMD00036363) | human gut metagenome | host: Homo sapiens | study: EMG produced TPA metagenomics assembly of...
GTTCTTTTATGTTGCGCTATACATAATTATATATCAAACAATTACAATTATATGATTAAATGGGCAAAGGTAACAATATATTATTACTTCACACCGAGCATTTTCTTAACAGTGTTTTCCATCTGATCCACATCACATACTGTGTTGTGAAGAATCTTTGCATCCCTGATTTCCTCGATGGCATTTGGTACCTTAACGTTGCCAAGCTTTGAAAGCTCATCGACAAGCTCAAAGTCTGTCATTGAATCGTACTTAGGATCAATTGCATCCATCACACTTCTTGTGAATTTGAATGGACTTGCTGTAGATGCGATAACAGTCTTTGTGGCTGTATCACCTGTAGCCTCCTTATACTTGTCATATACACCTGCTGCAACTGCTGTATGAGTATCAATAATGTATCCTGTATCCTCGTAAAGCTTTTTGATAACCTCAGCGGTTTCCTTCTCACTTGTGTAATTTCCATAGAAGTCAGAAAGCTTTTCCTTCATCTCAGGTGTTACAGTATATTTGCCATCCTTAGCAAGCGAAGCCATAAGCTGAGCATTCTTATTTGCATCATTTCCTGCGATACGGTAAATGAGTCTCTCAAGGTTTGAAGAAATGAGAATATCCATGGATGGTGAATTTGTGAGGATAAACTCTCTGTTTTTATCATACTCTCCTGTTGTGAAGAAATCGTAAAGCACCTTGTTCTCGTTTGAAGCACAGATAAGCTTTGCAACAGGAAGTCCCATGTTCTTTGCATAAAATGCTGCAAGTATATTTCCAAAGTTTCCCGTAGGAACAACGATATTTATCTTCTCATCCTTTGCGACAGCTCCCTGTGCAAAAAGCTTTGAGTAAGCATATACATAGTACACAATCTGTGGTACAAGGCGACCTATATTGATTGAGTTGGCAGATGAGAACTGATAGCCTGCGGCATCCATCGTCTCTGCAAGAGCCTTATCATTGAACATAGCCTTTACTGCTGACTGTGCCTGGTCAAAGTTGCCGTGAATACCCACTACATGAGTATTGGCACCCTTTTGTGTAAGCATCTGCTTCTCCTGAATCGGGCTGACACCATTCTTTGGATAGAAAACGATAATCTGTGTACCCTCAACATCAGCAAAGCCTGCCATAGCTGCCTTTCCTGTGTCTCCTGATGTGGCTGTCAGGATGACAATCTCGTTTTTAACATTGTTTTTCTTTGCAGATGTGATAAGTAAATGAGGCAGAATGGATAATGCCATATCCTTGAAGGCTATTGTAGAGCCATGGAACAGCTCAAGGTAGTAAGCCCCGTCAGCAAACTTAAGCGGTGCAATCTCAGTCGTATCAAACTTGCTGTCGTATGCCCTGTTGATACAATTTTTAAGCTCTTCCTCTGTGAAATCCGTAAGGAAAAGCTTCATAACCTCATATGCTACCTGCTGGTATGACATCTTAGAAAGCTCCTCAATAGAAACATCAAGTGCCGGAATGCTCTCAGGTACAAATAATCCTCCGTCATCGGCAAGGCCCTTAAGGATAGCCTGTGAAGCTGTTATTTTCTTTTCACTGTTTCTTGTGCTTGAATATAATAAATCCATTTTTTACCTCATTTCTCTTTTTATCTTATCTAAATCCATATTGCAGCATCTCTATATGCAGACAATTATTATCATTTATAGTATAATAAATTTCATATATCAAATCAATAACAAAAATGCTACAATTTATTTGTAAACAACATTACTTTTAATATTGTACTAAAAACTCCCGCGGTTATATAACCTCGGGAATTTTTATAATTACTTCTGATTTATATAGTTTACAAGTCCCTCGCAGTCGATAATCTTCTGCATGAACGGTGGGAAGGCCTGTCCCTTAAACTTCTCTCCTGTTGTCTCATCTGTGATGATACCGGAATCAAAGTCTACAGTCACCTCATCACCGGCATTTATTGCCTTTGCTGCCTCAGGGCACTCAATAATAGGAAGACCTATATTGATTGCATTTCTGTAGAAAATTCTTGCAAATGTCTCTGCGATAACACAGCTTACGCCGGCAGCCTTGATGGCAATCGGTGCATGCTCTCTTGATGAACCACAGCCGAAGTTCTTGTTGGCTACCATGATATCCCCGGCCTTTACATTATTTACAAAATCCTTGTCGATATCCTCCATGCAGTGTGTTGCAAGCTCCTTAGGATCAGAAGAATTCAGATATCTTGCGGGAATGATTACATCTGTATCGACATTGTCTCCATATTTAAATACACGACCGTGTGCTGCTTTCATTGTGCTTCCTCCAATCTTTACATAACATCCTTTGGTCCTGAAATCTTACCTGTAATGGCACTTGCAGCTGCAACAGCAGGGCTTGCCAGATAAACCTCAGAATCCACATGACCCATACGTCCGACAAAGTTACGGTTTGTGGTAGATACGCATCTCTCGCCCTCAGCGAGCACTCCCATGTATCCGCCAAGACATGGTCCGCAGGTAGGTGTGCTCACAATGGCACCCGCCTCGATAAATGTCTTAAGAAGGCCCTCTTCCATAGCCTGAAGATAAATCTTTTGTGTTGCAGGAATCACGATAACCCTGATACCATCCGCAACCTTTTTACCCTCAAGAATCTTTGCTGCAATACGCAGATCATCCATACGACCGTTAGTACATGAGCCGATTACTACCTGGTCAATCTTTACATCACCCACCTCATCGATGGTACGCGTATTGTCAGGCAGATGTGGGAATGAAACTGTAGACTTAAGTGTGCTAAGGTCGATTGTATACTCCTCATCATACTCTGCATCACTATCAGCCTCATACTCTGTGAACGGACGCTTTGAATGCTCCTTCATGTACTCTCTTGTGAGATCATCTACAGGGAAGATACCATTCTTGCCGCCGGCCTCAATTGCCATATTGGCGATAGTAAATCTGTCGTCCATAGAAAGATATTTAAGTCCCTCTCCGACAAACTCCATTGACTTATAAAGTGCGCCGTCCACACCAATCATACCGATGATATGAAGAATAACATCCTTACCACTGATCCACTCAGCCGGTTTTCCGACAATATTGAACTTGATGGCAGAAGGCACCTTAAACCATGCCTTGCCTGTAGCCATTCCTGCTGCCATATCAGTGCTTCCCACACCTGTAGAGAATGCTCCTAAAGCTCCATATGTACATGTATGAGAATCAGCTCCTATAATCACATCACCTGCTACAGTCAGTCCCTGCTCAGGTAAAAGTGCATGCTCAATGCCCATTTTTCCTACATCAAAGTAATTTGTAATCTCGTTTTTGCAAGCAAACTCGCGAACACATTTACAGTGTTCTGCTGACTTGATGTCCTTGTTTGGTGCAAAGTGATCCATAACGAGTGCGATTTTATCTTTATTAAACACTCCCTCTACCTTCATCTTGTCGATCTCATGAATCGCTACAGGTGAGGTAATGTCGTTTCCAAGCACAAGATCTAAATCAGCCTCAATGAGCTGTCCTGCACTAACAGAGTCAAGGCCTGCGTGTGCAGCAAGAATCTTCTGTGTCATTGTCATTCCCATGCTTATATTCCTCCTAGCATATAAAAATATTGTATTATGATTGTATCTGAATCAAGTTTACTTAAGACATCATAACATATGATTTTCCATAATAAAAATACATAATAAACATATTTACCATAACTAAATCTCATGGTATAATAAACACAGATTTGTTGATGTTCACACCTTTTTGTGACAAGCAACGATTACAGCCCATTAAAAGTACAAACCACAGGAGGTACAAATGAACCAGAATCTCTCATCTTACTGGATTTTCTATACTGTCGCCAATGCCGGCAATATATCAAAGGCAGCCAAGGAGCTCTATATCAGCCAGCCTGCCATCAGCAAGTCAATTCAAAAGCTTGAGGACGGACTGGAATGCAAGCTTTTTTCCAGAAGCTCCAGAGGTGTCGTCTTGACCGATGAGGGCAGGCTTCTTTATGATCATGTAAGCGAGGCCTTTGAGGCATTAAATGAGGGGGAGGAAAAGCTGAAGCGCTCAATAGAGCTCGGTGTCGGCCAGCTTAAGATTGGTGTCAGCTCAACACTCTGCAAATATATGCTTTTGCCATATCTCAAGGAATTCATACACAGAAATCCTCATATAAGCATCTCAATCGAATGTCAGTCCACCAATGAGACCTTAAAGCTCCTCGATGATGACAAAATAGATATAGGTCTGATAGGAAAACCAGCATCCCTTAAGACTTTCAATTTCTATTATCTGGACAACATCGAGGATATATTTGTCACTACAAAGGACTATCTGCGCAACTTAAGCGCCCGTGGTGTCAAAAAGAGCGAGATTTTGCAAAACTCTACTCTCATGCTTCTCGATAAAGGCAATATGACACGTAAATATATTGATGATTATCTGCAGGAGAACCAGATACACGTAAAGGACTCTATAGATATATCAAATATGGACCTGCTCATCGACTTTGCCAAAATAGGCGTAGGTGTGGCATGCGTCATAAAAAGCATAGTTTCAAAAGAGCTTGCTGACGGTACCCTGATTGAAATTCCTCTCGGCATACCAATCCACAAGCGTGAGGTTGGCTTTGCTTACAAGGAGTCTTCAAAGCTTTCCACCTCTTTACAGACCTTTATCAAGTTTTATGAGAGCTACACACCAGAGGATTTTTAAATAACAAAATATGACCCCGGAGGTATTACCTTGAAAGAACAAATACACACTATCCCCATATCAGACGCCTTTGACAATGCCGGTGAATGCCCCTTCTGCTATATAGAAAAACGCACCGAGGATCACGTCATGGATTTTGTACTTGGTCATGGTGCCTCTTACATGGAGGCTGACATACGCGATATGACCGATAAGGAGGGCTTCTGCCGTGCACATTTCAAAAAAAATGTTTGACTATGGCAATTCACTCGGAAACGCCTGGATACTAAAAACCATGTACATGCGCCATATTGAGGAGATGGACAAAGAATTTAAGAACTTTAAGCCTGATTCAGTGCAAAAGAGCGGTCTTTTCAAAAAAGCAAACGCCTCCTCCAATTCCATCGTGGACTGGATTAACAAGCGTGAATCAACCTGCTTTATATGTGACAGCGTAAACAAGACCTTTAATGCATACATGAAGACCTTCTTCACTATGTATGAAAAGGATCCTGAACTAAAAGAAAAATTAAAGAACACAAAAGGATTTTGTCTCGATCACCTGAAAGTGGTTCTGGAAGGAGCTGACACTTATTTAAAAGGTGATAAGCGCAAAGAATTTTACGATATCGTGCTCCCTCTAATGCACGACAACATGAACCGCATATATGAAGATGTTGCATGGTTCATCGAAAAATATGATTATAAAAATAAAGATGCCGACTGGAAAGATTCCAAGGATGCGATCCAGCGCGGTATGCAGAAGCTTCGCGGAAGTGATCCATCACTTCCACCACATGTTCTCAAAAATAAAATCACCCGGTATTCTGCCGGCCGTCTAGTGGCTGTGCAAATACCGGTGATTTTTATTTCATTACGATGTTTACAATACGTCCCGGAACATAAATCTCTTTTACGATATTTCCTGTAAGCTTATCTGCAATAACATCCTTTGCTTTTGCAATAACCTCATCCTTAGGATCCTGTTTTCCGATTTCAAGAGTGCCCTTAGTCTTTCCGTTGATCTGTACAGCAATCTCTACTGTATCCTCAACAGTCTTTGCCTCATCGTATACCGGCCATGGCTCAAATGCGATTGTATCGTCATGTCCCATTCTCTGCCAGATTTCCTCACCAACATGTGGACATACACAAGAAAGCATCTTGATAAGCCCCTCTGCAAACTCTCTAGGACATCTGCCTGCCTTGTATACTTCATTGACAAAAATCATCATCTGGCTGATAGCTGTATTGTAGCCAAGTGCCTCGAAGTCGTTTGTGACCTTCTTTACTGTCTGATGATAGATTCTTGTGAGCTTTCCATCATCCTCTTCGATAATATTCTCAGGCTCTGTAAAGAAATTCCATACACGTGTGATGAATCTCTTTGCTCCCTGTACGTTGCTGTCGTTCCAAGGCTTTGAAACTTCAAGTGGTCCCATGAACATCTCGTAGAGACGAAGTGTATCAGCGCCGTACTCCTCGACTACATCACTAGGATTTACTACGAACTCCGGGAATCTCTTGCCCATCTTGATACCGTTTGATCCAAGGATCATTCCCTGATGTACGAGCTTCTTAAAAGGCTCCTTTACAGGGGATAAGCCCTGATCAAAGAGGAATCTGTTCCAGATTCTTGAATACATGAGGTGTCCCACCGCATGCTCCGGTCCACCAACATAGAGATCTACAGGCATCCAGTGCTTTAAGAGCTCCTGATTTGCAAATTCCTTATCATTGTGTGGATCGATATATCTCATATAATACCATGAGGATCCTGCCGAGCCTGGCATGGTGGATGTCTCACGAGTACCCTTTACGCCGTTTCTGTCATACTGCTTCCACTCTGTAGCGTTCTCAAGAGGCGCCTTGCCATTCTTGCCCTTGTAATCCTCAAGCTCAGGAAGGACAAGCGGAAGCTCATCATCAGGAAGGAAATAGATTGAACCATCCTCCTTGTATACACATGGAACAGGCTCTCCCCAGTATCTCTGACGTGCAAAAATCCACTCACGGAACTTGTAGTTTACAGTTCTCTTTGCCACGCCCATCTTCTCAAGCTTGGCTGTAATAGCTTCCTTAGCATCCTCAACTACCATTCCGGTAAACTCCTCTGAGTTGATGAGCTTGCAGCCCTTTCCAAGGTAATCGTGCTTCTCAAATGCATGCTCTGATACATCTGCACCATCAATTACCTGAATCATCTCAATATCATGAGCCTGTGCATACTCGAAATCTCGCTGATCATGGGTAGGAACTGCCATAACAGCACCTGTACCATAGCTTGCCAGTACGAAATCACCGATGAACATGCGCACTTCCTTGCCGTTTACAGGGTTGATACAATGAAGTCCCTTAAGCTCACAGCCTGACTTTGTCTTGTTAAGCTCAGTTCTGTCCATATCGCTCTTCTTTACAGTCTCATCTATGTAAGCCTGAACCTCTTCTTTGTTCTCGACTCTGTCCATGAGACCCTTTACTATATCTCCGTCCGGAGCAAGCACCATAAATGTGATACCATATATTGTCTCGATACATGTAGTAAAGATAGAGAACTCTCCACCACCTACAATCTGGAATTTGACCTCGACACCTGTGCTCTTGCCAATCCAGTTTCTCTGCATTTTCCTTGGTAGACTCAGGCCAGTCTATCTCATCAAGCCCCTCAAGGAGCTTTTCTGCAAATGCCGGCTGGTCAATAACCCACTGTTTCATGTTCTTGCGGACTACAGGATAGCCGCCACGCTCTGACTTGCCATCTATAACCTCATCGTTTGAGAGAACTGTTCCAAGCTCCTCGCACCAGTTTACAGGCATATCAATATGCTTTGCATATCCGGCCTCATAAAGCTTCTTGAAAATCCACTGTGTCCACTTGTAAAACTCAGGGTCACTTGTAGAAATCATCTTTGACCAGTCATAATCAAAACCAAGCTCTCTTAACTGCTTTGAGAAGGTCTCTATATTCTTCTGAGTGAAACCGTTTGGATGATGACCTGTGTTTACAGCATACTGCTCTGCCGGTAAACCGAATGAATCATATCCCATCGGATGAAGTACATTGTAGCCCTGCATTCTCTTCATACGCGACATGATATCTGTAGCTGTATAGCCCTCCGGATGTCCAGCGTGAAGGCCTACTCCTGAAGGGTAAGGGAACATATCAAGTGCATAGTATTTAGGCTTTGAAAAATCCCAAACATCTGTCTTGAATGTCTCGTGTTCTTTCCAGTATTCCTGCCATTTTTTCTCTATGGCCTTGTGATTGTATGGTTCTGACATACTTGCCTCCTTATATCAAAAACGCTCCGCCTCTCAAAGAGACGAAGGCGTATTTTTAATCCGTCTGATTAACATTCATAATTTTACACATCACACTATATTTTGTCAAGTTTTGCTATATAAAAAACCCGGTGCATCACTGCCCCGGGTCTTATTGTCATATATATCTGACAGATTAGTTGTTGATGAGCTTGTCGCTCTCATCATTCCAGCTGTAAAGCTTACGGATTTCCTCACCAACCTTCTCTGAAGGATGCTCAGAAGCAAGCTTTCTCATAGCCTTGAAATGTACCTGACGTCCTGCTGGAGACATATCAAGTAAGAACTCCTTAGCAAATGTACCATCTTGGATGTCAGAAAGAATCTTCTTCATAGCTTTCTTTGTCTCAGCTGTAACAATCTTAGGTCCTGTTACATAATCACCATACTCAGCTGTATTAGAGATAGAGTATCTCATACCTGCGAAGCCTGACTGGTAGATAAGGTCTACGATGAGCTTCATCTCATGGATACACTCGAAGTATGCGTTTCTTGGGTCATAACCTGCCTCACAAAGTGTTTCGAAACCAGCCTGCATAAGTGCACAAACACCACCACAAAGAACTGCCTGCTCACCGAAGAGGTCTGTCTCTGTCTCTGTACGGAATGTTGTCTCAAGAAGTCCGGCTCTTGCTCCGCCGATTCCAAGACCATATGCAAGTGCAAGGTCCCATGCCTTTCCTGTAGCATCCTGCTCTACAGCGATAAGACAAGGTGTTCCTTTTCCTGCCTGGTACTCTGAACGTACTGTATGTCCCGGAGCCTTAGGTGCGATCATAGCTACATCTACATCCTTTGGTGGCTTAATGCATCCAAAGTGGATGTTGAAGCCGTGAGCGAACATAAGCATGTTGCCCGGCTCAAGGTTTGGCTCGATGTCCTTCTTGTACATATCTGCCTGTAACTCATCATTTATAAGAATCATGATGATATCAGCCTGCTTTGCAGCCTCTGCAGCAACATATACCTTGAATCCCTGCTCTTCTGCTTTCTTCCATGACTTGCTGCCCTCATAAAGACCGATGATGACATTGCATCCTGAATCCTTTAAGTTAAGTGCATGTGCATGTCCCTGGCTGCCGTAACCGATAATGGCAATTGTCTTGCCCTCTAATAATGAAAGGTTACAATCATCCTGATAAAATAATCTTGGTTCTGCCATTTTGTTTTCCTCCTGTTATAAGTAAACTATTTATATGTAAGGATTGTCCTGTGACTAATCCAACATAACTACATCATCGGAACCTCTGGTAAGTCCTGTGATTCCCGTTCTTGCGAGCTCTAATATTTCATAACCGCTAAGTAAGTCTATGAATTTATCAAGCTTGTCCTGTGTACCTATGAGCTCAATAATCATAGAGTCATGAGTGACATCAACTATCTTGCCGTGGAAGATCTCAGTCACATTCATAACTGCCTGTCTTTGTGTATCGAGTGCTCTTATCTTTATCATAATAAGCTCCCTGCACACTGAGAGTCCCGGCTCAAGCTTCTTGATATCAAGTACATCCTCAAGCTTCGCCAACTGCTTCTCTATCTGCTCAAGCACCTGCTCATCACCGCTTGCAACAATTGTGATACGTGTATAGCGCGGATCTGCTGTAACCCCTGAGGAGAAACTATCAATATTAAATCCCCTGCGACTGAACAGTCCTGAAATACGACTGGTCACTCCGGGATTGTTCTCAACTAAAAGAGATAATGCCTGTCTTCTCATCGAAAAACCTTCCTCACAATTTCTATTATTTCTGTTCACATGATGATAATATTACTATAATCTGTATTTGTCAAGCAATATCGTTAATATAACTTAAATTCATATTATCAATAACAATATTTATACATCCATAACCTCGATAAATGCCTGTTTTATAACGTTTTATAGTAAAAGCCGGGCGACATACAACCGCCCGGCTTTAGAATTATCTAATATAATTCTGTTGTAATATATTATAACTGTGGTCCTGCTGCAACAAGTGCTTTACCAGCCTCATTTGTTGTGTACTTAACAAAGTTCTTGTTGAATCTCTCTGCAAGATCTTTAGCCTTTGCCTCCCACTCAGAAGCATCAGCATATGTGTCACGAGGATCAAGGATTCCTGAATCAACTCCTGGAAGCTCTGTAGGAACCTCGAAATCGAACATAGGGATCTTCTTTGTTGGAGCATTAAGGATATCACCAGAAAGGATAGCGTCGATGATTCCTCTTGTATCCTTGATTGTGATTCTCTTTCCTGTTCCGTTCCATCCTGTATTTACAAGGTATGCCTTAGCACCGCTCTTCTCCATCTTCTTAACGAGCTCTGCAGCGTATTTTGTAGGATGAAGCTCAAGGAATGCCTGTCCGAAGCAAGCTGAGAATGTAGGTGTTGGCTCAGTAATTCCACGCTCTGTTCCTGCAAGCTTTGCAGTAAATCCTGAAAGGAAGTAGTACTGTGTCTGCTCAGGTGTAAGAATAGATACTGGTGGAAGTACTCCGAATGCATCTGCTGAAAGGAAGATTACGTTCTTTGCAGCCGGTGCTGAAGATACTGGCTTAACAATATTTGTGATGTGGTTGATTGGGTAAGATACACGTGTATTCTCTGTTACACTCTTGTCCTCGAAATCAATCTTTCCATTATCAGCAACTGTAACGTTCTCAAGAAGAGCATCTCTTCTGATTGCGTTGTAGATATCAGGCTCAGACTCTTTGTCAAGACCGATAACCTTAGCGTAGCATCCACCCTCGAAGTTGAATACGCCGTTGTCATCCCAGCCGTGCTCGTCATCTCCGATAAGAAGACGCTTAGGATCTGTAGAAAGTGTTGTCTTACCTGTTCCTGAAAGACCGAAGAAGATTGCTGTGTTCTCTCCGTTCATGTCAGCGTTTGCTGAACAGTGCATTGAAGCGATGCCCTTAAGTGGGAGGAAGTAGTTCATCATAGAGAACATACCCTTCTTCATCTCTCCGCCGTACCATGTATTGATGATAACCTGCTCTTTTGATGTGATGTTGAATGCAACACATGTCTCTGAGTTAAGTCCTAACTCTTTGTAGTTTTCTACTTTTGCTTTTGAAGCATTGTAAACTACGAAATCAGGCTCGAAGCTCTCAAGCTCCTCTGCTGATGGCTTGATGAACATGTTTGTTACAAAATGAGCCTGCCAAGCAACCTCAACGATGAAACGAACAGCCATACGTGTATCCTTGTTTGCTCCACAGAATGCATCTACTACGAAAAGCTTCTTGTTGCAGAGCTCTTTCTTAGCAAGATCCTTAACTGTTGCCCAAACATCCTCTTTCATTGGATGGTTGTCGTTTGGATACTCAGGTGTATTCCACCATACTGTGTCCTTAGAATTCTCGTCCATAACGATATATTTATCTTTAGGAGAACGTCCAGTGTAGATACCTGTCTTAACGTTAACTGCACCAAGCTCTGTCTCCTTACCAACCTCGTAACCCTCAAGGCCGGCTTTGTCTCCTCCTCGAATAATGTCTCGTAAGAAGGATTGTGAACGATCTCTGTTGTTCCGGTAATGCCATACTTTGTAAATCAACATTTGCCATTTGAATAAACCTT
>ENA-OQJJ01000112-OQJJ01000112.1-human-gut-metagenome-genome-assembly--contig:-NODE-112-length-11132-cov-2.713312_pt1 | contig 11132 bp, 12 predicted proteins | sample MGYA00242606_ERZ504772 | MGnify/ENA primary metagenome ERZ504772 (study PRJEB26092, sample SAMD00036363) | human gut metagenome | host: Homo sapiens | study: EMG produced TPA metagenomics assembly of...
GACTGCCCTCTTCCTCCATCAGGCCACCCACTTCCAGGCTGTGTTTCGGAACGAAGCCCGACTGTTTGAGGTATCCCAGCGCTGCCACACCGGTCACAACGCCCAGTGCACCATCATATTTTCCACCGTTCTTTACGGTATCCAGGTGGGATCCCGTCAGTATGGTTCCAGGTTCTGTCCCCGGAAGCCGTCCATACACGTTACCGATCGCGTCCTCTCTGTATTCAAGCCCCAGATCCTCGATCCACTCACGCAGGATGTTCTTCGCGATTTTGTCTTCCAGAGTATACGCTGCACGCCAGATCTCTCCGTCGATGCGCGTCGCATCGGCCAGCTGACACAGCATTTCTTCGATTCTTACTCCCGCTTCGTTTTTCATCATAAATGTCACCTCATTTCATAGTTTGTTTTCTTTCAATATTTCTCCGTATTCTTCTCCTGCGCGACCTCCCATTGCGTATAATCGGGTATGACATTCCTCACTTAAATGGCATATCCCATATCGTAGGCTTTTTGGAAAACACTTTGATTCTTGACCAATCCAGCATCCATCACGTTTGCTGCATATATCTTTCCTGAAATCTTGTATTCTTCCAGATGCTCTACAAAACCATTCAGATCACCAAGTGATCTTTCAATAATGTCCTCACCCAGACCAGCTGATATAATATAGTAAACTTCTTTTTTACCAAGATGCTGCCAGATTGGATAAGTACGGTCAATAAAAGTCTTCATCTGGGCACTGATTCCATAAAAATAAACCGGAGTAGCCAGTACAAGTACATCTGCTTTTTGAAACATTTTAAGTATCTCAGCCATATCATCTTTTAATACACAGGTACCGCCATTCTCATACAGCCGTCGCAGGCTCTGTACCATGTTCACCTGATGTCCTTTTGCTTCTGCACCTTTTTTGAACTGCTCACAGCTAAACAGTTCTCTGACTGTATTTTCATATACCACACATTTCTCTGCCTTCTTAATCTTTTTGGCATATTTTTTACTGTTAGTAAAGAATGTCATGGTTCGACCCTATGAAGTACGGCCCTATAAAGTATAGATATTTATCTACAATCTCCCAGTAGCCGCTCTTAGGCGAACCATTCTTCTTAATGACAGCTATGGCTTACGCATCCATGCTCGCCACATGTATGTCCTTCCCCGTGGTTGTGCTCGTGATGAGAACACTTCACATTTGGATTATACGCAAGTGTTTCATTGATAAAGGCTTCTACCGCTTCATCTGCATCTCCGGAAACTCCTCCGAAAAGCTTGATGCCTGCTGCCGCTAACGCTGTCTGTGCGCCGCCTCCGATTCCGCCACAGATCAAAACATCTGCATTCAATGCATTAAGAACTCCTGCCAATGCACCATGTCCGCTTCCATTCGTATCTACTACTTCTGAATGTACTACTTTTCCTTCCTCTACATCGTAAATCTTAAATGTCTCTGTGTGTCCAAAGTGCTGGAAAATCTGTCCATTTTCATATGTTACTGCTATTCTCATGATACCTTCTCCTTTTTCTACTGCATATTTTTGATAAATCTCATGTTTGTAACATCCTCCAAAGCTGCAGTCGCTGCTCTGACCGTCACATATTATGAAATCCCCACCATCAATTTTAAGCGGATGTCCATCAATGAGAGCATCTGCTATTTTCTTTCTGGCAATCTCGTAAATCCGTTGGACCGTCGTTCTTGCGATCTTCATAGATTCTGCACACTGCTCCTGACTATAACCTTTCTTGTCCAAAAGACGGATTGTCTCGTACTCATCTACCGTCAGAACAGTGGGCATTTTTTTCTCAGTATCATCTGCCGGAAGAAATTCTAAAACATTTGGGAAATGGCAGACTTTTCTGCATTTTACTGGTCTCGGCATGATATTGCTCCTTTCTCGCTTTTCTTATATAATAGTCCTATAAAGGGCATATGTCAATTATTCGATTGACGCATCTTAAAAAAGCAAGTATACTATGTTCATAAAGGAGATAACTATTATGAGCTTCGAAAATTATTTTCCACTATGGAATGACTTAAATACAGCACAGAAAAAACTAATTTCAGACAATTTGATCACACAGCATGTGAAAAAAGGAACAATCATTCACAACGGGAACATGGATTGTACCGGATTATTACTAATTAAATCCGGGCAGCTTCGAACTTACATACTTTCAAATGAAGGACGAGAGATTACACTCTACCGTCTGTTCGATATGGATATATGTCTTTTATCCGCCTCATGTATCATACGGTCCATTCAATTTGAAGTAACCATTGAAGCAGAAAAAGATACTGATCTTTGGATCATCCCTGCTGAAATCTATAAAGGCATCATGAAGGATTCTGCTCCTGTCGCAAACTATACCAATGAGTTAATGGCTACCCGTTTTTCTGATGTCATGTGGCTGATTGAACAGATTATGTGGAAGAGTTTGGATAAGCGTGTTGCTTCATTTCTTTTAGAAGAAGTCTCTATCGAAGGAACAAACGAGCTGAAAATCACTCATGAGACGATTGCTAATCATCTTGGTTCCCACAGGGAAGTTATCACTCGAATGCTTCGATACTTTCAAGGCGAGGATCTCGTCAAACTCTCCCGCGGCAAAATCACAATCCTTGATTCAAAAAGACTGGAAACACTCCAAAGGTCATAAAACTGTTTTTCTGTAACATATAAAGAAGAATCCTCCATTTATCAGAATTATGAAAGTCATTCTAATAAATAGGGGATCTTTTTATGCTATAAGAAAATTATAAAAATATCGTGATTATTTTTTAATAATCCATACCACATGCATATGCCCTTTCAATCAGCGCACGGTCATTGACCACTGCATCATAGAAGCGAAATCCGCCAGAGAAATTATACGTTTCATAGCCATTTCCTTCCAGAATACGGCTCGCAATATAACTGCGCAGACCACTCTGGCATATCAGATACACAGGCTTTCCTTTCTCAATTTCACTAATTCGTTCTCTCAGTTCATCTACAGGTATATTTTTGAATCCATCAATATGCCCCCTGCTGAATTCACCTACAGTTCTCACATCTAGCAACACCACATCTTTATCTTTAGAAATCTTGTCCATATCTTCCAAATGCCATTGCTTTAATGTCCCTTTTGCAATATTGTCTATCATAAATCCAGCCATGTTTACCGGATCCTTGGCAGAAGAATAAGGTGGTGCATATGCCAGATCCAGATCTTTCAACTGGGTTGCATTCAGCCCCGCATGAATTGCTGTTGCCAGCACATCAATACGTTTATCAACTCCTTCATATCCAATAATCTGAGCGCCAAGCAAACGATAGCTCTCTTTTTCAAAAATCACCTTCATGGTCATCACTTTTCCACCAGGATAGTAACCGGCATGACTCATAGGAGAAAGAATTACTGTATCTACCTCTAATCCTGACTTTTTGGCATTGGTTTCATTGATACCTGTAGTGGCTGCTGTCATATCAAACACTTTTATAACGGAGCTTCCCTGACTGCCCAGGTAACGACTATCACCGCCACAAATATTATCAGCGATGATTCTGCCCTGTTTATTGGCTGGTCCTGCCAAAGAAATCAGCGCATCATTACCCGTAACATAATGTTTTACCTGAACTGCATCACCTGCAGCATAAATATCCGGTACAGAGGTTTCCATTCTGTCATTCACTACAATACTTTCCTTGATGCCAAGTTCCAGACCGGCTTCTTTTGCTAATACTGTGTCTGGTGTGACTCCGATTGCCAGAACTACCATATCAGCCTGAAGGGATGGATTATCTTTCAACAGAACCTCCACTCCGTTGTCTTTTTCTTTAAATCCTTCTACTGTATAGCCCAGTACCAGTTTTATCCCATGCTTTCTCATTTCATTATGGATCATGGATGCCATATCCGGGTCAAAAGGGTTCATCAGCTGCTTAGGCCGCTGGACAATCGTAACATCCATGCCAAGCTCCCTCAAATTTTCTGCCAGTTCCAGACCAATAAAACCGCCACCTGCCAATACAGCCGATTTTGGATGATTCTTATTTATATATTCCTTTATCCGAAAAGTGTCTTCTACAGTACGAAGTGTAAAAAGTTTATCAATACCTACTCCGGGAAGTCTCGGCTGTGTTGGCTTTGCACCTGGAGAGAGGATCAGCTTATCATAGTTTTCTTCAAATATTTCACCGTTTTCTAAATTCTTAACTGAAACAGTTTTACATTCGGAATGTATTGAGATAACTTCATGATGAATTTTCATGTTAATACGGAAGCGTTTAAAAAAACTCTCTGGTGTCTGTAGTGTAAGTTCTTCCGGGTCTGTGATCACGTCTCCAATATAATATGGAAGTCCACAATTTGCATAGGATATGTATCCGGATCTTTCAAACACAGTAATTTCAGCATGCTCATTCAGTCTGCGTATTCTTGCTGCGGCTGTAGCTCCTCCGGCTACACCTCCTACGATTATTACCTTCATCTTATTTTTCCACCTTTCCTGAGTAAGCTGCAATGCCACCGATATTATTTACTTTAGAATATCCCATTCGTTGCAACATCCCAGTTGCCTGACGGCTCCGGGAACCGGAATAACAGTATACAAACAGAGGGATATCCTTATTCTTCGCTACAGAAACAATATTGTCTAATTGCTGCAACGGCACATTTTTACTTTCTGGTATATGTCCTTCCTGATATTCCTGCGGAGTACGGACATCCAGCAGAACTGCACCAGCAGTCATTTTATATTCTTCTATGCCTTGATTAATATTCGACTGTTTAAAGAAATCAAAAAATCCCATTAGCACACCTCCCTAAAGCATTTCTAAAATCGAATTCTTAGGTCTCGCCCCTGAAACCTGCTGTACAATCTTCCCATTCTTCATAACCACTAAAGTCGGAATGCTCATAATACTGAACTTATTTGCCAGTTCAGGCTCTTCATCTACATTAATCTTTCCAACTTTAATATCCCTACGCTCATCTGCAATCTCCTCTACAATAGGTACTACCCTACGGCAAGGCGCACACCAAGATGCCCAAAAATCTAAAAGAACGGTTTTATCGGAATTCAGTACTTCGTTCTCAAAATTATTTTTATTGATATTAATAGCAGACATTTTACAGTCCTCCTTATCTTTTTCTTTTTGTAGCTTTGTTATAGTCTTAAATTCATTTGTTTTCCGTGATTACATCACCATACCACATTAAATTAACTTCTTGCCATACCATCTACACTTAATATAACACCTGTAATGTAACTCGCCTCATCTGATGCAAGAAACACAAACGCATTGGCAATATCTTCTGGCTGTCCAAGACGACGCAATGGAATTCTTTCAATCATAGGTTCGATAACTTCCTTTGGCACAGCTTTCATCATATCAGTTTCTGTAATCCCAGGTGCAACAGCATTAACACGAATACCTTTCTCTCACAATTACTTCGCTCATTTACTTCTCCTTTCGCACAAGAGATATTAGAAATTTTAATAAATAAAAATACAAAAGGCTATGACCTGCGAGGCATAAAATATAACCGGAATTAGTGTTCCAAGTCGCCATAAACAATTATTTTTGTCAACCTGCGTCGCCCAAGTCGCCAATATTTCACTTTCCACGTCGCCAATAATTAAATATGGCGACTTGATGGCAGCGTGCAGCTATTTTTACACCAAATCCAGAAAATGAGCTAAAAAAAGAGACCCATACCAAAAATGATATGAGTCTCCAAAAAGCCTATAAAATCAAGCTTTCTATTTAGAATTTGCCCTCATCAGAAGCCTGCTGAACAGAAACGGCAACTGCTACTGTAGCACCAACCATTGGGTTATTACCCATTCCGATAAGTCCCATCATCTCAACGTGAGCCGGAACTGATGAAGATCCTGCGAACTGTGCATCTGAATGCATACGTCCCATTGTATCTGTCATACCGTATGAAGCTGGTCCTGCTGCCATGTTGTCTGGGTGAAGTGTACGTCCTGTACCACCGCCTGATGCTACTGAGAAGTACTTCTTACCCTGCTCGATACACTCTTTCTTGTATGTACCTGCTACCGGGTGCTGGAAACGAGTTGGGTTTGTAGAGTTTCCTGTGATAGAAACACCAACGTTCTCGTGATGCATGATTGCAACACCTTCCTGAACATCATCTGCACCGTAACACTTAACTGTTGCACGGAGTCCATCTGAGTATGCATGCTCAGATACGATGTTGAGCTTAGCTGCCTTGTAGTCATACTGTGTCTCTACGAATGTGAATCCGTTGATACGTGAGATGATCTGTGCAGCGTCTTTTCCAAGTCCGTTAAGGATAACACGCAGTGGTTTCTGACGAACCTTGTTTGCCTTCTCAGCGATTCCGATAGCACCCTCAGCGGCTGCGAATGACTCGTGACCTGCTAAGAAACAGAAGCACTCTGTCTCCTCCTCGAGGAGCATCTTTCCAAGGTTACCATGTCCTAAACCTACCTTACGGTGATCAGCAACTGATCCAGGGATACAGAATGCCTGAAGTCCCTCTCCGATTGCTGCTGCAGCGTCTGCTGCTCTTCTACATCCTTTTTTGATTGCGATTGCTGCACCAACTGTGTATGCCCAGCAAGCGTTCTCGAAACAGATTGGCTGGATTTTCTTTACCTGATCGTAAACATCAAGTCCAGCGTCCTTTGTAATTTTTTCAGCTTCTTCGATTGAGCTGATACCATAGCTGTTAAGTACAGCATTGATCTGGTCTATTCTTCTTTCATATGCTTCAAATAATGCCATTGTCGTTCTCCTTTCCTCTTATTCCTGTCTTGGATCAATGATCCTAACAGCACCCTGCTCTGGAGTTACACGACCGTATGATCCTGAAGCTTTCTCCCAAGCTGTGTTAGCGTCATCACCCTTTTTGATAAAATCTGTCATTTTTCCAAGAGAAACGAACTGGTATCCAATTACTTCATCGTTCTTGTCAAGAGCGATTCCTGTTACATAGCCCTCAGCCATCTCAAGGTAACGAACTCCCTTTGCCTTTGTTGCGTACATTGTACCAACCTGTGAGCGAAGTCCCTTTCCTAAATCCTCAAGTCCTGCTCCAACAGCAAGTCCATCATCAGAGAATGCAGACTGTGTACGACCGTAAACGATCTGTAAGAATAACTCTCTCATAGCTGTATTGATGGCATCACAAACTAAGTCTGTGTTTAATGCCTCAAGAATTGTCTTACCCTGTAAGATTTCTGCTGCCATAGCTGCAGAGTGTGTCATTCCTGAGCATCCGATAGTCTCAACTAATGCCTCTTCAATTACTCCATTCTTTACATTGAGTGAGAGCTTGCAGGCACCCTGCTGTGGTGCACACCAGCCTACACCGTGTGTAAATCCTGAAATGTCCTCAATTTTCTTAGAATGAACCCATTTTCCTTCTTCTGGGATAGGAGCTGGCTCATGTTTTGCGCCCTTAGCTACAGGACACATGTTTTCAACTTCCTTAGTGTAAATCATCTTAAGACTCCTTTCGTTATGGTTTTAACATACCCGATTTATTCTCTCATATTTTTTGTCATAAGTCTAGAGTATCATCGACAAAAAACAACAAAAATACAATTTTTTTTCAAACAACATTACTATTTTTTAAGAACTACGTTGTCCTTGTCCTTGAAAATGTGGTTTGCAGGGATGACTCCGCGTACTCTTGAAAGCGGATAAATGTTTGAATTTCTTCCTATTACTGTTCCCGGATTGAGCACTGAGTTGCAGCCTACCTCCACATGGTCACCGAGCATAGCGCCGAATTTCTTGCGGCCGGTTTCAATCTCCTCTTTGTATCGTAAACATCCTTACGACTACAAGAGTCTTGTCGCTCTTTACATTTGATGTAATAGAGCCTGCGCCCATATGTGATTTGTAGCCAAGAATTGAATCACCTACATAGTTGTAATGAGGCACCTGTACTGAGTTGAAGATGATGACATTTTTGAGCTCTGTGGAGTTACCTACTACTGAGCCCTTTCCTACGATTGCGCTGCCACGGATAAAGGCGCACTGTCTGATTTCTGCATCCTCGCATATGATGAGCGGACCGTGCAGATATGCGCTGTCAAATACTGTTGCGCTCTTTGCCACCCAGATATCTTCTCCTCTTTTCTCATAGATTTCAGGGTCGAGTGTTGGTCCTATCTCCTTGATGAAATCACTTATTCCGGCAAGTGCCTCCCATGGATAAGTGAACTGTGATAAATACTCCTTTGCGATTGTTTCATCCAGATTATAGAGGTTTTGTTATTTTTGCGTTTTTCCATTTTTCTATGTCCTTTCTTTTATGTAAAAATTATTAACTATTACTTTAACTGTCATTTAAATATTTAAGCCCCAATGATAATGTTAATTATAGATTTAATAATTAATTATAGGCAGAGCTACTCACCGAACAGCTCATGCGCCGCCGCAAGTGCCGCCTCCGACACATCATCTGCCTGTGCACTATCAGCTGCCATATCAAATCCTGCCAGAAATTCCTCTGGGATTCCCATCTCATCCATGGTTGTATTATTCATGGTTGTCTTATCCGGCGCATCATCTGCCGTGCTCTGTACTTCAGCATTGTTCTGTGTATCAGCATTTGTTATATGCATCAGCATTGTTCTGTGCATCAGCATTGTTATGTACTTCAGCCGTGCTCTGCACTTCTTCCTCGCCGGGGTTATCGAAATCAAATGATATCTGGTCATTTTCAAACTTAAGGCATGTATCGAATACATTTCCCGCCTTTGAAGTGAAGCCTGTGACCTTCTTTTTGGTCTTTCCTGTGGTAAACAGCTCCGTGAGAATTTCCTCTGAAAGCTCCACCTTTGCCACAGTATGCCAAACATTGAAGCCGCACTCACACTCATATTTCCACTGTGTCTTTTTGAGAGGTCTGCCACACTTTGGACAGAGTACACTTGTCTCAACAGGCTTTGGTTTTTCGGGGAAATCAAAGGCTATATCTCCGTCTTCGGTGAGCTTTAGCGGTGCGTCAAACTTCATGCCTGTCTTGGAGACAAATCCTGATATAACTTCTGTCTTTTTCTTTGTCAGAAGCTCCTTAAGGACTGATTCCTTTATCTTGACGCTTGCGACCTTGCCCACCATAAAGCGGCAGCTCTCAGGATCATCACGTCTGTTGTTCTCGCATACAAAGCCAAACGGCGCCACCTGGATTTTGCCTCCGCACTTCGGACATACTACATCCTTCACTGTCTTTGGCTCTACATGGTCAAAATCAAACTGGACAGAGAGCTTCTTGTTTTCATCCTCCTTAAGCACCAGGCACGCATCGAAGCGTTTCCCGCTTTTGGATTTAAAGCCTCGTATGGTCTCGGTCTTTTTATCATTAAGAAGCTGCTTTAAGTTTGCGGCTGTGATTGTCTTTCCCGCAATCTGTCCCACCGAAAAGCGGCAGCTTCCCGGCTCATCACCCTTGTAGTTCACACAGCCATAGCCAAACGATGTCTTTTTTATCTGACCACCACAAAGCGGACAGACGACATCCTTTATGATTTCGTCCTCCACATTGTCAAAGTCAAATGCTACGACGGTGTGCATTTTCTCACTTCCCTCTGTGACCGGCTCCTTCTTTAAAACGAGGCATGCGTTGAAGCGCTTTCCCGATTTTGATTTAAAGCCCTTTATCGTCTCAGTTCTGCCGTTTGCCATGAGTTCTAAAAACTGTACCTGTGACAGCTGCTTGTCTGCTATCCTTCCAACGAAGAAATGGCAGCCATCCTCTGTCTGTCTGTTATAGTTTGCACATCGGTAGCCGTATGGTGACACATATATATCGCCCCCACAGTCCGGACATACAATACCCTCGACCTTTTGCGGCTTTACATTTTCAAAATCAAAGGTGGCTGATACCTTGTTCGTCTGTTCATCCTTGTTGAGCTTTAAGCATGCATCAAAGCGTTTGCCGCTCTTCGACTTAAAACCACGGATTGTGTCGGTGATTCCCTCTTCAATCAGCTTTTTGACCTGTTCCTCCGGAATATCAAGTCCTGCCACCTGTCCGATATTAAAATTACATCCTGATTTATCATTTTTGTAATTGGCACAGCCGTAGCCAAACGGTGTGGTCACTATCTCACCGCCGCAGACCGGGCACTTGACACCTATCTTTCGTCTGGCCGCCGCACCTCTGGCATTTTTGCCTGCAAAGCTGCTGATACGGTCTGCAATCTCAGGGCGCAGATTCTGCTCAATCATCTTTTCTGTCTCTTTTCGGATAAAGCTCTCAAGCTTTCCCCTGTATTCCCAGAAATCCACCGTGCCCCTTGTAATTCCGTCCAGTCCCTTTTCCCAGTTGGCTGTCATCTTTGGGTTAAGAAGTGCCGGAACTGTCATGTATACGACCTCAAATACCATCTCACCAAGGCTTTCGGGTGTGAGTATCTGTGTCTTTTTGTTCAGATTCAGATATCCTATACGGACAAGCTTCTGGATTATCTCCGCTCTCGTTGCTGAGGTGCCTATTCCTGAGCCCTTTATCTGCTCACGAAGCTCCTCGTCCTCGATAAGCTGTCCTGCATTTTCCATGGCAAGCACCATAGAGCCTGATGTATAGCGCTTTGGCGGAGATGTCTTACCAAACTTGATATTATAGCCTTGGCATGCTATCTCATCACCCGCCTTTAGCTTATCGGCAAGCTCAAGCATCACCTTGGGATTTACGACTATCTCATCATTGCTGCCGTTTGCTGTGCTGTTTTCATCTGTACTATCTGCAGTTTCACTGTTTTTACCAAGTATTCGTGCGTTTGATTCCTCAAACGACTTCTTTTTCGGCGGATTCGCCACTTGTAAATAACCCTCGCTCTTTAGTACCTTTGATGATGCAAAAAAACTTTCCTTATCCACATCTACGACAAGCTTCACATTCTCATACTCTGCCGGTGGATAAAAAATACTAAGGAAACGCCTGACAATCAGCTCAAATACTGCTCTTTGAAGCGATGTAAGCCCCGAAAGCTCTGTAAGCTGACCTGTCGGAATGATAGCATAGTGGTCTGTTACCTTGCTGTCATCCGTGTACTGCGTATCAACTATGTTGGCATATAGTCCTTCTTTTGTCTATAATATGCTCCACAAAGTCTGTCTGTCTTCGTTACTAAAACC
>ENA-OQJJ01000114-OQJJ01000114.1-human-gut-metagenome-genome-assembly--contig:-NODE-114-length-11115-cov-2.870768_pt1 | contig 11115 bp, 10 predicted proteins | sample MGYA00242606_ERZ504772 | MGnify/ENA primary metagenome ERZ504772 (study PRJEB26092, sample SAMD00036363) | human gut metagenome | host: Homo sapiens | study: EMG produced TPA metagenomics assembly of...
CATCTGCTAAAGCATTCTATCTATCTGATTCAGTTTCATTCTACATCTGTATCTTTTGCTTCTTCGGCTGCCTGAGTGCTTTCCTCATCAGCTCCTTCAATCTCTATCTCTTCTGCTTTGTTTTCTGCAGTCTCATTGTCGATTGTTCTTTTTTAATATTCTCTGGCATTTTTGACCACCTTCCTATGTTTCATCCTCAGACTTCTTATAAATTCCATCTAACTGGGATTTAAGAGTCTTTAGATTATCCATTACTTTTTCATAATCCATGCGCTTTGGTCCGACAATTCCTATCGTGCCCTTTACGCCCTCACCCAGATCATATGTCGCAGTGACAACACTGCAATCCTTCATGGTCTGGATCGGAGATTCATTTCCTATATAAACCTGAATACCTGTTCCATTGTCCTTCTTCTCGGAATCGGATAAGGATTCAGTAACAAGGCTTGCTAGCTCTTCCTTTTCCTCAAATGCTGACAAAAGTGTCGCTGCATTATTGGAATCCGAAAGCTCAGGATACTTCAGTATATTTGTTGCTCCGCTGGTGTAAATCTTAAGATCCTCACTCTCCGCGAAGGTCTGTGCCAATGCATCAATCACATCAGAGACAATTCCTGAATGAATACCAGCGCGTTCCTTTATGCTTGCAATGTTTCCAAGATTAATCTCGTTCATTGCGAGTCCGTTTAATGAGGTGTTAAGCAGAATGTTGAGCTTAAGTATCGTCTCATTGTCAAGCGGCTCATATAAATCAAGCATCTTGTTTCTGACCATATTATTGTTCATAACAATTACTGCAAGCAGATGCTGATCGTCAACCTGTGAAAGCTGGATGAATTTCACCTTGTTGTGATTGACATCCGGTGCAGAAACGAGTGTGGCATAATTGGTATTGTTTGCAAGTACCTTTGCCGCCTGCTTTAACACCTGCTCCATCTTCTCGGTATTTTCAATGACCAGCTCCTTCATATCAGAAAGTTCTTTTTCCTTCTTATCATTGGTCTCTATAAGATGGTCTACATATAATCTGTAACCTTTATCCGAAGGAATTCTTCCTGCTGAGGTATGTGGCTGTACTATATAGCCCATCTCCTCTAAGTCGCTCATCTCATTTCTGATTGTTGCCGAGCTCAGATTAAGATCTGTATATTTTGAAATTGTACGTGAGCCAACCGGCTCTCCTGTGGCGAGATAATTGCGGATGATTGCATCCAGTATGGTAAGCTGTCTCTCGCTCAATTCTAGTTCTTTGTTTTCATTTTCCATTGGTCACACGCTCCATCTGAAGTATGCTTTTAATTTGTTAGCACTCTGTATTTTGGAGTGCAATTTTTTATCTGTACATAACATACCACCACCTATTAGCAATGTCAACCCTCGAGTGCTAATTTTTTTAATAAAATTTTTGAAACCCTTGATTTTACTGAGATTTCAGGCTTTATTAATTTTCTATTAAATTGATTTTGGCGGTATTTACACCACTTTTACACCATTTTTTCAAGTTTTTCTATTTCTGTCTTCGCGTCATATCTATTATTTAGGGGATTATATACATCATGAAAAAGAAAAAGCACTAGTAAAAACCGATAATCCAACGGTTTTCAGTGCTTTTTTCATTGTTTTTTCTATTAAATTTTCCTCAGACACCTACATAAGTGAAACTTAGATTATGCCCAATACACAGTATTATTACTTATAACAACTAAATTACTTCTTGTCGTGCAATCTATTATTTATTCCAATACATCAGGTGTCCACCTTGTTCCAATATCGTTAGTTGGAAGTCGTTTTGTCTTGTATACAAAAGCCACACTATACCGTGCTCTCGTCACTGCAACATAAAACTTAGAAAGACTTTCATCCTTCATGTCTTTGGACTTTCCTGACAACCAATCCAGCATTGGTTTCGTCGGGTATATCAAGACTCTATTAAAAGTAAGTCCCTTGGACAATCCAAAATTCATCGTTTTTGGGATGGGATTTACCTTGGTTCTTTTATCATACCGCAACTGAACAGGATTATATATATCTACATATTTATCAATATCATTCTCGTGAACCCAAAATATTCCATCATGTCCCGTTTTTTCATTCATGGCAGAATCGCATGGCTTCATATCAGGATACATCTGATTTGCAAGATCACATATAATCTGATTATTTCTATGAGATGTCGATAATGTTGTGGTATCAATATTCATTCCGGCAATATTATCCTGCACAAAAATCACTATTTTCCCACCTGCATATTTTTTATATTTTGCTTCATAATGAGTTCGATACGTCGTCTGACGAGGATCTCCTACTAAAGTCATGTTGCAACCAACCTCATGCAACTTTTTTATAACTTCTAAATCATATCCAACAAAATCTTGTATTTCATCTACAAAAACATAAGAAAAAATTTTTCGTATTCTGCGAAATACACATCCATTCGATAATTCGTCCAAAACACAGGGCAATTTTGAAATCATATTTGAATATACATTACCGGAAGCCGTGACATATTTTTTCTCATTTGTATCCTTTAGTCTCAACAAATTTTTATCTGCCTTATTCACTAATAACACACCGGATACCCTATTATTTATAAGATAGCTTTGGTAAGGTCGTATACCATGCTTGATTAGCAGCAAAAACCACGGCATAATAGTTACATTAGATGGAATACAACCATTTATTTCGTAAAATTTGTCTCTAATGCTTTGTTCATTAGCATCGGTATAAGTTGTTATCAAAACATTTTCAGAAATCTCCAATGCCTTTTTTACAAGAAATGTTGTTTTTCCTGCCCCTGCCGCCGCAATAATTAGACTACTCATTTTTTATCGCCCTCATTATATACTCAGGATATTTAATTTTCGTAGCCGATTCAAAAATTGCTATGGCACAATCCGTCTTATGAGCGTGCATATATTTGTGCATCTCATCATCCGTATCGTAGTTAGTTCCAAAAATATTGTTCATTGCTTCTCGTCCATTTTCTTTTAATATTTTCGGCTCTAAGGTATTATAATTAAAATCCTTATCTGACAGTTTCAAATCACCTGTATCCACTACCTCATCAACACATATATGAATACATTGTATTTCTTCATATTCTTTGTACTTTTTCTTAACAGCTTCAATATTTCCATCATTATCCGTAACAACAGCTGTTTCTTTGTTTAGTGTCTGTGCAATTTCAAGATACCGCTTAAATGTCACCCCACCTACGGTCATTACATCTATTCCATCTTGGATAGGAAGCCGCCCCTCATGAGTATCCATATATGCCCGCTGAACAACCAGCTCATCTGAATCGCCCTCTACTAAGATTGATTTTTTACAAAGAATCAATCGCAGTGTATCATAACCTGCCACTTTTTTGAAAAATTCAAAAGTTCCTTTTTGAGCGATTGCATCGAGCAACAATTATCGCCTGAAAAGCAAAATTAAATTTTCCAGTCCGAGTTTATTAGCGACAAAGCTACTATGCGTTGATGCTATAATTTGTCTACCAGATGCAGCCTTTTCAATAACTCCCATTAGTTCGCTTAATCGGGAAAAAGACAAATGACTTTCAGGTTCTTCAATCAAAATAATACTTGCTTTTTCTGCCTGTTTATGACTTAAAGCTAATTGTGTTTTTATGATACATTGTGCACCTTTTCCAGCATGAGCAAACGGGATTCCATCCACCTGCGTAACCAAACTTGACTCCCAAGAATTTTGAACTCCCTGATCGGCACTCAATGATAATTTTCCATTCATAACAGTAGACGCTGCACTAATTTTCTCATTGATTGACTGAATTGCTTCATTTTGTGCAAACTCATCTATCATATTTCTATGGGCTTGTGTTATTGCTGTTATGTCCTCTGGTTCAAGGAAATCCTTTACTACTCTGGAAATATATACATCAGACCCATTTTGGTATCTGTAATTTGACGAATCAATCATTACAGACTTTATTGGTATGAATCTGGGCATTTTTTCATCTCGGCTAAAAGAAAACCATTTAGCTTCATAAAAATTCAATAGGCAAACTTATAATTTTTTCTGTTTTCAGCAAACTTTCATATTCTGAATTAAATTTATCAGAAAAACTAATTGTGAATCTGATTCCCTCTATACCATCACTTTTTTCGGAATTACCATTTCCTTCATATTCAGGCAATGTTCCACTTTTGAAATATAACTCAATCATTATTTCTGGAGGTGCAATCGGCTGTCCATTTTCCACTGATGCCAGGTATTCCTCAACTGCTTCTCTATTAAATAAATATGTTGATAGCTGATTTCTAATATTTCGACCAGCATACATACCCGTTAAAGCCACATGAATGGCTTCAAGAATAGTAGATTTTCCAGATTCATTATCACCAACCAGAAGATTGATATTTTCATTAAATTTTACTTCAAACGGATTTTTAAACTTCTTAAAATTTTGAATGATTACCTTCTCAATAGCCATTCGTAGCCTCCTATCTTCGATTTTACTCTACCCCTAACGCCTTAAACACTGCATCTTCCGCACTCTGATACGGAATCAGCTGAAATGCACTCATCAGATCAGCTGGAACACTTGCAAAATCAACAAACGATGTACTTGGAATCAGCACCTTCTTTGCGCCGCTATCCAGACACACCTGAAGTGTATTGGCAAGTTCATCCACCTTTATCATTGTGCCACTAATTGTTATATCTCCCAACACTGCCAAGTTGCTGACAACAGGCTTTCCAAGAGCAATCGAACAAAGTGCTATCAATGTTGGAAGTGCCAATTTGTCTGTCATACCGATACCCTGCAAATCCTGATAATTGATGATGTAATCCTTGGTCGAGGTGCTGATAGAGCCACTGATCCGAATTGCCGTTGGCTTTCAGATAATTAAATGCCGTGTTCACCGCTTCCTTGCATTTAGAATCACTGCCTAAGCCAGTCCGTTCAATTTTGCCATTGCCTGGAAGCATCTGACTTTCCAAACGGAATACACCAATCATGCCACTTTTTCCTCTGGATACGGTATAAACCTGTCCCGGATTACACATTCCATCCGGTATCAGCTTACCACCACCCTGTTCTGGTACGGAAACATAATGTTCTGACATATCTTCTAGATCTATATAAGAGAAGTTCACATCATAAAACTCCATACCACCCAGCTTCTTCAATTGCTCCTTGACACGGCGACGCATTTCCAATGCAATCTGAATAATTTCTTCCAGTTCTTCTTTGGTAAACTCACCATTTGGGTACATCAACTTCAGATAACCGTCTATCATACGACGAACCGCAATTGTATCACGCTGATTCAGATTTCTCCCCAGACGGAAGTAGTGATCAAGTGCATCTCCATACTGCTCCTTGCGAAGCTCTCGGATGAACTCTGCCAAATAGTCACTGATAAAACCGTAATCATCGGTAAAATGCTCCGGTCTAAACTTCGGTATCTCCCATCCTGGAAGATAACAGTGCATACGATCAAGAAATGCTGTATCTGTTCCCATTTCCTGTGGGAAAGGTGCAAACAGACTGGACGTTTTCAACAGCACGTCCACACTCTGATTGATATTTCCCACAAATACCATGGACGCAGTAGCAGCTTTTTCTTCTTTGCCACGGGCAAAAGATCCGGATGCCATGTAATCCTTCATAATCTGAATGCCATCTTTATCTTTAAACTTGATACCTGCCACTTCATCAAAGGCTACACAATCCCATAAGCCGACCAGTCCGACCGTTTTGCGTCCCATATTGTAAAACAGGTTTGCAACCGTCGTCTGTCCACCGGAAATTAAAATACTGTTCGGTGAAATCTCTTTGTAAAGATGAGATTTACCGGTGCTTCTCGGTCCAAGCTCACAAAGATTAAAGTTATTCTCAACTAATGGAATCATACGGGTCAAGAGCAGCCATTTCTCACGGTATGTAAATTCATCTGGTTCCATTCCGATAGAACGAAGAAGGATATCCAACCATTCATCTTTCGTAAAAGCTTTTCGTCCCTGCTTCAGTTCATCAATATCAATGTGCGGCATCTGGATCGGTGTCAGCTTACGGATACTGATTGGTGAAATATCTTTCTGCTTTTTCTGTTTGGAACGAAGTGGATTTCCATCAATATCCTCAATGCCAAAATTATTGTCGCCTTCAACCTCATAATCCAGCTGAACAATACACCAGATACCGCCACAGAGCAGGCGATCAAATTTTTCCGGATATTCATCGGCAATCGGTACATTACCAACGCCCAAATTAGAAAACTCTGCAAAAAAGCAATCCTTTTTCATATCCAGTCGAACAGTCACCATATCAATGATTGTGTAACTGCCTTTTTTACGCAGCTGAGACAGAATTTTCTGTGATTCATCCGGGCGTACAAAGTTGTCAGCAAGAATACGCTTCACATTCTGTACGCCTTTCTCTATAACCGTCTCATCATCTGAACTGCAATACTGTCCCAACAAGAACTCAAGAACATACACTGGGACATTCGCCCCTTCTTTAATTTTCTTTGTCAGGTCTTTCCGAACAATCTTACCGTCAAAGTTCTGACGGAGCTTGTTCTTTATTTCTTCACGGGTACTTTCACCCTCTGCAAATTGCTCCATCTTTCTCTCCTCCTGCGGCATTAATTAAAAAAATCAAACTCGTCCACCGCAAAGGCGATGTCAATCTGAAATGGCTCCCGCTGTGGCATCTGTAATCCCTGTTCATCTGCAATTACCAGATAATAAGTAGCTGTATTGCTGTATTTTAGAGATTTTAGATTAAACTGACAACGGAAAGTTCTTTCTGCACCATTATCGCTGGTCTTATCTGCAATAATCTTCTGAATATCACTAATCTGTTTGCCGTCCTCATCTGTAAAAATAAACTTGATAGGTTGCTGCTTCACGATTTGTACTGACCGCATCTTTTTGATAGAAGTTCAAACGAAAAAATCATATTGCTGATTTTACGGTTTGCGGACAGTAAATTGACCGTTACCGGCTTGGTATCATATTTCTGCTTATTTCGCTTATATTCCATAGAATCGTTGCGGAGATAATGATACTCAATCACTGGAACAACCATTTCCTGCAAACTGATACCACCATGCACAAAATTCATACCGCCGCCATTCATTTTGATACGAATACTTTCTCTCGGTGCAAATCCATCAAATTCCGTATTTCCGCCCAGGAATTTTACAGGCATCAAGTAATCTGGTTGCACACCTTTCTGCATAATTGCATATCTTCTGCCATATTCTACACATCGCTTGATACTTTCTTTTTTTGTAATGTCAGAGTTTGTTACATCCACATCAAAAAAAGCCTCTTTTATCTACTTTGTCCTCTTCCTTCAAAGGACTGTATGTATAAAGAAATCCATGATCTGCCGTAATTAAAATATTCGTTCCACCAAATTCATTTACGATAATACGCACAAGATTCTTCAATTCTGAAATCGCCTTGTCACAGGCAGCAAAAACAGCAGTATCCGAAGTGTGGCTGGCTTCATCAATGGTATCGTGGTAAATATAGACCACATCCATCCCTTTCACCAAAGCACTTCTTTCCGCTCGTTTCATAGCAATGATGTCATTATACTTTAAGGCCACGCTTGCTGAATCTTCTGTTTTCAGAACCTTGTCCCTATAAGTACTTGCCGTAGACTGTCCATCTGCCAAAACCGTCAAAATATCGTTCCAAACCTCTACTGTCAATTCTTTGTGCGGCAACAAAGCTGCCATACCAAACTTTGTAGTAGAAGGGAAGATGCTCTGCATACTGCTGATAGAAACCTTACTTTGCGTTTCTCGCTGAAGCTGATCTGCCATCGTAGCCGCTACTTCATAACGCATGGCATCTGAGATAATTACAAATACTTTCGTATCCGAAGTTTGGATACGGGAACGGTAAAAATCCTCCTGTTGCGGTACTTCCAAAACTTTACCGTAAGTTGCCAGTTCATCCGCACATACATCCGACCAGTTGTTGCCCAACTCACCTAAGAACCAGTGTGTATAAAGTCCTTCCACCTTATCGACAACATGCTTGAACAAATCATCCAGCAGAATATTGGAAGTCTCCAAACTCTTTTGAAAACTAAGATGGAACAAACGGTAATAAGTGTCCATCTGATAGTAGCTCTCAGTATATTCTTTCCAGATACTTTTCGCTTCTGCGGTATGGAATCCGGCAGAATGTTCCTTAAAGAAACTTTGCATATTCGCCACTTGTAAGATACCGTCATAAAAATTCTCAAATGGCTCATACCATACACAAGTTCTACGTTTTTCAACGGTATTCGTAATGGTATCCACATCAATAATATGGTCACTAATCTCTGTCATTAGCTTTGTCAGAATCACTTCGTTAATACACGGAAAGCACTCTGTTCCTACCAAATCTTCTACTGTCAGCTTTTCAAAACGCTGATACAGACAAGCTTCATCCTCAACATAACGTGCCACATCATATAATTGCGGAATGTTGTCACTATGAAGCCATTCAGAAATAAAATCATAGCAATATGCCTGATGTGGTATGGAAATAAAACTGTCTAGTCCGGCAAGATATTCCTGCCGCATGGTACGGGTCGCCGCGGTTAAAAGTAGATGAATTGCTAACCGCTCAAGGTCTGGTTCCTCCTCCACAAATCCGCATCCCTGACGAACCATCGCCCAAAAAGCTGCGTCTGCATGATATTTTACAAAATCCTGATAAACCGTATTATTATTCAAATCCAGTCCCGCCTGGAACACACTACGGAGAATCATATTAGGCTGTGCATCTTTCAATCCACAGATTGCCGCCATGACAGCCATATGTAACTGTGCCGGTGTTTCCGGAACTTTATTCTGCGTGCTAACTTTCAAACGACGGTCTTTCGCATTGAAATAAGCACGATAATTTTTAACCTGTTTCCTCATTGCCGGATTTGATATAAGTCCCATCTCATCCATCCAGATAGAAATCAGATCCGCCCGAAACTCTTCGCTGTAAAGCTCCACATCCAGAAGCCAGTTATCATCTGGGCGGTTATAGACACACGGACTGTAAACCAGATAATTTGTAGTCAAATCATCTACTGAAAGCAGTTTTTTTACAGAAAACGCATTATTTCCTGTCAGCGCAATCACCTTTGCATTTTCCAAAACCACTTCATCCAATTTATCCTCAAATTCCTTATCTTCATCGTACCAGAAAATGATACGACGCTGATAAAACTCAGGAAGAGGTGCAGCAAACCTGCGATTTAAATCTTGTATTATTTTGTCTGTATCCATGCTGCATTATCTCCCTTCCGTATTTTTTACATAAATAGTGCTTCGTGCCGCACCCTCTTTTCTCAAATAACCATCCTTAACCATATTCAGCAAGACAGCTCTGGCTCTACGATGTTTTACATCTAAAATCTCTACTGTTTCAGCAGTAGTAATAGAGCCATTTTCCAATACATATTTATAGATTTGTTGTTCCCGTTCACTATCCGGTATTTTCTCAGTCGTATCTGGCACTTCGTTGCCACTATCCGGCATTTTTTTTCATATTATCTGGCACTATTTCTGTTTTATCCGGCACTTTATTGCCACTATCCGGCATTTTGCCAATAGTATCCGGCACTTTAATGGCGTTATTGAGGTCAACAGTGCCGTCAACCTGTCCTCGATAAATATTGATACGCAAATCAACTTCGCCACCAATAAACTCCGGCTCCCGCAGCCCGGCAGCTTTTACTTTATCAATAATTCTCGGAATACCGCTTCCCCAATGCTCGATCAGGTTCATGTAAGCAAACGCATGGGCAAGAGCTTCATTTCTGATTTTAGAATAGCCTTCTTTCATACGCTCCATCGTTTGTCCCATTGGCAGCTTTCCTGGAGAAGTAATTTCCAATCGGTTGTCATATACCGCTACCTGTATCGTACCATGATCCAGATAACTACGATGTACCATAGCATTGATAATCAACTCACGAATGGCATCCGGTGGAATCTCATAAACATCCTGGCGATAAATTCCCACAATAGTAGCACCCAGATGAATATTTCTTAAGACAAACTGAAATGCTTCGTCTATCTGTTCCCAAAGCGGTCCGGTATATTCTCTACGATCAACAAATACCGCTTTCGTTGTACCTTTGAACACACCACATTGCGTTGCAACATGAAGGCCTCCGTTGCCTGTCAAAATTGCAAACGCATTGGATGGAAAATCTTTTCCATCACGCTCGATTAAAATTCCCCAGGAACGCAACTGCTGTCTGCCTACATCTTTAATCGATGCTTTCTGTTCCTCTGTCCGAGCATTTCTGACAGCCTGCTCTTTCATAGCTTTGCAAAGGGTATCAATATCTTCATCTGTAACATTTAACCCAGTACATAAAGCCTGATCATAGTAGCGGTTACTGCCCTCAAACAACAACTCCTTTACCATATACTCATCGGCAAGGCGGGTAGTTCCGGCAACACGGACATATACACCGCCATCTCTACCAAGGGCTTTGATATAATACGGGCGCTGTCTGCCCTCAAAAACCTCTACCACAATGACAGTCTTACCATCAACCGTCTGTAAAGTGATATCTGGGATAATTGCCGGTTCACAGCTGTCTGATACGGCATTGGCAATGGCATCCATTTTCTTGAACACATCTTCCTTGTCAAAGCCAACAACCTCTCTGGTTTTATCGGCAATTCCGAAAATGATTTTTCCGCCGGTTCCATTGGCAAAGGCAACCACAGATTTCATATATTTGAGGCTTTTCTCCGGCAGGTTCTCTTTGAACTCCACATCCTTCGATTCTCCTGCAAGAATTTCTTCTATAGTCATTGTAACACCTCGCTCTCTTTGGCAGCTATTGCCACCATTCATATTATAAAATACCCGCAGTTTTCTTATTTACCACTTTGGAAATCAGCTCATTCATCAAGTCGTTCTTAATATCAATCCACGTTTTCGTATTGTCGATAGCGAGCTGACATTTAGATTTCTGCATAATTGCAGTAATAGTCTGACGAACATAATTTTCCATTTCAATGAGTTCTTGCTTTGAGATATTGCTTCCATCACCTTCATGTAAGGATTCTGAGCGATAACGATAAAAGTCCAGCATCTTATCATGTATTCCTACAACTT
>ENA-OQJJ01000117-OQJJ01000117.1-human-gut-metagenome-genome-assembly--contig:-NODE-117-length-11055-cov-1.766746_pt1 | contig 11055 bp, 13 predicted proteins | sample MGYA00242606_ERZ504772 | MGnify/ENA primary metagenome ERZ504772 (study PRJEB26092, sample SAMD00036363) | human gut metagenome | host: Homo sapiens | study: EMG produced TPA metagenomics assembly of...
ATTACCCTGCCTTGCTTAAAGAGTGTCATCATCATGATGTTCATTCTGAATGTCGGAAAGGTCTTCTACTCCGACTTCGGACTGTTCTTCCAGCTTTCTCAGGGAGCAAGCGGTTCGATCTTCAAAACGACAGCAACTATCGACACATATGTATACAACGCACTGCAGTCTTCCACTCCGATCGGAATGACTTCTGCGGCAACATTCTTCCAGTCTGTTGCATGCTGCATCACCATCCTTCTTGCCAATGCCATTGTGAAGAAGATTGATGAAGACAGCGCGATTATTTAAGGAGGTACGAAAATGGCAAAAAAGAAAAAAGATCTTGATCTGGCTTCCTCTTCACATTTAAATCAGATCCAGGGATCTACAAATGCAATTTTCAATGTTATTTTTGTGATCCTCGCCCTGGCCTGTATTATCCCGGTGGTATTCATTTTTATGATCTCGATTTCTTCCGAGCATTCGATCAAGATGAACGGCTACCAGTTTATTCCGAGCGCATACTCGCTGGATTCCTACAAATTCCTTCTTCGGGAAGGACAGATGATCCTGACAGCACTTGGCGTTTCCGTTGCGGTAACGGTTATCGGTACGGTAATCGGAGTTGCCCTTACAATGCTGATGGGTTACGTTCTTTCCAGAAGCACCTACAAACTGAACGGATTCTTCACCATGGTCGTTTTTATTCCAATGATCTTCAATGGTGGTATGATTTCTTCTTATGTAGTTAACACACAGTTCCTCAACCTGAAAAACAGTATCTGGGCGCTGATCCTTCCGCTTTGTGTTTCTTCGTTCAACGTTGTTATCTGTAAAACGTTCTTCAAGACCAACATTCCGGAATCCATCATTGAGTCGGCACAGATCGACGGAGCAACCCAGTTCCAGATTTTCGGAAAGATCGCCCTGCCGCTGTCGAAACCGCTGATGGCAACGATCGCCCTGTTCCTCACCTTCGGTTACTGGAACGACTGGTTCCAGTCTTCCCTGTACATCAGCGATACCAAGCTGTATTCCCTGCAGGCTCTGCTGGATCACGTACAGAGAAATATTGAGATGATGGCAAACAACCCGTCTCTTGGCGTTACCACGGCACAGTACATGAACTCGATGCCAAAAGAGGGCGCCCGTATGGCGATGGCAATCATCATCATCATCCCGATCGCATGCTGCTATCCGTTCTTCCAGAAATACTTCATTTCCGGTCTGACGGTCGGTGCGGTAAAAGGCTGATCGACCATTTACCTTTATGGATCTCATACTGAAGCAAAAGGCTTCGGTTAAGGATAATTTCAACATTCTATATTTTATATCAGGAGGATGCTACAATGAAAAAGAACAGTTTTTAGCTCTTGCACTTTCTGCTGTTATGGCCGGTGGCATGCTGGCAGGCTGCGGAAGCAGCAACGGAAGCAGCAGCTCTTCAAAGAGTGATGCAAAAGATGAAGTTGTTACACTGAAATGGATTCAGGTTGGTAACGGAATGCCGAAGGATTATGATGAGTGGCTTGCACAGATCAACCCATATCTGGAGGAGAAAATCGGCGTTAATGTAGACATGGAGATCGTTCCGTGGGGTGACTGGGATAACAGAAGAAGCGTTATCACAAACTCCGGCGAGTATTTCGATATCCTGTTCACCGACCAGAACCGTTACTCTTCTGAGGTGAACACCGGCGCACTGATGGACATTACAGATCTGCTCAAAGACAACGCTTCCGAGCTGTATGACATGATTCCGGAAGATTACTGGAAAGCAGTAGAAGTAAATGGAAAAATCTACGGCGTACCGACCTACAAAGACAGCTCCCTTTCCGAGTACTTTGTATGGGATCAGGATATTGCAGACAAATATAACATTGATGTAAATTCTGTAACAGATTTCAATACTCTGTACGATGCTCTGAAGACAGTAAAAGAGGGCGAAGGCGGATCTCCGTACTTCATGTCCAAAAATGGTGCAAACTTCCTGCTGAACCTGAACTACGATGATTTAAGCTCCGGACTTCCGGCAATCGGCGTTAAATACGGCGATGACAGCAAGACCGTTGTCAATCCGCTGGATGACGAAGAAATCCTTTCCAACCTGGATATCGTTCGTAAAATGTATCAGGAGGGCATCATCAACGGAGACGCTCCGACAGCAGATGATTCCAGCAAATACGCAATGTTCTTTGTTGCACAGGGATGGAGCGGCGCTGCAAAAACAACATGGGGTCCGAACAATGGTATCGCCAATTGTTCAGCAGTACAGTATGGCAACACAGTCGTTTCCAACACAACTGTACGTGGTTCCATCAATGGTATTTACTCCGGATGCAAGCACCCGGACAAAGCACTTCAGCTTCTGAACCTGGTAAATACGGATTCCAAAGTACGTGACTGGTTCTACTATGGAGCAGAAGGAAAAGACTTCGAGTACACCGATGACAATAAGGTACACCGCCTGACCACTGACTGGGGTATGGCCGGATATACCCAGGGTACTTTCTTCAACGTAACTCAGACAGACGATGTTGACTTCAACCAGTGGGATGAAGTAGAAGAGCTGAACGAGAAAGCAACTCCGTCTGAGATGCTTGGATTCAACCTGGATACCTCCAACATCGAAACAGAGCTTGCAAACTGCCGTGCCGTATATGAGAAATACTATTCTGAGTTATTCACCGGCGCACAGGATCCGAGAGAGCTTGTAAAAACAATCGATGCAGAGCTTGAGACCGCAGGCTGGGAGACCATCCGCGAAGAAGCTCAGAAACAGATTGACGCACAGAAATAAGTCTGATACATTAATTTTATAAGAACTACAACAGGGCATTTTCGATTGCGGAGATGCCCTGTTGTAGAATAACGGGAAATGAGAAAAATTGAGCGAAAGGATGAAAAAAGAATGAAAGAGACCTTACCAAAGTCCATTCAGGAGCTGATTTTAAGCCTGAGAGAAAAACTGAAAGACGAGCCGGAAATCGTTGATATGTTTGAACGATGCTACTCCAATACCCTCGACACAACCGTAAAGAAAATGGAGGACGGCAGCACCTACGTCATCACCGGAGATATCCCGGCCATGTGGCTGCGTGACTCGGTAGCACAGCTGCGCCCTTACCTGGTGCCGGCACAGAACGACCCGGAGCTGGCTGACCTGATCGCGGGCCTGATCCGCCGCCAGTTTATGTGCATCAACATCGATCCATACGCAAACGCCTTCAACGAAGGACCGAACGGCAACTGCTGGGAGAAGGACGAGACCGATATGGGACCGTGGATCTGGGAGAGAAAGTATGAGATCGATTCCCTCTGCTATCCGCTGCAGTTCTCCTACCTGTTCTGGAAGAATACCGGAAGAACCGATCAGTTTGACGAGGTTTTCTGGGAGGGTGTTGACAAAATCCTGACTGTATTTGAGACCGAAATGAATCACGAGGAGAAATCCCCGTACAGCTTCATCCGTAAAAACTGCTCCTACACCGATACGCTTTCCCGCGACGGAAAAGGTGCGCAGGTAAAATCCGGCATTGGCCTGATCTGGTCCGGTTTCCGTCCAAGCGACGACTCCTGCCGTTACGGATATCTGATTCCGTCCAATATGTTTGCGGTTGTTGTTCTGAACTACCTGAAAGAGATCGCAGATTTTGTCGGCGGTAAAGAGGAGATTGCAAAGAAAGCAGAAGAAATGGCAAAGACCGTAAAAGATGCGATTGAAACGTATGGTACGACTCATATCTGGGGACTGGGCGATGTTTATGCATACGAAGTAGATGGTTTTGGCCAGTACAATCTGATGGATGATGCCAATGTACCGAGCCTTCTGGCTATGAGCTATCTGGGCTATGAGCCAAAGAGCCAGGAAGTGGCTGACAACACAAGAAAGCTGATCTTAAGCGAGGCAAACCCGTTCTATTATGCAGGAACGAAGCTTTCCGGTATCGGAAGCCCGCACACACCGGTCCGCTACGTATGGCATATCTCCAAAGCCATCGAGGGGCTGACCGCACCGACAAAAGAAGAGAAACATCAGATGATTCAGGAACTGATGGCAACCGATGGCGGCACAGGCCTCATGCACGAAGGTGTCTTCGTAGATGACCCGACCGTTTACACCAGAGAGTGGTTCTCCTGGGCAAACGCAATGTTCTGCGAGCTTGTGATGCAGTACTGCGGATATGAGATTAAGAAATAAGAGTTTTCAAATAAAATAGAAACGTTGGAAAAGCGGCTTTTCGGAAGATTCCGGAGAGCCGCTTTTTACGCTGTGCGGATTTTTCCGGTGGCATTAAGAAAAACTTAGGAAATCCGTTGGGATTTCTTTGGAAAAGGGAAGAGGAATCCTAAGAATGTTCTGATAGAATCAGACGTATACAAAATCTGATTCAGAGGGGGAAAACCAAGATGGGATTTCTGGCAAATAAGAAAAAATCAAAAGCATTTCTGGTGGTATTCGGCATTTACCTGGCGCTGCTTGTCTGGTGCATTTTATTCAAATTCGCTCTGCGCCCGGAAGAAATTCCGCACCTGCGGGGGATTAATCTGGTTCCGTATGCGGCGTCGGTTGTGGTGAACGGGAAAGTGCAGATTAGTGAAATTATCGAAAATATGCTGGTCTTTCTGCCGTTCGGCCTCTGCATCTCAGCCTTCTATCCGGACAGCGAAATCCAGAACCGCATTCTCCTTGCATCGGGACTGAGCCTGTTTTTTGAGATGACGCAGTATATTTTTGCGATCGGCGCGAGTGATATTACGGATGTGATCGATAATACGCTTGGCGCGGTGATCGGAATTCTATTGTATCTGGGGATGAAAAAAATCTGGAAAGAGAAGACGGGAAAGATCATTACCATTCTGGGAGCGGTGCTGGAAGTGCTGTTTCTGGCGTTGTTGTTTTTTTACGTTTTGTCGGCGAATGGGATGTTTTTAAGATTGGAATTCAGGAAAGGATAGTGTATAATCGAGAAAAAGGACAAATTCCGGAAAGCAGGTGTGATGGATGGAAAAAAGTAATCAGTATAGGTAAAACAGAATTTTGCATCCTTAAGGGAAAACCATTATTTCTTTGTGGATAAATCTCACTTCATCAAGGACTGGTGGGAAAACGGGGGATGAAATCACCTTGATCACCCGCCCCCGCCGCTTTGGCAAGACACTGAATATGAGCATGCTGAACTGCTTTTTCTCTAATAAATATGCCGTCCGGGGCGATCTGTTTGAAGGACTTGGCGTTTGGGAAGAAGAAAAATATCGGGAACTGCAGGGAACATATCCGGTGATCTTTTTTGAGTTTTGCAGCCGTGAAAGCAGATCAGCTTTCGGAAGCGAAAAATCCAGATCAAACAGCAGATTGCGAGAGTGTATGAAGAAAACCGGTACCTTCTGGACGGGGATCTGCTGAGCGGAAATGAGAAGAAAGCATACAACGAGGTCAATCTGCATATGGGTGATGCGGAGGCCGCAGCGGCGCTCAATAATATGAGTATGTATCTGGCGCGGTATTACGGCAGAAGAGTGATTATTCTGTTGGATGAGTACGACACGCCGATGCAGGAAGCGTATGTCCATGGCTACTGGGCGGAATTTACAACGTTTGTGCGGAGTCTGTTTAATGCGACGTTTAAAACGAATCCTTATCTGGAACGTGCGATGATGACCGGAATCACGAGGGTTTCGAAAGAAAGTATTTTTCTGACTTAAATAATCTGCGTGTGGTGACGACGACATCGGATCTGTATGCGGACTGTTTTGGATTTACCGAAAAGGAAGTTTTTGCATCTCTGGACGAGTTCGGAATGGGAGACAAAAAGGAAGTTGTGAAGCAGTGGTATGATGGATTTATCTTTGGCGGACACCGCGATATCTACAATCCATGGTCGATTACCAATTATTTAAAAGAAAAGAAACTGCGCCCGTACTGGGCAGATACGAGTTCGAATGGTCTGGCAGGAAAGCTGATCCGCACCGCCTCGCCGGAAATCAAAGAGTATATGGAAGATCTACTGAACGGACAGGCAGTCACGGTGAACTTTGATGAGCAGATGGTGTTTGAACAGCTGGATTACAATGAAAATGCAATCTGGAGTCTGCTGCTCGCGAGCGGTTATCTGAAAGCGGAAGAGGTGGAGTATCGCGGAATTACTTTGAAGCCGTGGTATCAGCTCCGTATCACCAATCTGGAAACGGTGAGCATGTTTGATGATATGTTCCGCGGATGGTTTGAAGCATCGGAAGCGGGGTACAGCAGTTTTGTAAAAGCACTGATGCAGGGCGATCTGGAAGCGATGAATTATTATATGAATAAAGTGTCCCTTGCGACCTTCAGCCATTTTGATGTCGGCGGGGAGAACAGTGAAAGCCTGGAGCCGGAACGATTCTATCATGGCTTCGTACTGGGACTGATGGCAGAACGCGCAGAGTGTTATCAGATCCGGTCGAATCGGGAAAGTGGATTTGGACGGTATGATGTGATGATGATTCCGAAGAATAGAGAAAAAGATCCGGCGATTATTATTGAATTTAAAGTCTGCAGCCGGGTAAAAAAGGAGACACTGGAAGATGCGGTGCAGGAGGCTTTAAAACAGATCGTGGATAAAAAATACGACGCAGAACTGGTGGCCCTCGGCGTGCCGCAGGAAAGGATCCGGCATTATGGGGTTTGCATTTGCGGGGAAGAATGTGTTGATTGGAGCAGAATGAGAGAAACGGGTGATGAAGGTCATCCGTTTCTTTTAGATAGTATGATAAATTTAATTTTTAAAATTTATTTTTACGTGAGGATATTTTATCTATGAAACGATTTTCTTCCACTACCTTAAAAACTGCTTTCGTAAAAATCCATCCCGATTTTCTGCAGCTACGTTTTCGTCAGCATGGCCTACGGCATGATGATGGCATCCGCCGGCTTTCCCTGGTATGATTCACTGCTGGTAAGTCTGACGGTCTATACGGGCGCGTTCCAGTTCGTTCTGATTACGTTTCTTTCTAGCGGGCTTCCCTCATCACCATTGCGCTCACTGCACTTCTGATGAACAGCCGCCAGAGTTTTTACAGCATTACCTTCCTGAAGGAATTCAAACAGATGGGGCGCCGCAAGCTGTACATGATTCACACGATGACCGATGAGACATACGCCGTAAACTGTACCTTAGATCTTCCGAAAAAAGAAAAAGAGGACACCATGTTCCTCGTCGCTCTGTTCAGCCGCTGCTATTGGATAGTTGGTTCGGTTCTTGGCGGCATTTTAGGCCAGATCATTCCATTTGACCTGACGGGCCTTGATTTCTGTATGACAGCCCTGTTTCTCATTATCTTCATTGACCAATGGGAAAAAGCAGAGAAGCACACGCTGTCGCTGTCTCCGCTCTGATCACCTTCGGACTCCGTGCACTCCCGTTTCTTGCATTTTCCGGCAGCCGTAAAATGCCCGCATCACTCGAACGACTCGGCCGGGCACTGCCGTCTGCCATCATGGCGGTACTGATCATTTACTGTATGAAAGATATTCCCACCGGCGGTATCTCTGCCGCAGTACCGAAACTGCTCGCAGCAGCGGTCGTTTTTATCACCTACAAATGGAAACACCAGACCCTCGTCTCCATCCTTCTTGGAACCATTTCGTATATGATGCTTCTGCGTCTCTTTTAAAAAGAACGGTGCAGTTCTGAATTCATGGCAGAAATTCAGAACTGCACCGTTTTTCTATTCTCTATATGCATTAGAAGGATTAGCAATTATTCGATGACTTCGTACTCTCCGTCGCCCGTCCTTTTTTGAATAACGGAAGCTTCTGCAGAAATACAATATCTTTTCGATCAGCAGCATCGCCCTCAGCAAGGATCGCTGCTTTTTTTACTAACCTCTGCACTGGCATTCGCCGTCAGGCATTCCAGTGCGTGCAGGGACTCGCCGGTGGAAATGACATCATCCAGCAGGCAGACACGTTTGCCGCGGATTTTATCTGCGTCTTTTCCATCCAGATAAAGATGCTGCTCACCCGCTGTTGTAATCGAATGAACGGATGCGGAAACCACATCTTTCATGTAGGATTTTGTGCTTTTTCGTGCAACGATAAATTCTTTATGGCCCAGCTCTTTGCTTACTTCATACGCTAGGGCAATACCTTTCGCTTCTGCGGTGACAATGGCATCGACTTCTCCGATTTTTGCGGCCAGCTCCGGCGCACATGCACTTACCAGCTCGGTGTCACCAAGGACAACAAAGCTTGCAAACGCCATCTCCTCACTGATCGGGATAAATGGAAGTGTTCTTTTCACTCCGCAGAGCTCCATGCTGTATTCTTTCATACGATTTTCCTCTTATGTTACTGAATTTATAATCCAAGCAGTTTTGCAGCAACACCGGCCAGCATTCCGAGGAACGGGTTTGTTACTGCAGTGACAACCATTGTGGTTCCGCCGACGGCTGCATTGACAGCGAAGGCAGACGGCGCATCCAGTACAACGGTTTTGAAGATACCGAGTACAAACAGGAAACCTGCGATCGAAGAAGACGGAACAAATTTTCCGATTTTCGGAAGCAGTTTCAGAAGCAGAATTACACCGATCACAACCATCATGATGACACCAGCCCATACAGCGTGCGGTGCATTGGCAGTTGCGGAAATGATTGCCTCAACCGGGGCTCCTCCGAAAAAGGAAGAAAACATATCGGCCAGGGAAGAAATCACGGTCAGGTTATCGACGTTGTAATTTCCACCGGTTGCCATTCCTGCGGTAATTCCGCCGAAGGAAATGTTGGAACCAATGTTCAGGCAGACCATACCGAGTGCGCCGAGAATTACGTTGGCATTGATTGTAAATTTCTGGCGGACAAATTTATCATCCTCTACGACAATGCTGGATTTCTCTTTGTTGAAAAATGTATTGGCAATGCAGGATGCTACAACGGAAATGACGATGGTATAAACCAGGGTATTGGCACTGTCTTTGGTAAAGTAATAGGTGATCAGTGCTGCGGCCAGGGAAACACCGCCGGAAATGGCATCACTCTTGATCATATCGATCGCGGCCTTTACCAGAATGATACCGACACCGGCCATCATTCCATAGGCAACATCCTCACCTACAAAGTTTACGATTTTTGTCAGCAGTCCAAACACTCCGATCAGAGCCATAATCACACCGCTGATAAAAATCATCGTACAGCGTTCCGAACGGTCTTTTCCAGCCGTTCCGGCGTAAGTGATCGTCTCCGCCTGGAAGGAAATTGGTGCGACACTCTGTGTAATCGTATTGCCCACCGCACCAACAAAGAATGCCAGTCGCCGTCGGAACCGATGCAAATCCAAACGTCAGAGCAAGAAGACCCTGCGGCAGACCATTCCAGCACAACGCCGATGATTGCCAGAAGATCTGTTAAAAATGGCTTTCATTACTAAATACTCCTCCTCACTATGAAATATGTCGTTTTGAAGCAAAGAAAAGTGTAGCACCAAAACCGGTCAAAGTAAACCAGATCAGTCATGAAAGGTTTTTGTCAGTGATAATAAGTCAATCTTATATACAAAATATTATTATTTCTGTGTGCTAATAAATCAAGAGGATTTTTAAATGTCTGCATAACCAATAATCAATAGTTACAAAACTGGGTGCCATTATTTGGAATTGTGCATATAGAAGCGAAGAAAAAGATTTGCTATACTAAATCTGTATGAGGGTTTTTATCACAGTTATAAGAAATGGAAAGGGGATTTTTACTTATGGCAATTACAGAGACAAAAAACAAAATATGGACAGATTCATGGTGTGCAAAAAAGACGGCTACACGGTATTCCGCGGCGTTCCGTACGCAAAGCCGCCGGTAGGCGAAAAACGATTCTGCCCGCCGGAAGAGCCGGCGTGCTGGGAGGGCGTTTATAAGGCGGATCATTTCGGATGCGTCTGCCCGCAGACCGAGCATGAGCCGGACTCCTTCTATGGAAAAGAGTTTTATCTCGACCCGGAATTCGGCATGAAGCAGAGTGAGGACTGTCTGTACTTAAATATCTGGACACCGGCAAATACAGTGGATGAAAAACTGCCGGTTGCTTTCTGGATTCACGGCGGCGCGTTTATGCACGGCTTCAGCCACGAATCCGAATTTGATGGATCTGCTTACTGCGAACGCGGCGTGATTCTCGTTACGATCAATTACCGTCTCGGTGCTTTCGGATTTCTGGCACATCCGTGGCTGTCCGAGGAGAGCGGTGTCGGAAGAAGCGGAAACTACGCGATTCTCGACCAGATCGCAGCACTGAAATGGGTAAAAGAAAATATCGCAGCATTCGGCGGCGACCCGGAAAATATCACCGTATTCGGCCAGTCCGCGGGATGCATGAGCGTACAGACACTCGTCAGTTCTCCGCTGACTGAAAACTGGATCAGCAAAGCCATTTTCCTAGAGCGCCGGCGGCTACGACACCGGACTGAACCGCGATATGCCGCTTTCCGAGGCAGAAACCATCGGCCAGGAATTTATAGAGCTTAGCGGAGCAAAATCGCTGGAAGAACTGCGTGCGATTCCGGCTGAGAAAATTGTGGAGCTGCAGGAGGAGTTTGGCCGCGTAAATCCATCGAGAATGCTGAGCTTCGTACCGAACATCGACAATCATCTGCTGACCTGCGGCTATAACGATGCCGTAACCGAAGGAAAAAATCAAGGACATCCCATATATGCTCGGATCAACCGCAGACGACATCGGCGTGTTCCCGGAGATGAAAGAAAAAGGCGAGCACGGCGGCATCTATAAGGGATGCATCAACTGGAGCATTGCGCTGGAAAAACTCGGAAGAAAACCGGCTTACGTTTACTACTTCACCCGTGCCCTGTTAGGTGACGACGCCGGAGCGTTCCATTCCTCCGAACTCTGGTACATGTTCGGAACCCTGGGCCGAAGCTGGCGCCCGAAAACCGAAGGCGACTATGCCCTCAGCAAAGAAATGATGGACGACTGGACCAATTTCATGAAAACCGGAAACCCGAACGCAGAGGGAAAAGACGACTGGAAACCATGTCACAAAGGACGACCCGTATGTGCAGGTGCTAGGATGTGAGAAAATAAAGCAG
>ENA-OQJJ01000118-OQJJ01000118.1-human-gut-metagenome-genome-assembly--contig:-NODE-118-length-11051-cov-2.924661_pt1 | contig 11051 bp, 8 predicted proteins | sample MGYA00242606_ERZ504772 | MGnify/ENA primary metagenome ERZ504772 (study PRJEB26092, sample SAMD00036363) | human gut metagenome | host: Homo sapiens | study: EMG produced TPA metagenomics assembly of...
TGCTGGATTAAGAAGGGCAACCGCGGCATTGCCCTTATTGATGAAAGCAACAGCAGAAAACTTAAGTATGTATGGGATGTAGCCAGTGTTGTACCTAAAATGGGAGGACATCTGCCGAGATTGTGGATACGAAAACCATATCACACGGAAACAATACAAAGTCGTCTGTTAAAAGTATATGGATTACAGCCGCAGACTGATAAATATGACACAAATAAGCCATCTATAGAACATACAATGGATTATCTTGTGGAATATCTGGCTGATGAGTATGCAGCTGATATTGCACAGGAAAAGTATTCGTCTGAAAACAGTCCTTTAAATGAACTTGACGAAGAAAAATACAAGATGGATGAGTACCGCAGAAACGTCAGGTTTTTTTTCAGGTACGGCCTTAACCGGATGATAAAGGAAAGAATGGGCTTATCGACAGGAGGTTTTTCTGATTATGATATGTCATTTATAAAAGACTTGCCTGAAAGTGATTTCTGTGAGCTTTCCTCACGCATGACGGATGCAGCACAGCAGGCACTGCGTGAAGTTGGAATTGCAGTTTTAACCTATGATAGGCTGCATGGTATTGACAGGGACCCCAATGTGGACTATAATACTTTAAAGCGTAAAAGTGCGGAGAGGGAGGAGAAAACATATGGAACTCGAATACATCAAAGCAGGGGACTACGAGATACCGAACCTTATACCGAACAAGGAACCACAGGAGCCGCTGACGAAATTCGGACTTATGCACAGGACCTGGCTCAAAAAGAATTACAGGGCGAAGTTCGATACGATGCTAATGTTCGGGGAACTTCAGGAACACTGCCTAAAGGTACAGAAGAGAGCACAGGACGAGATGGACAGAATCGTGCCGCAGATGAAAAAACAGGAAGGAGTGACAGAGCAGCTGAAGATGCAGGACCAGCTGAAATGGATACGAATGATGAACAGCATCCAGAACAGGGCAGAAGAAATAGTGAGGGATACAGTGATCTACACTTTATAGAAAATGAAATTGTACCGGAATCCGGTACCGGTGAGGATGAGTATGTACCGGAATCCGGCACCGGACTGTATTTCATTCCAGAGCTGCCTACAGAGGATGAGCAGCGCATAAAGGTAGAAAAATACGGCTATCTGAATCCGCAGTCAACGGATAAACATAAATCCGAGGCACCAGAGCAGCTTGGCTTTACAGATTTTATAAATATAGAGCCGGATAAGACGGAAAATGATACTCAGCCGGAGGCATTAGATGAAACAGAGGCTGAACAAAAGGATAATGCAGAACAACAGAATAATGAAGATTTTACCGAAAGAGCAGCTGATTACACTGCTCTTTTAGTTTTTGGCAGAAGCTGATGCATCCACACTTACCAAGAGGCAGAAAGCACAGCGTAACATTTCAGCACTCAAAATCCTCAAGCAGACAGAAAATGAAAAACGTCCTGCAACAGCCGATGAGAGGACAATCATGTCCGCATATCTTGGATGGGGAGGAATACCGGAAATATTTGATGCTGAAAATGCTTCATGGTCAGAAGAATATGGCATATTAAAAAGTCTGCTGACAACCACTGAATATGACAGTGCAAGGGCGAGCACACTTAATGCACATTTTACTGACACGGCAGTCATAAATGCAATGTATGATGTACTCCACAACCTGGGCTTTACAAAGGGAATATACTTGAACCATCCATGGGAATAGGTAATTTCTTTGCAGGGCTGCCTGCAGATATGAATGCATCAAAACTATACGGAGTTGAGCTTGACCCGGTAACAGGAAAGATGGCGCAGCTTATATATCCTGATGCACACATTGAAGTGAAGGGCTATGAAAAGACAGATTTTCAGAATGATTTCTTTGATGTGGCCATAGGAAACGTGCCGTTCGGTCAGTACAAGGTTCTGGATAAAGCCTACGACAAACACAATTTCTATATCCACGATTATTTTTTTGCAAAGACAATCGACAAGGTGCGTCCGGGAGGAGTGATAGCTTTTATCACAAGCAAGGGCACCATGGACAAGGCTAATCCTTCGGTCAGAAGATATATAGCCCAGAGGGCGCAGCTGCTTGGCGCAATAAGACTTCCAAACGATGCGTTTAAAAATGCCGGAACATCCGTTACATCAGACATCATTTTTCTGAAGAAGAGGGATATGTACATAGATACGGATGAAGACTGGATACATCTCGGCACAGATGAAAACGGAATAGAGATGAACAGCTATTTCATTAACAATCCGCACATGGTGCTTGGCAAAATGGAAATGGTAAGCGGTCCTCATGGAATGGAGAGTGCCTGCGTACCGGAATCCGGCACTTCACTGGCAGACAGGCTCAGGCAGGCTGTACAGATGATACGCGGCGAAATTTCCATTGATGATACTGAAATATCTGATGAAGAGCTTGAGGATGAAAGCATACCTGCAGAGGCAGGAGTTAAAAATTTCTCCTACTGTTCAGTAAATGGAAAAATATATTACAGGGAAAACTCAATAATGCGTCCACAGGACATTCCGGAAAAAACAGCTGAGCGCATGAAAGGCCTAATTGATGTGCGGGACAGCGTGTCAGAGCTTATTGAATTACAGCTTGATGATGCATCCGATGAAGAAATCAGGGCATCACAGGCAAGGCTCAACAGTGTTTACGACAGCTTCGTAAAAAAGTTCGGGTACTTAAATTCCAGGACAAACCAGACCGCATTCAGGGAAGACGCAGGCTACAGCCTTATATCATCACTAGAAGAGACTGATGATGACGGAAAGGTTGCGGGCAAAGCGGACATGTTTACCAAAAGAACCATCAGAAAGGCTGTCCCTGTTACACATGTGGATACATCTGTTGAGGCACTGTCCGTTTCGATGGGAGAAAAAGCAGCTGTTGACCTTGAATATATGGAAGGGCGTTACTGGGAAAAGACCGGGAGAAAATAATAAGTGACCTTAAGGGCATTATTTTTAAGGTGCCGGAATCCGGTACCTGGCAGACTTCAGAGGAATATCTTTCCGGAAACATAAGAAAGAAACTGATTTCAGCAGAAAAAGCATTACAGGGGGATGCATCATATTCCGATAATGTGGAATATCTTAAGAAGGCAATGCCAAAACCTCTTACAGCATCAGAGATAGAAGTGAGGCTTGGGGCTACATGGATTAACGCAGAGTATATAGAGCAGTTTATGAAGGATGTGCTGCATACACCACAGAGACTTTTTTCAAGGGAGTGGGTGGCAGTAAAGTTTGCACCGATAAACTGTGAATGGAACATAAAAGGAAAGAATGCAGATTCATACAATCCCCTTGTCACAGGCACATATGGAACCGGCAGAATTAACGCTTATCAGATACTTGAAAATACGCTGAACCTTAAGGATGTAAAAGTCTATGACAGGATACTTCAGCCTGACGGCAGCGAAAAGCGTGTAATAAACAGGGAGCAGACAATGCTTGCATCGCAGAAACAGGATGCATTAAAGGAGGCGTTCAAGGACTGGATATTCAGGGATCCGGAAAGAAGGGAGGTACTTGTAAAAAAATACAATGAGCTATTCAACTCCTCAAGACCGAGAACGTATGACGGATCACATCTCAAGTTTCCGGGAATGACACCTGATGTGGAGCTGAAGCCTCACCAGCTGAATGCAGTAGCACATGTCATGTATGGAGACAATACGCTGCTTGCACACTGTGTGGGAGCGGGAAAGACCTTCGAGATGATTGCTTCTGCGATGGAATCGAAGAGGCTGGGACTGTGCCACAAGTCGCTTTTTGTTGTTCCAAACCATCTGACAGAACAGTGGGCAGGGGATTTTTTACGTCTGTATCCGGGGGCAAATATTCTTGCTGCAACTGAAAAGGATTTTTGAGCCGGCACGCAGAAAACGATTCTGTGCGAGGATTGCAACAGGTGATTATGATGCAGTTATCATAGGACACACCCAGTTCGCTAAAATACCACTGTCAGATGAAAGACAGAAGAGACTCATGCAGGAACAGATAGATGAGATTACTGAGTCGATAAGTGAGGCTAAGGCATCAAACGGCGAGCATTTTACCATCAAACAGTAATGGAAAAGACAAAGAAAAATCTGGAGGTAAGGCTTGCTAAACTTAATGATGCAGGCAGAAAGGATAATGCAGTTACATTTGAACAGCTTGGAGTTGACAGACTGTTTGTTGATGAGAGTCAGGAATTTAAGAACCTGTTTCTGTTTACAAAAATGAGAAATGTTGCAGGAATATCACAGAATGATTCACAGAAGGCATCGGACATGTACGGGAAATGCAGATATATTGATGAGATAACAGGCGGCCGCGGCATAACATTTGCTACCGGAACACCTATATCAAACTCCATGACTGAGCTTTATACCAATATGCGATATCTGCAGTCAGGCCGGTTAAAGGAGCTTGGCTTTGAAAATTTTGATGCCTGGGCTTCAACATTTGGAGAGACACAGACAGCAATAGAACTTGCTCCTGAGGGCACAGGATACCGTGCAAAGACAAGATTTGCAAAGTTCTTCAATCTGCCGGAGCTTATCTCACTTTTCAAGGAGAGTGCAGACATACAGACTGCAGATATGTTAAAGCTGCCGGTACCGGAATGTGATTACGAGAATGTGGTTTAAAGCCGAGTGTGTTTCAGCAGGATATAGTCAAATCGCTTGGGGACAGGGCAGAGAACATAAGAAAAGGAGGGGTTGATTCAAGCATCGACAATATGCTCAAGGTAACGAGCGATGGACGCAAATGTGCCATTGACCAGCGGCTCATAAATCCGGATCTGCCTGACAATGAGAATTCAAAAGTGAATGCATGTGCTGCCAGGGCATATGACATATGGAAGGAGACAGCGGAAGACAAATCAACGCAGCTTATTTTCTGTGATGCTTCAACACCGCGCAGTGACGGAGGTTTTGATGTGTACCATGCCATTAAGGACAAGCTGATTGCCAAGGGGGTGCCGGATAAGGAAATTGCCTTTATACATGATGCAAATACAAAAAAACAGAAAGCTGAGCTGTTTTCAAAGGTAAGAAGCGGCCAGGTACGTTTTCTGTTAGGCTCAACAGCAAAGATGGGAGCCGGAACCAATGTTCAGACAAGGCTCATAGCACTCCACCATATAGATGTGCCGTGGAGACCGTCAGACATAGAACAGCAGGAAGGACGAATACTGCGTCAGGGCAATCAGAATGAGAGAGTAAAGATATTCAGATATGTCACTGAAAATACTTTTGACTCATACTCATGGCAGCTTATCGAGAACAAGCAGAAGTTTATTGGGCAGATAATGACAAGCAAGTCTCCGGTACGTTCCTGCGACGATGTGGATGAAGCTGCACTGTCATATGCAGAGGTAAAGGCACTTGCAACTGGAAATCCATACATTAAGGAAAAAATGACACTCGATACAGAAGTTGCAAAGCTGAAGCTTCTGAAAGCAAATTTCAAAAGCCAGAAATACAGGCTTGAAGATGCAATCAATAAGGAGTACCCGGTCAGGATAGCAAAGCTTGAAGAAAAAATTGAGGGACTGAGGCAGGATATAATTACACGCGGTTCCGGGGAAATAATATCGGATGGTTTTGAAATCAGGATTAACGGTGTGTCATATGATGACAAAAAGGAAGGCGGTGCAGCCCTTATAGCAGCTGCCAAGGAGTCAAAGACACCTGAGAGAACCATGATTGGGGAGTATAAGGGGTTTAAGCTGTATTCAAGATTTGATGCATTTTTCAATCTATATTACATACATATGCAGGGCAGGTGTGAACATACTATTGAAATGTCATCAGATCCTGCCGGAATGATTACAAGGCTTAACAACTGCATGGCTGGTTTTGAAAAACGTCTTTCTGATGTGCAGGATGCACTGGATGAAACACGAATAGAGCTTGAAACGGCAGAAAAAGAGGTTACAAAGAAATTTGACAAAGAAGACATTCTTTCAGAAAAACTGAAAAGACTGTCTTTTTTAAATGCCCAGCTTGATGCAGACAGAAAAGAAACACCACAGAATGCCCCACAAAACACACAGGCGCAGAGAAATGATATTAAAGAGAAATATATAAACATATGATGAGGGTGCCGGAATCCGGCACCCTAAAAATATAAAGGTACCGGATTCCGGTACGCAGGAGGAAAACATGGAAAAACAGGAAAGCCTTGAAATGTTTATGTTAAAGAGAAAAATACTAAAGGAACTTGAAGAAATGGATGAGAATGAAGATTTTATAATGCAGATAGGACTGGCAGGAAAGGAGAAAAATGAGTGATACAGTATATGTATTAGACCAGGTTGGCATACGTCTGGTGAAGGAAAAAACACTTATATCTGATACACAGCTTAAAAGACCGGAACAGGTTGTAGGATTTGTATCAGACATATTAAGGGAATACGACCGTGAAGTAATGTGCGTTATATGTCTTAATGCAAAGCTTAATCCGGTAAATATGTGCATATGCTCAATGGGTGCAGTCGACAAAGCTATTGCATCACCCAGGGAAATAATGAAGACGGCAATACTGTCAAATGCCAATGGCTTTATAATCCTTCACAACCATCCAGGCGGCTCATCACAGCCTTCGCTTGAGGATATACATGTGACAGATGTTATGTCAAAGGCAGGTGAGCTTCTTGGCATTCCACTGTATGACCACATAATTGCAGCGGCCGGAAGTGATGAAATTTATTCTTTTTACGAGAAGGGTTCAATGCCCCAGTCGCAGCTTAAATATGCGGACAGCGTCGCTGATATTAATCTAAGAAATGACATGGCAGAAACAAATGAAATAAGAAAACCGCTGAAATTACACCAAATAAAAATATGAGAGGTGCAAGGCATATGGAAAACATTTCATGTGCCTTTAAAGGTGCCGGATTCCGGTACCTGAAGGAGAGGTGATAAAAATGGAAAATGACAAGGTAATTAACTGCCTGATGGAGCTCCTTAAGGGTGAAAACTTCATGAGTGCAGATTATACGAATATTGCACTGCAGAATGGAACAAATCTAAATGTGTTAAGGGAAATTTACCTTTGTGCATGCGATAAGATATCCGTCAAGGATGTTCAGGAGGTGATTGATAACAGAAAGACTGATATTGCAGGCTACCTGAGGAAAATAAGATATCAGAAAGCATGCGGTGTGATTATAGGCAAAGGCAACAATACACTTAAGGATATGTCAAAGCTTGCGGATGCAGTACAGGCAAAGATTAATACGCTGGGTGAGAGCATTATGACAGTAGAAAAGAAAACAGGTGAGCTCAGCGACATGTTTGTCGACATAAAGCCGCCACAGGGAGCTGTGACCATGCCGTATGCAGGAGTACAGCAAACGGCCGCAGCTGACGTAAAGCGTGAAGATGAAAAAACAGCATCATTTAAACGCAAGAGACTTAACCGCAGACAGAAAAATGACATAGCGGAATATATAAGTCTGCTTAAAGAAGAAGGATATAAGTCAGAGCAGATAAGCTATGTGCTAAGCCTGGCTGAGGAGGGGGTTACACCGGCAGAGATGGAGGAATTCATACACCCAGGTATTTCCGTCGATATGATGGAAAAAATAAGGCGCATGAAGAAAAAGAACAGAAACAAGGACGTGGAGGAAAGCTAAATGGATACGGACAGAGAATTTGAACATATGATGATGAGTGTCAGAAACAGTTCCGGCAGTATTACGCAGATGGTATATGCAGCAAACATGCTGCAGATCAAACTTGTTCAGTTTGTGGCAAGGCTGGCATATAAAGGCTATCTTTCAGTAAAATCCAGGGACGACCTGGCCGCGTTCGCAAAGCTGTCAGAAGGAAAATACACGATATACAGCGTACCGGTTTCCACAGAGCATGTAAATGATTTAAAACAGCTCGAAGCCCTTAAACTTGAGCTGCAGAACGTATCGGAAAAAAGCGAAAAGAAGCGGATACAGAATGACATCAGTATTCTAAAAGAGCGCATAGATGCAGATTCGCCTGTTGAACAGCTTAAGGGAAAAGGATTAAAGCAATGCTGTGTACTGCCCAAGGTAGATGGCGAAAGCGGAACAATACAGATTGCAGTAATGAATAAGGATGACCAGATATTCAAGTCATGGTTTGCATCGCATATAAGAGTACAGATGGCAGGTGGAAAAAAGGAAATAACTGATCTGAAAAATTTCACGGAAGGAAATTATACAATTTTTAATCTTCCTTTCGAGGGAAAAGAACTGGAGGATGCCTGCCGTGACTTTAATACACTGAAAATGAATTATTCGATTCTTCCCGACCTTAAGGTAGGGAATGACAACAGCCAGATAGCAGTTGCAAACGCGGACAGAAACAAGTTTGAAATATGGATAAAAATGTACCGGGAGGACATGATAAAACAGGATAAACAGCCTGGAAACATATATGAAATGGATAATGAATCATATATGGACACGGCTGCGGTAAATGAAGATGAATATATAGATAATGCTTCTTTGGAATATCAGAAAGTAAACAGTGAATTTATGCAGCATGAAGTGCCCGGGCCTAAAGTGAATGTAATGCAGAAGGATGACAGTGAGGAGTTTGCAAGGCTTAAGAAAGACGGCAATTATGAAATGCTCACTATAAACAGGGAGACGCTGGTTGATAACATGGCTTTCACGTCTGTATCAAAAAAAGATGCGTGAAAAAGGGTATTTTGTATCACGTATCCCCGGCACATACGGAAAAAATGAAAAGCATCTCATACTTCGGCTGAAAATGTATTTGTGGCAGATGAGGGCAGAACCTATGTAGGATTTATTCCAAAAAACAAGCCCTCGATGGTTGCAGAGAATGGAAATGTGAAAACTGCAAGCTATGAGAATATTCATAAACAGTATGAGAATGTCACAAGGAACATGACATATGTAAAGAATCTCAAGCCGAAAGTTCCGAATCTGAATACCGGTAAGACATTAAACCCGAAGTTATAATATTTTAATATAAGGTACCGGAATCCGGCACCTTATATTTATTGGAGAAAATATGGCAAATTACGGAACAAGATATGTAAAGAAGAAAACACCATGGGCAGCATTTGCCTTCCTGCTTTTGTTTTTCCTGGTTCTTGGATATATAATATCGGGGCTTTATGTGGCACCTGCAAACCTTAAAGGAGACTATAATGCACAGATGCTGTGGGCGGTCACACATTTTTTTAAGATTGCAAACTCAAAGACTCCGGCATGGGTAGGGATTGGCTTTATAGGCTGGTTTTTCTTTGTAAATTATTACATGATTCATTACAGGAACTTTCACAGCGAGATGGAGCATGGTGACGAAGACTGGCTTGACCCGGTAAAGGCAAGCAGGGAGCTTATGGACAGTGACGATAAATATAACAGGATACTGTCAGAAAATGTAAAGGTAAGCATAAGGGGAAAGCTTTCAAACAACAACATGATGATTGTCGGTTCATCAGGCTCATTCAAAACAACATCTATAATGCACCAAAACCTCCTGCAGATGGGGTCAAGCTATGTGGTTCTTGATGTAAAAGGAGACACACAGAGAAAACTTGGAAAAATATTTGAAAAATATGGTTATCAGATATTCTCGCTTAACTTCAAAAACCCGGAGCAGTCGGACAGGTACAATCCATTTGAGTGGATTCAGACAGAAGCGGACATGCTGAGAATTATAAAAAGCTGGCATGATGCTGTCAGACCGGCAAAGGAAAACTCCGCAGCTGACCCGTTCTGGGATGATGCGGTGGATTTAAAGCTGCAGGCTGTGTTTTATTATGCGTGGCTGGATGCAAGGGATAACAACAGGAAAGCAACGTTCAATGACGTAATCAGCCTTCTTGCAATGGAAAATATCAAAACAACAGATATTACAGGGGAAGAGTCAAATGCGCTTGCTGACCTTATGAATAAGTGTGAATCAGAGCATGATGCAAACTATCCTCCGGTAAGGGCATTTAAGAAGTTCCAGGGAAAAGCTTCGGAGACTGAGGGCAGCGTTTCGCTTATGATATCTGCAATGCTTAATATATGCGAGACAGCTGAGGTAAAAAGAATATTTTCCGGAAACGACATTGATATTCGCACAATAGGACAGCAGCCAACTGTTGTATTTCTCGTTATGCCGGATAATGTTAATACATACACATGGATAACATCCATGTTTTATACGCAGATGTTTGATACACTTATCCGTCTGTCAGACGATGAAATCAAAGGACCACTGCCGTATGAAGTACAGGTATGGATGGATGAGTTCTATGCAGGTGCGCGCCCAGCAGATACAGAGAAGCTGCTTGGAGTAATACGAAGCCGAAATATCAGCATGGTGCCGATACTGCAGTCCATAGCACAGGCCAAGGCAATTTATCCGAACGAGAAGTGGGAAATCATGATGGACAACATGGCGGCAGTTGTATTTCTGGGTTCCGGACCGCAGGCAAAAAGTACACATGAGTATATATCAGAAACGCTTGGCAATGCCACCGCAGACAAAAGGGATGACAGGCTGACATTCGGGATTAATTCAAGCTCAGACTTGTCATATTCAAAAGCGGAAATAAAGCTGATGACACCAGGGCAGGTAAGAAGAATGCCGCCGACAGAGTGCATTATTTTTTTAGAGTCGAGACCGCCGATATATGATACCAAAGCAATACCTTTTGATAAGCCGGAATACGGTTTTACAGCAGCTGACTGGCTGAAAGACAGATACAGTGCTGCTTTGGCACTTGGTGACTACGAACATCCGGTGCGTACCATATATGATGCAAAGAATTTCAGGTATATTACCCTCTCCAGGGATAAATGTCTGGATTTCGTTACAGATCGGGAAGAAATTGAACGGCTGAAGGTCATGGCAAAGACTGACAAAACCATATATTCATGCGAGGTTGATGAACGTGACCTTTTATACCTGTCATTTGATTCAGCCAGAAAAAGGTCTGTGGATGAGATAGCAGAGCTATACAGACAGGACCGTAAAAGAGTCAGAGGAGGAAGTGGAGCAGAATAAAAGGCCTTGCACTTCTTCATGATGTTGATACGGAAG
>ENA-OQJJ01000119-OQJJ01000119.1-human-gut-metagenome-genome-assembly--contig:-NODE-119-length-11017-cov-1.950321_pt1 | contig 11017 bp, 11 predicted proteins | sample MGYA00242606_ERZ504772 | MGnify/ENA primary metagenome ERZ504772 (study PRJEB26092, sample SAMD00036363) | human gut metagenome | host: Homo sapiens | study: EMG produced TPA metagenomics assembly of...
CATATGGTCAAACTGATTCTGTCTGAGTGCCTCATAGAGCACGATCGCAACGGAATTTGACAGGTTCAGTGAACGTGTCTCCCCGATCATCGGGATCCGCACACAGGTATCCGGATTGGCTTTTTAAGATCTCCTCCGGGATTCCTGCACTCTCTTTTCCAAACATAATATAGCAGTCCGGCTCGTAGGAAACCTCTGTGTATACATGGCGTCCCTTTGTCGTTGCCATATAGATCTTTGCACCCGGATTTTTCTCACAGAAATCATCCCAGTTCACATAGGTCGTCACATCAAGCTCACTCCAGTAATCCATCCCGGCACGCTTGATCGATTTTTCATCAAGATGAAATCCAAGCGGTTCGATCAGATGGAGCCTTGTCCCTGTTGCGACACAGGTTCTTCCGATATTTCCGGTATTTGCCGGGATCTCCGGCTCATATAAAACAATATTTAACTTTGCCATAATAATCCTCATTTCCAGGCAGTCTGCCAAACAGACCACAATATGAAAAATAAGCTGTCATGCCTGTTTTTCACCCTGTTTTCTCAGCCCTGTAATAAATGCCTCCATGCGGTTCATCGCCTCTTTTAAATTCTCCAGCGAATACGCATAGGAAATACGGATAAATCCTTCCCCGCAGTCTCCGAATGCCGTTCCCGGAACGACTGCAAGCTTCTCTGTATTTAAAAGCTCCGTGGCGAACTGCTCGGATGTCATACCGAATTCGCTGATGCATGGGAACACATAAAATGCTCCAAACGGCTCGAAACAGGATAATCCATCTCCTTAAACGGTGCAGCAGATAGCGGCGTCTTCCGTTGTATTCCTCACGCATCTGTGCCACATCCTCATCACCGTTTTTTAATTGCCTCCACGCCTGCGTACTGGCTGGTGGACGGTGCACACATGATCGCAAACTGGTGGATCTTTAACATCTGCTCAATGATCACACGCGGTCCACATGCATAGCCGAGACGCCATCCTGTCATGGCATGTGATTTGGAAAAACCGTTAGATCACGATCGTTCTCTCCCACCATTCCCGGCAGAGACGCAATCGTCACATGTTTCTCAAGGTAGGTAAGCTCTGAATAGATCTCGTCACTCAATACAAAAATATCATGTTTTTTGATCACTTCCGCGATTTTTTCAAGATCTGATTTTTCCATGATTGCCCCGGTTGGATTGTTCGGGAACGGAAGTACCAAAAGCTTTGTCTTTGGCGTGATCGCAGCCTCTAACTCTTCTGCAGTCAGACGAAATCGTTTTCTGCCTTTAACTCGATCACGACCGGTACTCCGCCTGCTAAAACAGCACACGGCACATAGGACACATAACTCGGCTGTGGGATCAAAACCTCATCCCCCGGATCTAACATAGCACGCATTGCCGCATCGATTGCCTCACTGCCTCCGATCGTCACCATGATCTCATGATCCACGTCATAAGATATCCCGTAATGACGGTTCAGATAACGGTCGATCTCTGTCTTTAACTCTTTTAAACCTGCATTTGAGGTATAATGTGTTTTTCCTTTTTCCAGGGAATAAATACCCTCGTCGCGGATATGCCACGGCGTATCAAAATCCGGCTCGCCGACACCAAGGGAGATTGCGTCCTTCATCTCATGTACCACATCGAAGAACTTACGGATCCCGGACGGCTGGATCGTTGTAATTGTTTTATTTAATGGATCTCTCATATTACATCTCTATCCTTTCATCTTTTGCCGGTTCTGCCATAACGGTTCCGTGATCTTTGTATTTTTTCAGAATAAAATTCGTCTTTGTACTTAAAACAGAATCAAGCGGTGAAAGTTTATTGGAAACAAACTGGGAAACCTCACGCAGTGTCTTTCCCTCGATCGTTACCATAAAATCAAATCCGCCGGAGATCAGATAAACGGAATTTACTTCCGGATAGTTGTAAATGCGCTCTGCCACCTTGTCAAATCCCATTCCGCGCTGTGGTGTGACACGCACCTCGATTAAAGCTGTCACCTTTTCAATTCCCGCCTTATCCCAGTCGATCAGGGTATGGTATCCGCAGATAATATGCTCCTCTTCCATTTTCTGAAGCTCATTTACCACGGCTGCCTCATCTACACCTAAAATAATTGCCAGTTCCTTTAAATCAATTCTGCTGTTCTTCTCTATAAAAGTTAAAATCTTTTTCACGCATGATAATCCTATCCTCCATAATTTGTACTCTTTTTGAGCACTGCTTTAATCCATAACAACAGATCTGCCCGCTAAACGAAACTTGCAGTCTGTTTTTGTGTGAAAAATCTGATTTTCACACATTATACAACTTTATATAATTCGTCCGTCTTCGGCGGCTCTAAAAACCGTCTCTCATCCTCATTTAATAAAACTCTGTCATTTCCGGCTGTTGCTTTTCCGATAATTGTTGCCGGTATTCCTGCTTTTTTCAGTTCATTTACCAGCAGATTGCCATCGGCTGCTGCCATCAGCATAGAACCGCTTGAGATCAGTTCATATGGGTTGATTCCGAAAAATTCACAGATCTCGATTGTTTCCTGACGAACGGGAATCTTTTTTAAATCGATTTCAAGTCCGACGCCAGATGCTTCTGCCATTTCCCAGAGTGCACCAAAGATACCGCCCTCTGTGACGTCATGCATAGCACTAACGCCAGACCGAACGGCGACTGCGGCCTCTGAAAGCACGGATAAATATACATCCAGTTTTTTCGCATTTTCGATAAATGGTGCAGAAAATCTTGTTAAAAGATCTTTTTCTTTTTCCTTTGCAATGATGGAGGTTCCCTCGATCCCGACCCACTTTGTCACAAGAATATCCATGCCCGGCTTTGCCCCTCCGGTAGAGATCAGGCATCCGTCTTTTACTTTGCCGACACCACAAACGGAAATAACCGGCTGGTTGACAACTGCCGTGATCTCCGTATGACCGCCCATGACCTGCACGCCTGCCTTTGCACATGCAGCTTCTACCTGCTGCATCATCTCTCTTAGATCAGGCTCTTCAATCTCCGGTGGAAGCAAGACAGTAAGCAGAACGCCGACCGGCTCTGCCCCGGCACTGGCAAGATCATTTGCCGTAATCTGGATTGCAAGTGTACCGATATCCTGTGCCGTTCCTGTGATCGGATCTGTTGACATCACAAGTGTCTCATCCTCTGCCAGCTTGACCGCCGCGCAGTCCTCTCCCACACCGGCGCCTAAGACAACCTCCGGTCTTTTGGTATGTATCTGTTTAAATACGGAGCGTTTGAGCACATTCTCCGGTACTTTTCCAATCTTCATCGCAAACTCCATTCCTGTTTATAGTTATAGGCTGTCTCTTACGAGGCAGCCTCTTTTTGTTTCTTATAATAAATTACTGACCATTTCCACCGTTATCTCCGCTGACGTCCACCTGTCCGTCTCCGACAATTGCCTGTTCCTCTGCAGACTGGTTCTCTGCCGGCTGTTCCGGTGTGGCTGCTGCCGCTGCAGTAAACTGGGCAACTGCGGCATAGATCGTTCCTTCATCACCGGTCGCCAACGCCGCACCGATTGTCGCTGATGCATTCGGATCTTCCGATGCCGTTCCAACGTTTACGATCTTTGGTGATGCCTTATAAGTACTCTTATTAAATACTTCGCGGCTCTCTTCGACACCATCTACCGTAACGACTTTCCAGAGCTGTGCCACATATCCGACATGTTTTCCCTGGGATACACTCATAGTTCCCACCGGATCTCCGGTTGCAACAAACTGTGTGCCCGGATCCTGTTCTGATACAACTTCACTCTCATATGTCACCTTACGGTTTGCAGGTCTTGTCTCTTCCCCGTAAATATTGAAGTAAACATTTTTTCCTGAAGTATATCCTTCAATATAGATCGGTACGTCCTGATTATTGACAAATTTTAAATCCTTGTAATCGCCTGCGATCGCAGCATCCATGGATGGTTTGACATAGGTAACGATCATAGAATGGTTCGAACGCTCGGTAACTTCAAGTTCCGCTAAAATAACTGCATTATATAATGTTGTGGAAACCTGGCAGACGCCACCGCCATAGGACTGTACGGTCTGTCCATTTTCATAGGCTCCGGCCAGTTCATACCCATTGGCTGCATCTAACGGTCCGATCATCTCATAAACAGAAAACTCTTCTCCCGGATATAAAACAGTTCCATTGATCTTGCCTGCTGCCGTTGCAATATTGTCACAGCGGTTCTGGGTAGAAGAACTGTAATTCGTATTGAATCCACCGAGCAGATCTTTTACCTTAGAAAGCTCTTCCTCGCTTCCCTTCGGCTCCACGATCTCTGCTGTAAGTTCAATATTTCCACCCTGTCCGTCCCAGTCGTTACTGACGTAATTTTCGATCGCTGCAATCGACTTTTCTACGTTGACTTCAACACCCTGTGACCCTTTGATGATCTTAAATGTTCCATTTTCACGCACCAGACCATTGTCCACTGCCTTCTGATCGAGCTCATCTGCTTTCTCGGCAAGCAGTTCTGATACTGTATCATGATCTACGTTCAACACCATATCAATGACAACACTGCCATTTTCAAGGTCTTTCTTATCTTTGTATTTTTTAATCAGATTGCCGCTTTTTCCGACATCCATCGCCTCTGAAACAACATTCATATCGGTAAACTCGAGTGCCAGATCCGATGCCTTTACCTGCGTACTATGCTCTCCTGCAGTCAGTGTAAATACAGCTTCCCCTGCATTATTTACATAATCAGTCACTGCATTCAAAGCTTCCTGCTCTGTCATACCGCCGACATCAATATTGCCAATATAAACTCCCTGCGCAATACGGTCTGTGTCTTCCGCTTTTGCCTGCGTCGGATTTAAAATAGCGCCAAATGCCACGGCTAACCCCAGAGCTGCTAATATTTTACCTGTTTTTTTCATCTTTTCCCTCTGAAACTATTACTTTTGCTGAATCTTTGCTGTTCATTTTATCACAACTGCCCTCTTTTTCAAGGTGCATTACCACGAATATATTTGACTGTTTGCCCTGTTTTTAGTATATTTTACATGAACAGATTTATTACAACAGTGCCGCAAGTACAGTCGTAAGCAGCATCGTTCCAACCAGAATGATCACAACTGCTGCAAGTACTTTTTTATTTTTCTTTTTACTGAAATCATACATATAAATGTACCTCCATTTCAAAAAACACGGCACGGAAAGGATTTCACATGCCATTTTTAGGTTTATTCATTGCAGTTGTCTGCCTGTTCACATTTTTCCGTAAACGTTCAAACCGCTCCCAGGAGAACGTAACTGACCGCTTCTGGAAAAGGGAATCCATCGCAAACAACACCCGCTTACAGGATTTAAGCGGACTCCCCTATATTACCATACCTTTTGACAAATTTCCAATAGGTATGTACGAAAATGATTTATTAAAAAAATTATGAAAATACCCTGCAGACGCTTTCCGGGCAAAAGATCGTCAATTTCGGCACACAGACCAATACTGATCTGAAGATCACTTACGGTACTGCCAGTCTCCCTGCCCTGACGGAATACGAACAAAATTTTAACCTACACTCTGTCAGACGCTTACCGCCTATGCCGGACAGCTTTTCGAACTCGGTCATACCGATGATGCCCGTACAATTTTAGAATATGGTATCAGTATCGGCTCCGACTTAAGCCAGAATTATCTGCTTTTAGCTAAGATCTATCAGTCTTCCGGCGAAACCGGACGGATCCGGGAACTCCTTGCATCCGCGGAACAGCTTGATTCTCTGATGAAACGTTCGATCGTAGAAAAACTGACCGCCATGCTCCCGGAAGATACCGCAAATACGCCGGTACAATGATCCGTATCATGCTTCATAGACATCCGGCTCGTTCCACACATAATATTTTATGGCATTTTCCCATAGGTGGCGATCAGCCGGTCCGTCAGTCTTGACGCCTCGCTCCTTGTCATCTCCGGGAAATTTTCCGGCAGTTTGATCTGATAATGCGCCGCATATTCTCTTAAGTATTTTATCTGCCGTGCCGTTGCCGGCGTCTGTTTTTTCGCCTTATAAAGAAGCGGCTTTGGCATGAAATCTCCGGCAGATTCCTCCTCGTATCGTTCCCTGAGTGCCTCGTAAACCTGCCATGTTTCATATGCATCGTCAAATGCACGATGGGCATTTTCTCTTTTTACCCCAAAGTAGGCACACAGGCTTTCCAGATCCTTTTTTCTGCTCTTTCGGCAAAAATTTCCTTGCAAGTTTTAAGGTATCAACCGCATTCCGTTCCAATGGCATATTATGATTTACCGCCCACTGCTTTAAAAATCCATAATCAAAAATCACATTCTGCCCAACGATGATATCCTCTCCGATAAATTCAAAGAACTGCCGCATTGCCTCTTCTTTTTCCATGCCGCCCTGCACCATCGCCTCCGTGATCCCGGTAAGTTCAGTCACTTTTTCCGGTATCTTTACGTTCTGGCATAAAATTGCACCAAATTTATCGACCGCCTGATGGTTCCGGACTCTGACTGCCCCTACTTCTAAAATATGATCGGTCTTTGCATTCAGACCTGTCATTTCAAGATCAATGACTACATAATCCTGCATCCTCATCCTCCATGATCCACGTCACCTTCGCCTGATGGTCTAATGGATCCCTGTCCGTATAATCGAACAGCGCATACAATGGTTTTCCTGCCCGTTTGGGCAGTTCTTTTAATACACGTTCCCCTTTATCCGGAAAACGATAGGAAAAACACTCCACATGCGACTGCTTTCCATTTTTGCAGTATGCCCGCGTCACCTGTTTCCATACACTTAAATCTTTTGCCCAGGCAGGCCTGCTCTTGCAGTTTTCACGGTAATAAAGATCAAAGATCAGGCTTTCTTTTATGATATCCAGGATTTCCAGATGATCAGCTTTTTTCCCTGCCTCCGTAATATTCCGCTGTTCTCCGGCAGTGATATCTCCGGCAAATGTTTCTTTGATAAATTCCAGCAAGATCTCCGAGCGCCGGATCCTCGCGTGGCTCATGCCAAAATAGCCGTTTCTCTCATAATATTTTCCAAGCTCCTGAAACATGAAAAATGCGCTCTTAAATAAAACTCCGAGCACCTTCATCGTAATTTCAAACTGCCCGCTGTTATAATACACTTCCAGCATCTCTTCCACCTGACGTATCTTTAAGACATCCTCATAGGGAAGCCACTTTGTCTTCAGCACTTCATAGGGCGGTCTGCTGTGGTATTCGATCTCATATTCTTTCGCATGCTCATACATATAGGAGCCCTTTAACACCTTTAAGAATCCAAGCTGGAGCTGGTTCGGGCGGAGTTCATAGATCTCATCAAAGGATTTTGCAAACGTGTCATAATCTTCAAATGGGAGTCCTGCGATCAGATCCAGATGCTCATGGATATTCTCATGTTTCTGAACTTCTTTCACAACTTCCTTTAACCGTTCTAACTGCATGGTGCGGTGGATCTCTTTGATCGTCGCCCCGTTCGTCGACTGCACACCGATCTCTAACTGGATCAGCCCCGGCCGCATCGTTCCGATCAATGCAAGTTCTTCTTCCCTCAATAGATCTGCAGAGATCTCAAAATGGAAATTGGTGATTCCGTTATCATGTTCCTTAATGTAAGACCAGATCTCCATTGCATGCGCATGATTACAGTTGAATGTCCTGTCCACAAATTTTACCTGCGGCACTTCCCGGTCATAAAAAACTAGCAGTCCTTTTTCACAAGCTCCGCATCCCGGAAGCGAAGCTGCTTTTCCACTGAGGAAAGACAGTAACTGCAGGAAAACGGGCAACCACGGCTCGACTCATAATAAATGATACGGTTTTTAAAATCGCCCGCCTTGTCATAGCAGAATGGAATGTCACTTAAATCGAGCATTTCCCGCGGTGCGGTAAAGATGATCTCATCCCCGTTCCGGTATGCGATCCCTGGGATTTCTCCAGGTTTCGATCTTTCCTCCGTGCTTTTACCCTCTCCTGTTCTCTGTGTTTCCTGTATTTTCTGCTTTTCTTTGTCTCTCCGGCTTTTCCCGGCATAATACTCCGCCAGCTCACAGAATGTCTTTTCCCCTTCCCCGATCATCACACCGGTGATCTGCGGGTGTTCTCTCAAAAAACTCTCCGTCTCATACGAAACCTCCGGACCTCCTACCCAGACCGGCACTTCCGGGCGAAGCTTGTGAAATTCTTCCGCCAGTTCCTCCACAAATGCAATATTCCAGATATAACAGGAAAACATAAGAACATCCGGCTTCGCCTTGTAGATTCCCTCTAAAATATCCTCCATCTGGTTGTTGATCGTATATTCCCCGATCTCTACTGTATCGGAATCAGCCATGCCTTTTGCGTAATGTGCGGCATATGCACGCAGATTATACACGGCAAGGTTGGAATGTATATATTTGGCATTGATCGCCGTAAGTAAAATCTTCATCTGTTTTCTGCCTCCATTTTTTTCATTATAGCGAAGAAAAAACCTTGTTGCAACGTACAAAAAAATCCGGTTCCCCGCTGCCAGATTTTTACCTGACAGTGTGAAACCGGATTTTCTTTTCTTCATAGATTCGGGTGTCAAAAGGTGGTTTTCAATTTTAGGTCTGTCAAATTGCACAAAAGCGTACAATCTATTATCTACCGCAAAATATGTCTTACGATAACGTCTATCCCTGCAATCCACAGAAGAATTGCTCCCGCAATATATGCTTTTGTCTTATGCTCAAATCCAAGGTGATATCCGGTATAGATACCGGTCACAACAACCGCGATCGTAAGTCCTGCGATCATCAGGAGCATGACAAGAAGATTTGTTCCCAGAAAGCCAAATGCAATGCCGGTCAGCAGGGTATAAATGCTGGTAACTGCCGCAATCGCCAGTAACTGTTTCCATCCAAGCTTCTGTTCACAGTGCTCTACAATGCGCTCATTTTTTTATGGCTTTTGCAACCAGCCGCACTCCCAGGCAGAAAAAGATGGCTGCTGCAATGACAAACCCGGTCACTTTTTCATTGTGCGTTATGGTGTTACGGTACAAAAGTCCTGACAGGTAGCTTCCGACGAACAGCGCTGCCATCTGCCATGCAGCAATCAGTGCACACAGTTTGACAAGCTGTTTTTTGTCGATCTTTGCTACCAGTGATCCCTGACACTCCATGGCTGCAAATATATCCAGCGATATGCCTGCTATGATCAGCAGATTCTCCAACGCATTCATCTTACTCCTCCTAAAAGCGGTTCTTTAGTCTTCTGCTTTTACCGCATCCGTTTTGATAATAAATTTAACACTTCCGTTCACGCCATCTGCAATGTCAGTATAAGTCTGGTAATCAGCACCGGCATCTAATACAGCCTGGATACGGTCAACAAGCGGCTCGATATCGCCATTGTAGGAATTGATGATCTCATCGATTCCATCCTCGCTGAACTCAGTGATTCCATCTGCAAGTTTATGTGCTCCGTCAGAAAGTTCTCCCACACCATCAATGATCGCATCCGTACCATCACTTAAAGTGCCTGCACCATCGTTTAATTTTTCATTATTAGAAACAAGTGTGGATGCCCCGCTTGCAAGCTGGTCTGTGCCGCTCTTTAACTGCTCAGCTCCTGTTGCAAGTGATCCGGCTTTCTCTTTCAACTGTCCGATACCACCGTCTAAAGTATTTAAACCGTCAGACAGATCAGACGCTCCTTTGTGCAGAGTCGTTGCTCCATCTGCCACCTGACCTGCTCCTGTTGCAAGATCACCTGCTCCTTTCTTTAAGGTTCCTGCTCCTGTTGCAAGGTCTCCGGCACCCTTCTTTAACTTGGTTGCTCCTGTTGCAAGATCACTTGCTCCTTTCTTTAAGGTTCCTTGCTCCTGTTGCAAGATCACTTGCTCCCTGTGCCACCTGACCAGAACCACTAGTCAGATCATCCATTTTTCCAGCCATAGTACTGATTGCACCGGATGCCTGCGCTGCTCCATCTGCCACCTGTTTCGCACCAGCCTGAAGTGCTGTAAGCTGTGCCTGTGTTGTCGGATCAGAAATCTGACTAGCTGCTTCATCGATAGCTGAAACAGCTCCCTGAGCCTGACCGATTGCTGCGATCTTGTCTGACAGGCTTACCGCTACAGTCATTGCATCATTTACACTGTTGATTGAAACACCGCCAAGTGCCTGCCCCACCTGCGTAAAAATTGCTGTTGCACCTGTAGCATCTGCACTGTACATGGAAATTCCGTTCATCAGATTTGACTGTGCGCTCTTTAATGATTCGATCGTAGCCTGTGCATTTTCAATGGATGTACCATTTGCCTGTAAATTGGCATTGATCTGATCTTTTTTAGTCTGTAAAGTTGCTGCCATATCTCCCAATTTTCCAACTAATGTATCCACACCTGCACTGACTGCAGATGCTCCGCCTGCAAGCGTGTTTCACCGCCGTTGACAGCAGTATTTAAATCTTTTACTCCTTTCGCAAGTGTCTGGACACCTGTATTCAGACTGGAAGCTCCGGCAGCTAAAGTGTCTGCTCCAGTAGACAAATCAGAAGCTCCAGTGGATAACGTATCTGCTCCGGTAGAAAGATCATTCACTCCGGTGGAAAGTGTATTGGCTCCGGTGGAAAGATCACTTGCACCTTTGAACAATGTATTGGCTCCGGTAGATACATCCTTGGCACCTTTCTTTAAGGTTCCTGCTCCGTCTTTTAAGGAAGATGCTCCTTTTGCTGCACTTGCTGAACCATCTTTTAAGGTTCCCACACCACTGATCAGTGTTGGTACACTTCCTGCTAAGGTATCCACACCACTCTTTAATGTTCCGATTCCTGTGGATAAAGTAGAAGCTCCATCCGTATAATCTTTGATACCGTTCTTTAATGTTCCGACACCGTCTTTAAACTCACCCATCTTGGATTTTAAAGTATCTACACCGTCTGCGAGCTCACCGGAACCATCTTTTAACTGATCTGTTGCATCTGTTAAAGTATCTAACATATCATCAACTTCAGAAAGATCTGCATCTCCGTCTTTGCTGATAA
>ENA-OQJJ01000120-OQJJ01000120.1-human-gut-metagenome-genome-assembly--contig:-NODE-120-length-10975-cov-1.895741_pt1 | contig 10975 bp, 19 predicted proteins | sample MGYA00242606_ERZ504772 | MGnify/ENA primary metagenome ERZ504772 (study PRJEB26092, sample SAMD00036363) | human gut metagenome | host: Homo sapiens | study: EMG produced TPA metagenomics assembly of...
CGTTTTAAGTATGTTGAACGAGGAAGTGCAATTTATGTAGAATGGTTAAGTATACCTAATAATCCTAGAAAAAAGGAATGGGCAGCTGCCAAAGGATATGGTGTTGATATTGTGAAGATGATACAAAAGACTCAAGAAAATGTAAAAATTGATACTAGTTATTTCAACAGGGAAGGAAATGAAAGATGAGTTGGAGCAAGTGAACCGAGCAGTGATGCGGGGGCAGGTTCTTCCGATTCATCAGGAGATGACGCATGTTTGGATGATGGATTCTTATACTAGAACAGTAAGAATGCAGAAAGTATTCTTGAATAATTAATTAAGAAAGAGAAAAAGAGATGGGGGCCGTGTGTTCCCATCCCTTTTAAGGTATAAGAAGAAATATGTCATTAGTATCAAATTTATTTATTATATTTATTACCGCCAAGGTCTTAAGCATACGAATTTTACCTGTTTCCTTCGCCTTAGCAATTGCATACTCAGCATTTAACCATTCTGTATGAACTCTTTCATTTCCAATTTCTTTTTTGAACAAATTCTGGAAATAATCATATATCTTATCCGGTGTTACTATCCATTCATTATTGAATGTATGCTCCACTACATACTGTGCCATACTTTTAGGCTCTTCTTTAGATATAAATGTAAATAGGGTTCTTTCATTCTGTGCTACTTTTTCACTTATATTAAGCAATGCATATGCTGATACAGGACTAAGAGGATAACATCCCTTAACGATTATTTCTTCGAAATCAATATTTGTAAACGTAGATCTAAAAGCTGGTATTTTATAGTATTCATCCACCTTTGCTCTTCCAAAATACTTATTAGCTTCTGGAATTTCAGCCAATCTGCTTGTGTCCGTCTCAATAGCATTTTGTATTAACTCGTAACTATTTTTTGAAGAAGTATTAAATAATACTTCCTCTATTCTCCCCTCAATCCCTGTAAACGCATTAATTACAGCTTCTGAAAGATATGCTCCATACTCCTTTATTGATTTATGAGCTACCATTGTCATATAAATTTGTGTGTCTTTTGATTCATTTGCCAGTTCACACATATCCTGTAGAAACTTCATATTTCCACCAATAGAGTGCTTTTCTTGTCCCTCAATGAATTTACTGAATTCATCAAAAACCACATAAATCCCACTATATCCGTACTGTTCACATAATTTATCAGCTACACTTTGATACATAGGCAACACTTCGCTACCTGTAAGAGGATTAAACTGCTCTCCCCCCATTAATGAAGGATATACACTCTTAAAAACTTCAAGAGCTTTCGGATCACATACCTTCAATCCATTTTTAATATCATTTATAGAGACACCATTTTTCTTCAATGCCTTCTCATAATTTATATAAACTTCAGGATATTCCTTCTTCCATCTACATATAGTGTCTTCTGCAATACTAAAAAAAGTATCCGGCATCAAATTCATTAAATTTTCTCTCTTTAAAGCATCATTTAATGCAATCATAAAAGAACGACTTACATCATCTGTATTTCCCGAAATAATAACGGGCAAAAAACGTCCTTTCTTATTCCAAACACTTGAAACTATTTCAAATGTCTCTTCATCAACAATTCTTATCTTTTTTAAAAGGCTCTTTACAATCTCATTGTTTTCTTTTGTACGCTGCATACTCACTATAGCTAAAAGAATCAGTAACAAATGTGATTTTCCCTTGCCATAAGAACCAATCAATATCGTAGAATGGTCTTTGTTCTTTTTTACAGAATCAACATATCGTTTTAATATATTCAAAGATGACTTTGTAGGAATATAACTATCAATCTTTTCTTTTTTATTTAAGTTCAAATACAGATTAATAGAATTCTAAAACTGCCATTTAATTTTACAATCTGGCTTAACTTTGTAACTGCCATGCTTTATCCACCTTTATTTTCTATAATAATCTCTAATAATTTCTATTGGGCTCTTCATATTTTCCGGATATACCATATCCAGTCCTGCTGTTCTATCCACTCGAATAGTATTCCCATTGTCTTCAAGATTATCCAGATACTTATTAACAGTAACCATTGTCATATTGTATATCGCACCAAGACTTCTTTCACCAGTTGCTATTGTTTCAATGCTTATAGATTTATTATGATCTAATAAACTGCTTATCTCATATAGCAACTAATTCATTGGCTATCCTTCTTAAGTCTGGTTGAATCTTATAATAGGTCTCATCTTCTTTCTTTATTATTCCAAGTGTGGAAAAAGGCGAAATTATCTTATCCTCTGGATCTTCATTTTTATTATCGCCTTTTGAATACATATTTAATAACACATCAATATCATCTTTTAATGAGCTTTCTGTTACTTGTTGTCCAACATAAATTAAAACAGTTCCTGTTGCATTTTTCTTTTGCATATCAGCTTTGTTGAAAGAATCAACATTAAACCTAATTAAAAAACATATACCACACCGTAGCCTGTTCAATGTTTTTAGCAATATTTGAATGAAGTATCCATAATGAGAAAATATCTTCCAAATATGGATCATTCATATAAATAATTTCTGCCATATCGGAAAGTATTTCTTTATTACCATCTTTAGCCAACAATCCGCATGCTTGCATCCAATATCGTATAGACTTAACCATATTAGTACCAACACCTAACATGTCTGGACCTTGACTTTCCAAAAATATATGTGTGCCTTTTTCTTTTGCTACAGATAAGCCCTTATTTATCCAGCCCTCTCTCAGTGGAAATTTTTCATGTCCTTTTAATTTATAAATAACTTTATTTGTCATGTTATCCTTCTCTCTTAATGGTAAGCACTTTTCTTACGTAACAGCCTGCATTAAAATGATTAACGCACTCTGTACATCTCTTACATTTTTGATCATCAATTTTATATGATATGCTACCATCTTCCATTTCTTTGATTTTTATTGCACTATGTTTGCAAACACTTTCACAAGCTTTACAGCCTATGCACATCTGATATTTAGTAAGCTGACACTGAATTTTTCCTTCAGCAACCTTCAAGCTTGTTGCACCAGCTAATCTTTCATTTTTAATCGTTACCTTTAATTTGGTTGAGCCAATTCTTCCTTGCAATACAAGAACCACATTTCCCTTTTTATCAAGTACATAAACCTCACCTAATCTCTCATTTCCTAATTGGGTATTGATATACCCAAAAGGTTTGAATAACTCATAGAACTCTTTCGTAATGGGTTTCTGCAATTCATAATTAAATGCATTGTCTTCCGTTGCACACGGCTCATATGAAATAATTGATCTCTCTGCAATATCTATTCCATTTCCACCTTGTCGTGCTTTCCAACCACCCTCATCAACATATTCTTCAGGATCTGGTTTATCTATTTTCTTAGCAAAATCGACTAAAATTTTTCTCCAATGCACATACTGTTCATACATATGCACTTTTGATAAAAATTCTGACCAAGAACCATTATTAGGACAACACCAACATCCTACTCTTGAATAACCAAGACGATAAGCATCATTAAAGTCTATTCCAGTTGTTAAAATATAAAGCCATACATCAAAATCTGTCCACTCTATAATAGGTGCAGCTACTGTTTGTTTTGTAATCTTAGGGCTCTTACTTTCTCTATCATATTTGCTTCTACTTAATGATTCATTATGCCGTATTCCTTGAAACGATAAAATATTAGTTTTATTTTTAAATTGCTGATGCAATAGTTTGTGTTATCGCTCCTGTTTTTAAAAACAGTACAGCACCATCTCATAACACGACTTGGTGGTCCAATTTGTTCACATAGAGTTTCAAAATTCTTTTCATAATTTTTTGCTGGAAGTACCCTATGCTCTCTTGCAAATCTCTTTTTTGTATTCGTATGTCAAAGGAAACTCTAATGTTGTATCTCCAAAAATATGGTATACTTTATTCGATGAAAACGCTCTTCTTACTATATCTGATGTAACCGTAGAGTCCTTTCCTCCACTAAAAGATACAAACATATCCTCTAAGGAATATCTTTCTTTATATCCCTGTACAAAACTAATTGCCTCATCTGTAACTTCATTATATCTGTTCTCATTTGCTTGAATAAATCTGCTAACAATTTTATCAAACTTTGAGTAGTCAATTTGAGCTGAGTATTCATCATATTTTTTCTTAATTTTTTGAATTTCATCTAATGTTTTACCATTGAAATCCTTTATAGAAACCTGTATTTTTTCACCATCTATAAAGTAAAAATTAGTATTATTCCATACTGATAACTCTTCAAAGCACAGCGGATCATCTTTCTCTAAAAGAATCGCAAGCAATATTTTTTCTTCTGGAAATACAGGTCGTATATCAGTTGCAATATACTTTCCTTTTTCTCCACATAAAGGGCAACTTTCTTCATAAATTGGGACATTACATTGTTTACACCAATACAATGTAGTAGACATTACAGGCTTTTCATTGCATTGAATTCTTTCACCTGTAAATTCATCTATATCCCATTCCATACATTTTCCAAGAGGTACCTTGCACATATGCCGTGGGCAAACAAGTTCTCTCATGACACTTCCTCCTGTTTTTTTTCTGTCTCTTCTATCTTAACAGCATCACATATATCGCCAAAATTACAATCAAAATATTCACAGATACGAAGAAGTGTGTTCATTGATACTTCTTCTCCTTTATTCAATTTGGTCATAGTTCCAGTAGACAATTCTAATTGTTCTCTAAACTTCTGTTTGGAAATTTCCTTTTCAGCCAACATAACCCATAATTTTTTATAGCTAACCTTCATTCAATTACCTCTCTAGAATTTAAGTCTCAAATATGTACAAAACTCCATGGTTATTATATCATTTCAATTCTTTCAAGGCAACATTTCTTTTTGCATTAGTGTATAAAAATCGCACATGTATGCGATTTTTATTCATTTTCTAATCATTTTCGTCTTCAAAATACTATTTTCTCAATTATTTCCCATTTATTTTATAAAAATATACAGATAGAACCACTATATTTGCCCTATCTGTATCTAGATATTATAACTCTTTATCCATTTCTTTTAGCTGCTTATTCATTTCTATATCAGTAATTCTACATACAGCCCCTCCATCAACTACAAATACAACCTTTCCTTTCGCCTTATCTCCAATTTTGTCATAAAGCCTGCCAGCACTCATAGATTCACCCTTTACAGTAAAAGGACTGTTAGCCACATATCCTATCTTTCCAAGTCCTTTTATCTTTACCTGTATTGCTTCTTTGTCGTACTCATTATTCGGCTCTTTTTCAAGTTTGACTTTCATTCCTTTTTCCATAAAATCACTACCAAAATAATGGCTGCAACCTGCTATTGTAAAATAAAGTTCTTCCATAATGGTCTCCTTTCCGCAAAACTTTATCAGCTTTACCAGTCTTCTCCGTACTCATCCATTGCATCATCTACACCATCAGCATAATCGCTGTCTCTGTCATATCTATCATAGTCATAATCGCCATCCATATAGATATCATCATAGCCATCATCATAAGAGTCATATGTACTCTTCTTTGTCGTTGTACTTTTCTTTGTGCTGCTACTATATGATGAATTATTTGTTGAATTTGATTTACTATTGTAACTACTGCTTGAACCAGAGCTACTTGTACTACTCTTAGATGTAATACTTGATGATTTATTGCTATATGAAGAACTGCTATGTGATGTACCGCTTCCAGTATATGGTTTATGCAGATAACAATAACTACTTCCGCTTGCCTGTTTATTATCACAACCCACCTTAATGCACTTAGGCTCACTTGCTTCACCTATTGAACCTATTACAAACAGAACACCTACTATCACAAAAAATATTGCCAATCCCTGTCCAAATGAATTCTTTCTCATACAAATCAGCCTCCTTTGCAAAAATTTCAGTCAAAATCATAATCATCCGGGTCTAACCCTGCATCTTCCAATGCCTCTGCCCTGTCATCAGGATCCATAAGTTCTAATTCATCAACATCAAGTCCTGCTGCCATTGCATCAATCTCAAAATCCTCCTTTGTGTTATCCTCAAAGTCTCCAGCATCTCCAAATAATGCTTCATGTTCTTCCCTGCTGGTACAAAGCATTTCTTCTGCGAACATCATTTCTGTTCCATCTAATTCTCCATCACCATTTAAATCCATCCAATTTTTCATTGCCATACCTCCTGTAATCAAGAATTATCAATGTTATTTGTTTCTTTCTGATTATATAGTACTACTTTAGCTGTCCTATAATCATCCCTTGTATATCGAATCTTTGTTCTTTTACCTGATTATTCATGATTATTCATCATATTCTTCAAGTTGCTGTTCTATTTTCTCTTCTCTGTAATCAATAATATCCGCTATCATAAGTACTATCTCTGATACTGCCACTAATATTAATCCAGTCTTTTGCCAATGTCTTTCCAACAGGATCATTCTGTTTTCTTTGCCTCCTCAGCACTTTTTCCAAGAAAACCTATCAATCCTATATTTGCCAGTCTCTGTAAATTACGGTTTATAGATTTATTTTCTCTATGAATTTCTCTTAATATTGTCTTATTTGTCATGGTAATTATCCTCCTTATTTTCAACCAACCATGTCTTCTACTGTATGCATATTCTCTTCCCGCCCATTATCTACAGACAGTATTTTTGCATTTCACTTATGTTCTGGAACTTCCATTATATCTTCAATTTCCGCCAGATTATCTTCACAGGTATCCGCCAGGGATTCACAATCAATGTAATCTGTCAATGCATACAGGCAGTTAAGTTCTTTCGTTTTTGCTTTCTTCTCAAGTCTCAACTCTTTAAGTCTCTTAAATACTTTATATCCCTGCGCGACATTGCAATTAGCATCTTCTGTTTCCAAAAGAATATTTTCAATCTCAGCATCTATCTCTTTGATGTCTATCTGTAGATTTGTTATATAATGTCTGGCATTTCTATAAAACTCTGCCTGCTGTCTTGCAAATGATAACCAGTCATTCTCTTTCCCATCAAACGGAGTGTAACTTCTTTCTTCTGCCATTGTTTCTTCACCATCCTTTTCATCAAATGTCGGTTCAACGCTGTATCCTTGCTTTGCATCTGAACTAACATGAGCTGTTCTATGTAAATCGTCTCTTTGCAACCGCCTATCTTTGAGCACACAATTTTCAAACAACTCCTCGTATTTTCTAGGTTTATACTTTCTTGTTTCCAATCCTTTGATACTTTTTAATGCCTGCTTTGCTCTGGTGACATTAGCATTCGTTCCAAAACCGGTTTGAAAATATTCAATTCTCTGCAATTCATCCTTGATATCCCTTCTGTTTTCCCTGCATACTCTCAGCAACTCAACCAGATCAGCAGCTTCATCATCATTAGTCTCACATAATTCGATGTAGTGAAGGATATCGCATATCTTCTGGTCTATATCTGAATGCTTTTTCGACAACTCCTCCCTATAATCTTTCAGTCCCTCTACAAGATATGTAAAATGTGTAAGATATTCTATCCAGTCCATTTCTGACAGGTCATACGATGCAACATTTTTTCTCAATCGGTTCTGTTACCTCATCATATGTTAGTTCTTTTATGGTGAAATATATTCATCATCATTATTTCCTGTTCTTCTACAGGTAATGCACCGGAATTGTCGTCTATTTCATCACTGCCTGATACTGTCCCGTTCATATCTTCCTCTGTTTCTTCAATCGGAACCATACAATAAAATGATGCTTTCTTGCCTACACATATACGGCTGTTCGCCTGTGCAAATGTAAATACTGTTGCGTCCTGTTCTCCCGCCACAGCTACCAACTGATCTGCTTTATCAGTCCTATAATAGTTACCACTATAATCCATTATGTAATATAAAGAATCCGTTCCCATAGGCACCTCCTATTCTAATGTTCCATCATTTCTGCATACTTCGTAATATTCACACATAATGCAGCATCCTCTACATTCCTTAGCATGTAATACTGTTTTTCTAATCCAATACCATAACCTTGCCACTCTGCCACCTCACCTGCTCCAAAAAAATAAGAACCAGTAAGAGTTTATCTCTTATCTGATTCTTATTATAAAAACTATGGTGTCCCATAAACACACCTTGCATATCGAATTTTTGTTCTCATTTTTTATATTGTTTTATCAATCTGTCAATTTCAATGTTCATCATTTCGACAACATTATCCGGTCCAACAAGTGTTACGCCTTCACCAAGACTAATAATCCATGCTAAAAACTGTCTGCTGACTGCGACTTCCACATTGACAACAAAGCGTTTATCATCCAGCCTGATCATAGATACATCTTTACCAAAACGATCTATCATTACACCTGCAAAAGAGTTATCACACTCAATACGCACCCATTCCTCTTTTCCTCCATACATTCCAAACATTTTTCTGGCATATGCAGCCATATCAAATGATTTAAAATGCCTGCCTTCCTTCTCTTCCTTTGCCGTTTGACTTGATATAAAGCATTTTATCTACACGAAAATGCTTTATTATCCCCTCATTGCTGTCATATGCAATTAAGTAATAATTCTCATCATCCCAGGACAATGACCATGGACTGACCTCGTAAAGTGCTCCATCATGGCGCAGTTCCATCTTCTTGTCAACGTTCCATTGAAAATACTGGAATGTTATCCTCGAATTTTCTGCTATTGCTGTATGTATCCTGTCTACATTGTAATAAATGCTCTCATTCATCGTCTTTACACGACCAGCAACAAATACCTGCCTGTGTAACTGTGATGCTTCATATTTGCTTGCCAATCCTTCTATCTTTTTTATAAGCTCATTTGACTTCTTGGCTGTGATAAATTTTGCTGACTGTACAGAATCAACCAACAATTTCAATTCTGCAAGTTCAAACTGTCTGTTCCCTATATGATATGAATATGTCCTGTCTTCCTGCGTTCCTATAACATCCAGACCATACACTCTTAAATTTTCAATATCATTATATAAGCTTTTGCGTTCCGCACTTATATCATACGCAGCAAGTGCATCTATAATCTCCGGCATAGTAATACTGTGTGTTTCATCAGTCCGTTCCAATAGAATTTTCATAAGATATATCAATTTCAATTTCTGATTAGATGATTTAGGCATATTGCACCCCCAAACTCTCAGATAAAACAAAAAACTTCTCTTATATGATACCATAAATAACCATATAAGAGAAGATATATAATTACTGCAAGTCCTAATGTCGGTACACCATTATATTTAACCTGCATATGCTACTTTGCAGAGCAACCTATCACAATTAAAACCAGTACAACAATAGCAATTATCATAAAACCGCTGGTAATAGCCATAATACTGCGAATAGTAATACAAAAAATACCTACAAATTTACCGATTGCAGCAATTCCTGAATAATCCCCATCACAAGCAGCAATGATTGAACCGACAATAAATATTAAAATAAACGCTAGTATATGCATAACTGCCACCTCCGTAAAAGTTCATCTTTAACTCATAACTTATGTATCTGTTCCTTATGCTTTATTTATAGCACTTTATACTGTCCAATAATCATCCCTTGTACATCGAATTAATGTTCTGTATTGCAACATATCCGCATTAAAAAAAGGACGCAGGATTTCTCCCAATGTCATTTAGATAAGGATTATACAAAGAACAGTGTATATAGAAATATGTACCCTGTTCTTTTTTTGTAAAATTATGTTAAGCACTTGACATGATAATCAAAATGTGCGGTCGCTCTAACTATCTTTTTTAAGATAGTTAGAGCGACCCTTGTAATTAAGAAAATATCTTGATTGCAAGGAGAATTACACGATGAATTATTCTACAGAGGTAAAACAAAAATTACTATCAATTATTACAAAAATGGATTCTTACTATTGGCTATTTACAAAGCATCCAAAAACGGACTTTTCCCGTAAAAAGAAATGGTCATTTGAAGAGGTTATGAAGTTCATGCTTACAATGGAAGGCAAAGCATTAAGAGATGAACTGTTGGAATATTTTGAATTTGATAATACTACACCATCAAATTCTTCATTCAATCAGCGTAGAGCACAGATATTGCCTGAAGCATTTGAATTTTTATTCCAAGAATTTACAAAGTCTTTTACGGATAATGTTACATATAATGGTCTTAGACTGATTGCATGTGATGGCTCGGATTTGTGCATTGCACACAATCCCCAAGATGAAACAACCTATTTTCAAACTCTTCCTGACAGAAAAGGGTACAACCTATTGCATTTAAATGCTTTTTATGATTTATGCAGCCGCCAATACACAGATGCAATTATCCAGCCTTCACGCTTGGCGAATGAAAGACGTGCAATGTGTGAAATGATTGACCGATACAATGATACATCAGCTATTTTTATCGCAGACAGGGGTTATGAGAATTATAATATATTTGCCCATGTGGAACACAAAGGAATGTATTATTTAATTCGTGTCAAAGATATAACAAGTAATGGTATAACTTCAAAACTTACAATGCTTCCAGAGAGTGGGGAATTTGATGAATGGGTTAATGTTACGCTTACTAAAAAGCAGACAAATGAAGTAAAAGCAATTCCCAAAAAATACAGAGTTATTGATAAGAAAACGCCTTTTGATTATCTTGATCTGCATTTTAATAATTTTTACGAAATGAAAATGAGAGTGATACGTTTTCCAATACCTCAAGGTTCTTATGAATGCATTATTACAAATCTGCCACAAGATAAATTTAATTCTGATGAAATCAAACGGTTATATGCAAAAACGTTGGGGAATAGAAACCTCTTTTCGAGAATTGAAATATGCCTTAGGACTAACACGTTTTCATTCAAAGAAACCAGAATATATTATGCAGGAAATATGGTCAAGAATGACTCTGTATAATTTCTGTGAAATTATAGCAACTAATGTTGTTATAAATGAGAAAAAAGGCTGTAAACATACATATCAGCTCAACTATACCCGAGCAATTCGGATTTGCTGTTACTTTCTATC
>ENA-OQJJ01000121-OQJJ01000121.1-human-gut-metagenome-genome-assembly--contig:-NODE-121-length-10932-cov-2.323091_pt1 | contig 10932 bp, 12 predicted proteins | sample MGYA00242606_ERZ504772 | MGnify/ENA primary metagenome ERZ504772 (study PRJEB26092, sample SAMD00036363) | human gut metagenome | host: Homo sapiens | study: EMG produced TPA metagenomics assembly of...
TGCTGATGGCAAACGTAGTGAAAGAAGTAAAAGAACGGCAAAAAAGTTAACCGTATACGATGAAGTTCAGAAAGAGATCAAAAAAAGAATACTTCCGTCCAGACTTCACGCTAGACGTCAGATGGCAAGCTCTTCTATCCTGTAACAGAGGTTCCGACCGAAGCAGCAGGACGCAAGAAAAACACCAAGTCCATCGATATGCCACAGAAAATGTTCGATGAGATCGCTCCGAAATATGCAGACCGTAACGGCGGATATACCCGTATCATCAAGATCGGACCGCGTAAAGGTGATGCAGCTATGGAAGTTGTAATCGAGCTGGTTTAATCTGTAAATAGTTTTGAAATTCGCAGGGGCTGCCTCTTAGTAGGTGGCTCCTGTTTTGTTGTATATCATATTTTATATGACACAATTGCGAAATTGTGGCAATGTACGGGGTTGCATCTGCTTTGCGAATAAGGTACAATACAGAATACAGAACAGCTAAAATGGGATACAAAGGAGAGCATTTGCATGGAGAGCAAGAAAAAAATGTTGTTTATTTTTTAATCCGTTTTTCCGGAAAAGCACAGATTAAAAGTAAACTGTTTGAAATTATCGATGTTTTTGTAAAAGGCGGATATGAAGTCATTGTCCACCCGACGCAGGCAGTCGGAGATGGTTTCGAAAAGACAAAGGAGCTTGCGCCGCAGGTGGATCTCGTTGTCTGCAGCGGGGGCGACGGAACACTGGATGAAGTTGTCAGCGGTCTGATGGAAGTGGATCAGCGCGTTCCGATCGGTTATATTCCGGCCGGAAGCACCAATGACTTTGCAAACAGTCTTTCTATTTCGAAAGATATGGTACAGGCGGCAAAGGATATCATCGAGGGAAACCTGTATTCCTGTGATGTGGGAGCGTTCAACAACGACAGCTTTGTCTACATCGCTGCATTCGGCCTTTTCACGGATGTTTCCTATGAGACAGATCAGCACATGAAAAACATTCTCGGCCATCTGGCATACCTGCTGGAGGGATCCAAACGGATCTGGAATGTGCCGACGTACTGGATTAAAGTCGAGGCAAACGGGGAAACCTTTGAGGGAGAGTATATCTACGGTATGGTGACGAATGCAAAGTCCGTCGGCGGCTTCAAAAACCTGCCGGGACAGGATGTACGACCTGGATGACGGACTCTTCGAGGTAACCCTGATCAAACGCCCGAAAAACCCGCTGGAACTGAATGAGATCATTGCGTCCCTGCTGATGCAGGAGGATCACACAGACCTCATCGATTCGTTCAAGACCGACCGCATCATCATCGAGTCCAACCAGGAGATTTCCTGGACTCTGGACGGCGAATACGGCGGAGATCACGGCTATGTCTGCATCGAAGCGCGCAAACATGCCATGGAACTGGTTCTGAACAATAAGTAGGCACGGCTTTTTGATAAGTTTTTCACAAAAAAGTGCAAAAAAATGGATTTCGCTACGAAAATCATTTGGCATTTGCAGAAAGATGTTGTATAATAAAACCAGTTATGAAAGTAACAAGTATGCCATAAGCCTGAAAACGGTACACGGCACAATTACAGACACAGGAGGTCATTTGAGCTATGTTAGTATCAGCAAAAGAAATGTTGGACAAAGCAAAAGCTGGCCACTATGCAGTTGGTCAGTTTAACATCAACAACCTGGAGTGGACAAAATCCATCCTTCTTACCGCACAGGAGATGAATTCTCCGGTTATCCTTGGTGTATCTGAGGGTGCAGGAAAATACATGACAGGTTTCAAAACTGTAGCTGCTATGGTAAAAGCTATGATCGAAGAACTGAACATCACTGTTCCGGTTGCTCTGCATCTGGACCACGGAACCTACGAAGGATGTTACAAATGCATCGAAGCAGGTTTCTCATCCATCATGTTTGACGGATCTCATTATCCGATCGAAGAGAACGTTGCAAAAACAAAAGAACTGGTAGCTGTCTGCAAAGAGAAAGGAATGTCTCTGGAAGCAGAAGTTGGTTCTATCGGTGGAGAAGAAGATGGTGTTGTAGGTATGGGCGAATGCGCTGATCCGAACGAGTGCAAGATGATTGCAGACCTCGGTGTAGATATGCTTGCAGCAGGTATCGGCAATATCCACGGTGTATACCCGGCTAACTGGCAGGGACTGAGCTTTGAGACTCTGGCAGCTGTACAGGAGCTGACAGGAACTATGCCGCTCGTTCTTCACGGTGGTACAGGTATCCCGGATGACATGATCAAGAAAGCCATTGACCTTGGCGTTTCCAAAATCAATGTAAATACAGAGTGCCAGCTTGCATTCGCAGCAGCTACACGTAAATACATCGAAGAGGGAAAAGATCAGCAGGGTAAAGGATTCGATCCTCGTAAACTGCTTGCTCCTGGCGCAGAAGCTATCAAAGCTACTGTAAGAGAAAAAATCGAACTGTTCGGTTCTGCAAACAAAGCCTGAGTTTAAGCACGAAAATGCTGTGCAGGATTCCTGGGGGACTTCCTCCTCAGGGTCCGCACAGTATTTTTTTTCGCGAGCAACGAGTCAAAGTCTGTGCTTGCACGAGACCTTGACGACTGCCGCGAAAGCTTTCATCGAATCCGCTAATTTTTTCGCCTGAATTAGGAAAGTTTTGTAAAATAATACGAAAAAGGGACTGAGTTCAAAAAAGCACTTGCGTTTTTTAAGTTTTTGAGTTATTTTAGTATCAGTTGGAAATCAAATCCATATGCGAATGTAAAACAAGGGCGTTCTACAAAAACTTAGCTTTCCTTAGCTGCTTTTTGAGAACCCCTTTTTCTTGTATCAGGACCTTTTTAGAGTCCGGCGGGAAGGTCGCATCGCAAAATTCACAAATGGAAAGGAAGAAAGAAAATGGGAGAATATGTAAATCCAGCCAAAATTTTTGGCGAAAATGTATTCAATGACACTGTAATGCAGGAACGTCTTCCAAAAAATGTTTACAAGAAGCTGAAAAAGATCATCGAAGAAGGCGGTGAGCTGGATCTTGCTACTGCAGATACGATTGCACATGAGATGAAAGAATGGGCAATTGAAAAAGGAGCAACACACTATACACACTGGTTCCAGCCGCTGACCGGTGCAACTGCAGAAAAGCACGATTCTTTTATCACAGCACCGATGCCGAACGGCAAAGTACTGATGAGCTTCTCCGGTAAAGAGCTGATCAAAGGCGAGCCGGATGCATCTTCTTTCCCGTCCGGTGGACTGCGTGCTACCTTTGAGGCAAGAGGATATACAGCATGGGACTGCACCTCACCGGCTTTCGTTCGTCAGGACGCAGCAGGCGCAACCCTCTGCATTCCGACTGCATTCTGCTCCTACACAGGAGAGGCGCTTGACCAGAAAACACCGCTTCTTCGTTCCATGGAAGCTCTGAATGTACAGTCCCTGCGTCTGTTAAAACTGTTCGGAAACACCACTTCCAAGAAAGTAACTCCTTCCGTAGGACCGGAGCAGGAATACTTCCTGGTAGATGCAGAGAAATTCCTGCAGAGAAAAGACCTGATCTACACCGGACGTACCCTGTTTGGCGCAATGCCTCCAAAAAGGACAGGAGATGGACGATCACTATTTCGGAACCATCCGTCAGAGAATTGCTTCCTTTATGAAGGATGTCAACATTGAGCTGTGGAAGATGGGTGTTACAGCAAAGACACAGCACAATGAGGTTGCACCGGCACAGCATGAGCTGGCTTCCATTTATTCCGAGGCAAACGTAGCAGTTGACAACAACCAGCTCGTTATGCAGACTTTAAAGAGAGTTGCATGCCAGCACGGACTGAAATGCCTGCTGCATGAGAAACCGTTCGCAGGTGTCAACGGTTCCGGTAAACACGACAACTGGTCCATCACCACAGATGACGGCATCAACCTTCTTGAGCCGGGCAAAACACCGCACGAGAACATTCAGTTCCTGCTCGTATTAAGCTGCGTTCTGAAAGCCGTTGATGTTCACGCAGATCTGCTTCGTGAGTCCGCAGCCGATCCGGGAAACGATCACAGACTGGGAGCTAACGAGGCGCCGCCAGCTATTATTTCTGTATTCCTTGGCGAGCAGCTGGAGGATGTTGTAGAGCAGCTCATCAGCACCGGAAATGCAACCAAGAGTAAAAAAGAGGGCGTTCTGGAGACTGGTGTTAAGACACTTCCGGATCTCAAGAAAGACGCTACCGACCGTAACAGAACATCACCGTTCGCCTTCACCGGAAACAAATTCGAGTTCCGTATGGTTGGTTCCCGTGACTCCGTTGCAGCTCCGAACATCGTACTGAACACCATCGTTGCAGAAGCATTCCGCGATGCATGCGATGTACTGGAAGGCGCTGAAAACTTCGAGGACGCTGTCCATGATCTGATCAAGAAGAACTTAAGTGAGCATCAGAGAATCATCTTCAATGGCGACGGATATGCAGATGAGTGGTTAGCTGAGGCAGAGAGAAGAGGACTTCCGAACATCAAATCCATGGTGTACGCAATCCCGGCACTGACCACTGATACCGCAATCAAACTGTTCGGCGATTTCAAAGTATTCACCGAGGCAGAGCTGGTATCCCGTGCAGAAGTTAAATTCGAGAACTATGCAAAGACCATCAACATCGAAGCAAAGACCATGATCGACATGGCAAGCAAACAGATCATCCCGGCAGTCATCAAATATGCGACTTCCCTGGCTGGATCTATCAACACCATTACCGCAGCAGGTGTTACAGCAGTTGGTGTACAGAAGAATCTGCTGAACGAGACAAGTGCACTGCTTGAGGAAACCCAGAAAGCACTCGACGAGCTGATCGCAATCGAGAATGCAGGATGCGAGATGGAAGACGGTGAAGCAAAAGCAAAATACTACTACGAGAAAGTTACTCCGGCTATGGAGGCACTCCGTGCACCGGTTGACAAACTGGAGATGATCGTAGACAAAGAGATGTGGCCGATGCCGTCTTACGGCGATCTGATGTTTGAGGTTTAATCCGCAGACGGTCCGATAAATTGTAAAAATTCTGTGAAAACAGGGCAGAAAAAGAGGCTGTTTTTGACAACAGCCTCTTTTTTTAGTATAATGAGGATTAGCTGTTGCCAGAAGAAAAGGGCGGACAGCGCTGCCGGAAGAAACGGCAGGAAAACATGGAGGAAACGCTTCTGGATTTCGAAGGAAAACAGAAGTATACAGAACAATGAATGCAGAACTGGAAATTTTAGGTAGTGAAGACTGAAACATTACCGCGTCGATGCGGCAATGGAGATTGCAGAGGAATACCTCTCGAACGATAAGCTGAATACCATCGGGATTGTTACGATGCAGATGCTGATGCAGGCGAGCAAGGAACCGACGTGGAAACAGTATATCGAAGATCTGGATCTGACGGTCATCGGGGAAACCGAAGTGCTGGAGGCAGCAGGAATCGACCCGGAGACGCCGTCCTATGAGGAAGTGGAGACGAACGAGTTCATCGCCCGTTTTTTCTGGGGACTGATTCAGAAAAAAAGCCGGATTTTCGTACTGGGCGACACTGAAGAAGAACTGCAGACACTGCAGAAATATCTGACAGAAACGTATCCCGGCATTGAGATCGGAGGCGGTGCTGTTGTCGAGACGCTGGAGGAATCCGCGTTTGACAGCCTGGTCAACGAGATCAACAGCCAGACGACGGACGTGATTGTGAGCGGCCTTGCAGGAACGCGGCAGGATCGTTTCGTTCTGGAAAACAGCAGCAAAATCAGCGCGAAAATCTGGCTGAGCCTTGGCGAACACTCAACACTGCAGAACGAGGCCGGTATAAAAACGAGCTGGTGGGGAACTCTGCTAAAGAAGAATACGTTCAAGTGGATGGTAACAAAATATAACAGCGAAAAGGACGGTTGAAGTTCATGAACTGGATACGGAACAAACAGCAGTGGAGAGATTATCTGCTGATTACGCTGGGAACCGCGGTCATGGCGGTTGCGACCAGCTCGATTTACGACCCGGCGGGGCTTGTTACCGGAGGATTTTCCGGTCTTGCAATCGTCATCAAACAACTGAGCCAGATGCTGTTCGGAAAAGGAGTTCCGCTCTGGGTGACGAACCTTGTGCTGAACATTCCGCTCTTTCTGTTCGGAATCCGTATGAGCCGCGATTTTCTGGTGAAAACCATCTTCGGAACACTGATGAATACGTTCTGGATTGCCGTTCTCCCGGTGCTGCAGCTGGTGCCGGATGACAGGATGCTTTCCGCACTGTTCGGCGGCGTTCTGATGGGAGCAGGCATCGGCCTCGTCTTCATCGGAAACGGTACGACGGGCGGAACGGATATGATGGCGGCTCTGATCCAGAGAAAGCTGCGCCACTATTCCGTTGCACAGGTTATGCAGGTGCTTGATGGAATCATCGTCATCGCCGGTATTTTTGTCTTCGGTATCCACGCTTCGCTCTATGCGATCGTGGCAATCTACGTGACGACGAAAATAGACGGATGCCCTGATGGAAGGTATGAATTATGCGAAATCCGCGTTTATCATTACCGCGCATCCGGAGCAGGTAGCCGATGAGCTCATGAAAGAACTCGACCGCGGCGCGTCCGGCATCCACATCAAGGGAATGTACACGGGCGAAGAGCGTATGATGGTATTCTGTGTTGTGGGCAAAAAACAGATCCCGCAGCTCAAACAGATCGTAGGAACGATCGATCCGGACGCGTTTGTCGTTGTGTCGGATGCAAGAGAGGTCTTAGGAGAGGGCTTCCAGACGGATTTCTCCTGACCTTTTTACGTATTTTGTGGTATAAATGTTGTGTTTTCTCTTCCTTTTTTGTCTATTTTGTATTAAAATAAGTATATCTGTGAGGTACTTTGCATCAGGCGCAGAACCATAGGGGTGTGGATATGCCTGGCAATGAAAGCGGGTGCAGCCGGAGACAAACTATAGGATGAAAGAGGGAAGAAAATATGATTTCAAATCAGATTTTACAGAGTACCATTGAGGGAATCAAAAATATTTCGCGTGTCGAACTCTGCGTGACTGATGTAGAAGGAAAGGTTCTGGTAACGACGTTTCCGGAGGTTGAGATCAGCCAGAATGATATTGTAACGTTTGCGCAGTCTCAGGCAGATTCCCAGACCATGAAAAATTATCAGTTTTTTAAAGTATACGATGAACACCAGCTGGAGTACATTCTGGTTGTAAAAGGCGGAAACGATGACATTCACCTGATCGGGAAAATGGTTACCTTCCAGATTCAGGGCCTCCTTACCGCCTACAAGGAGCGCTTCGATAAAGACAACTTTATCAAGAACCTGCTGCTCGACAACCTGCTGCTGGTCGACATCTACAACAGGGCGAAGAAGTTACATATTGAAGTGGAAGCACGCCGCCTTGTATTTATTCTTGAGACAAATCCGGATAAAAACAGCGGGGCGCTCGAGAGCGTCAAGAGTCTGCTCGGTACCAAATCCGGTGACTTTATCACTGCCGTCGATGAGAAAAACATCATCATCGTAAAAGAACTTGCTCCAGGTGAGGATTATGCCCAGATGAACAAAGTGGCAGCCACCATTCTGGAAGCAGCAGGAAGAGATGAGGAGGGGAAACCCACGTTGCTTACGGTACCATTGTCAAGGAGATCAAAGAAGTATCGCGTTCCTATAAAGAAGCCAGAATGGCGATGGACGTCGGAAAAATTTTCTCCGCTGAGAATGATATCTATGCATACAGCTCACTGGGCATTGGCCGTCTGATTTACCAGCTTCCGATCCCACTGTGCAAAATGTTCATCAAAGAAATTTTCGGCAACAAATCGCCGGATGACTTTGATGAGGAGACACTGACAACGATCAATAAATTCTTTGAAAATTCTCTGAATGTCTCGGAAACCTCGAGACAGCTTTATATACACCGAAATACCCTTGTCTATCGGCTGGATAAGCTGCAGAAGAGCACGGGACTCGATCTTAGAGTTTTTTGAAGATGCGATCACATTCAAGATTGCGCTTATGGTTGTGCAGTACATGAAATACATGGAAACGCTCGATTATTAAGCGAGAACCCTTGAAGGAGGAATTGCATGATAACATTGGATAGTGTAAGTAAGAGTTACGCGAAAGGCCAGCCGGCCGTCAACAACGTATCCTTACACATCGAGAAGGGGGAATTCGTCTTTATCGTGGGAAACAGCGGTTCTGGAAAATCGACGCTGATCAAGCTCCTTTTGAAAGAACTCGAGCCCACATCCGGTACCATTAAGGTAAACGGACAGATCTTAAATAAAATGAAACGCTGGAGAGTGCCGAAATACCGCCGCGGTGTCGGCGTCGTATTCCAGGATTTCCGCCTTTTAAAAGACCGGAATGTCTATGAAAACGTAGCATTCGCACAGCGTGTCATCGAGAAACCGAACCGCGTCATCAAAAAGCGCGTGCCGGAAGTCCTGACGCTGGTCGGACTGGCAGAGAAGTACAAATCCTTCCCGAAGGAGCTTTCCGGAGGAGAGCAGCAGCGAGTTGCCGTGGCAAGAGCCATTGTCAACCGGCCTGACATCCTTCTTGCGGACGAGCCGACCGGAAACCTGGACCCGGGAAACTCCATGGAGATTATGAAGCTCCTGGAGGAAATCAACAACAGAGGAACGACCGTTCTTGTGGTAACCCACAACCGTGAGATCGTCAACTCCATGAAAAAACGCGTTATTACCATGCGAAAAGGCGTGGTAGTCAGCGATGAGAAGGAGGGCGAGTACCATGAGGTTTAGTACACTGGGCTACAGCATCAAACAGGGTGTCAAAAACATCTGGAGAAACAAGATGTTCTCGCTGGCATCCATCGCAACCATGGGAGCCTGTATCTTTCTGTTCGGTATCTTCTTTGCGGTTGTCATCAACTTTAACTACATCGTAAAAAATGCCGAGACAGACGTATCCATGACCGTCTTCTTCAACGAAGATGTGGATCAGGCGACGATCGATGAGATCGGAACGGAGATCAAGGCCAAGACCGATGTGGTCAAGGAATGTAAGTATGTTTCCGCGGATGAGACGTGGGAAAACTTTGCAAAACAGTATTTCGAAGGAAAAGAGGAATACAAGGACGGCTTTAAGCCAAACGACAACCCGCTCGCAACTTCTGCTCACTACGAGGTTTACGTATACCAGGTAGAGACGCAGGATGCACTGGCTGAGTATATCCGCTCGCTGGACGGTGTCCGTGAGGTTAAACAGGCCGAGGGCGCAACAACAACGTTGACGACGATGAACCGTGTCATTGGCTACGTTTCCATCGCGATCATCCTGATTCTTCTTGCCGTATCTGTTTTCCTGATCAGCAATACCGTCACGATCGGTATTTCGGTCCGGAAAGAGGAGATCGGTATCATGAAGCTGATCGGTGCGACGAACCTGTTTGTAAGGGCTCCGTTCCTGATCGAGGGTATCCTGATCGGTCTTGTCGGAGCAGCGATTCCTCTGGGGCTGCTGTACGTTGTATACAACAGAGTCATCAGCTACGTTATGACGGAGTTCAGCGTACTGTCGAACTTTATGGCATTCATGCCGGTATCGGCCGTCTTCCGGATTCTGCTTCCGGTCGGACTCATTCTCGGTATGGGAATCGGTCTTGTCGGCAGTATCTTTACGATTCGAAAACACTTGAAAGTCTGATAGGATTAGACAATATAATGAAGTAAAAATAAGTCCCGGAATCCGTCAAAAGATTCCGGGATCTTTCGATTGGGAGGCATATTTTGGAAGAACTGATGAAGGAAGAAAAAGAGGGCGTAAAAGCGGCAGAGCAGGAAAAACCGAAAAAGCGCAGAAACAGAAAGAAAAACCGAAAAAATGAGATGCGGAAGAGCTACTTTGCGGGCATGATTTCGATGCTGGCGATTGTAATGATCGTGCTTGTCGGAACAACGTTTCTCTGGCCGGGAAGCAGTGCGGACCACCCCGGCGGCTTCTGGTCGTGGCGGAAGACGGCGGCGATCAAAGCGATGATCAGCCAGCTTTACGCGGGCGATGTGGATGACACAGAGCTGTCGGATGCGATGTATAAAGGGCTGATCAGCGGCCTCGGCGACAAGTATTCTACGTATTACACAAAAGAGGAATACGAAGCGATCAAGACAGCGCAGGAGGGTTACTATCAGGGCATCGGTGTTACGGTGACGCTGGACGGCGATAAGCTGCAGGTCACCGGCGTACAGGACGATACCCCGGCGGCGAAGGCCGGTATTCAGGCGGATGACCGCATTGTGAAGATTGACGGGCAGACACTCGAAGGCTTAAGCCTCAACGATGCGGTCGGTCTTCTGAAAAACAGCGAGAACGATACCGTGACGCTTTCTATCGAGCGGGAAGGCGAGGCGGATCTGATTGAAACGGAAGTCACAAAAGAGAAGCTTGCGGCGATTGTGGCAGACGGTAAAATGCTGGACGACAAGATCGGCTATCTGGCCATCAGCGAGTTTACAGGGCTTACCTCCGAGCAGTTCCAGAAAGCATACCAGTCACTGCAGGATCAGGGCATGGAGCGCCTGATCATCGACCTGCGCGGCAATCCGGGCGGCCTTGTGACGGCAGTCTGCGACACCCTGCGCCAGATCCTGCCGGAGGGACTCATCGTGTATACCGAGGATAAAAATGGAAAACGGGAAGAGTATACCTGCGACGGCGATACCCCGATCTCGATTCCACTCGTCGTGCTGGTCAATGAAAATACGGCAAGTGCGGCAGAAATCTTCACGGGAGCAGTCAAAGATTACGGCATCGGAACGATTGTCGGAACGACGACATTCGGAAAAAGGCATTGTCCAGAATACATTCCAGCTCTCGGACGGCAGCGTGGTGAAACTGACGATTGCCCATTATTACACGCCGCTACGGAAACGACATCCACAAGGTCGGCATTACGCCGGATGTCGAGGTGGAGCTGCCGGATGACGCGACG
>ENA-OQJJ01000123-OQJJ01000123.1-human-gut-metagenome-genome-assembly--contig:-NODE-123-length-10771-cov-2.872135_pt1 | contig 10771 bp, 12 predicted proteins | sample MGYA00242606_ERZ504772 | MGnify/ENA primary metagenome ERZ504772 (study PRJEB26092, sample SAMD00036363) | human gut metagenome | host: Homo sapiens | study: EMG produced TPA metagenomics assembly of...
GAAGTGAATGAAAATAATCAAGGCATATGGAGTTGCAACACACCGCCATACACCGGAGATTGAAGAACAGCTTGGATACGCAGCCGGAGAGAAAGTTGTGTTGAACTTTACACCTCATTTAGTTCCGATGAATCGTGGAATTCTTGCTACAGAGTACGCAAAACTTACAAAAGAAGTTACATATGAAGAAGTAAAAGCAATTTATGATAAATATTATGCAGATGAGAAATTTGTTCGTGTTCTAGAGAAAGATCAGTGTCCGGAGACCAAATGGGTAGAAGGAAGCAACTATGTAGACATTGGATTTAAGATTGATGAGAGAACAGGACGGATCATTATGATGGGAGCTATTGATAACCTTGTAAAAGGTGCCGCAGGACAGGCGGTTCAGAATATGAATCTGTTATTTGGCTTCGATGAGGCAGAGGGACTCAATATGGTTCCTATGTTCCCGTAATAATTAGTAAATAGGAAAGTAATTATCAGAAAGATGCATTATAATGCTGATAGTTATATAAAAATATAAGGATGATTTAATAAAATGAGTAATGAGAATAAATATGAAATAAGGGTTATGACGATAGATGACTATGACGAGGTGTACAGTCTCTGGCAGACCATCCACGGTTTTGGAATCCGCTCTATTGACGACTCAAGAGAGGGAGTACTTAGATTTCTTAAGAGAAATCCAACTACGAGTGTTGTAGCGGTAGAAGATGGAAAGATAGTTGGAGCGATACTCTGCGGACACGATGGCAGAAGAGGCTGCCTGTATCATGTATGCGTGGATGAGCATTACAGGAAGTGCGGCATCGGAAAGAGTATGGTGGTTGCCTGCATGAGAGCACTTCAGGCAGAGCATATCAACAAGGTGTCAATCATAGCCTTCAAGGTGAATGAGCTGGGAAACCACTTCTGGAAGGAAGAGGGATGGACATTCAGAGAAGACTTAAACTACTATGATTTCACACTTAACGAAGAAAATATAACAAGATTTAACAAATAAGGAGCAGTACAATGGCAGATAAGAACATGGAACAGGTAATGGAAAAGGCACAGGTGCTCATAGAGGCACTTCCGTATATACAGAGATTTAACAGAAAGATTATCGTTGTAAAGTACGGCGGATCTGCAATGGTAGACGAACAGCTTAAAAAGCAGGTGATCCAGGATGTTACACTTCTTAAGCTGGTCGGCTTCAAGCCTATCATCGTACACGGCGGAGGCAAGGAAATCAGCAAATGGGTAGGAAAGGTCGGCATGGAGCCTGTATTTGTAAACGGACTCAGAAAGACTGATGCCGATACAATGGAGATTGCCGAGATGGTACTGAATAAGGTGAACAAATCTCTTGTTACACTTGTTGAGGAGCTTGGCGTGCAGGCTGTCGGAGTGAGCGGCAAGGACGGCGGCCTCTTAAAGGTAAAGAAAAAGTATTCAAACGGAGAGGATATAGGCTTTGTAGGTGAAATCACTGATGTCAATCCAAAAATTCTTTATGACCTGCTCGAGAAGGATTTTCTTCCAATTGTGTGTCCAATCGGTCTTGATGACGAATACAATACATACAATATCAATGCAGATGATGCAGCATGTGCTATCGCCAGAGCAGTTTCAGCAGAAAAGCTTGCGTTCCTCACAGATATCGAGGGTGTATACAAGGATCCTTCAGATAAGAATACACTTATTTCAGAGCTTACAGTCTCAGATGCAAAGAAGCTTATAGGTGATGGTTTTATCGGCGGAGGCATGCTTCCTAAGCTTAACAACTGCATAGATGCCATCGATAACGGAGTTTCAAGAGTACATATTCTTGATGGACGTATCGCGCACTGCTTACTGCTTGAGATATTCACAAACAGAGGAATCGGAACAGCTATTCTTGGAGATTCGGAGGAGAAATTTAACAATGAGCAATAATATGGATAAACAGTCATACATTGATGAGGCAGAAAAGGAACTGCTTCATACCTACAACAGATTTTCACTTGTACTCGATCACGGCGAGGGAGTACATCTTTATGATACAGACGGCAATGCATATCTGGACTTTGCCGCAGGAATAGCTGTATGTGCACTTGGTTACAGTAATGAGCACCACAAGGAGGCATTAAAGGCACAGGTTGATAAGCTTTTACATACATCAAACCTCTACTACAATGCGCCTGTCATCGAGGCGGCAGACAAGGTGCTTAAGGCAAGCAAAATGGACCGTATTTTCTTTACCAACAGTGGTACAGAGGCTATTGAGGGAGCTATCAAGGCTGCAAAGAAATATGCCTTTACAAGAGACGGCCATGCAGGTCATGAGATAATTGCCATGAACCATTCCTTCCACGGAAGAAGCATCGGAGCGCTTTCTGTCACCGGCAATGCACATTATCAGGAGCCGTTTGAGCCACTTATGCCGGGCGTTAAATTTGCAAATTTCAATGATTTAGAGAGCGTTAAGGCTCAGGTGACAGACAAAACCTGCGCCATTATTATGGAAACTATTCAGGGTGAGGGCGGTATTTACCCGGCAAAGAAGGAGTTTATCGAGGGAGTGAGAGCTCTCTGCGATGAAAAGGATATTCTTCTTATTCTTGACGAGATACAGTGCGGCATGGGCAGAAGTGGCGAGATGTTCGCATGGCAGAACTATGATGTGAAGCCTGATATCATGACCTGTGCGAAGGCACTCGGCTGTGGCGTGCCGGTTGGTGCCTTTCTCATGACACAGAGGGTGGCAGATAAATCCCTTGCACCGGGCGACCATGGCACCACATACGGCGGCAATCCGTTCGTAGGAGCCGCAGTAAGTGCAGTGTTTGATGAGTTTAAGCGTCTTGATATAGTAAACCATGTAAAAGAGGTTGCACCTTACCTGGAGAAGAAGCTTGATGAGCTTGTTGCAAAATTCGACTGTCTCACAGCCAGAAGGGGTATGGGACTTATGCAGGGCGTGGAGTGCAGCCTTCCTGTAGGAAAGGTCTCAGCAGAGGCTTTAAATCAAGGCCTTATAGTCATTACGGCAGGCAGCAATGTGCTCAGATTTGTGCCTCCTCTTGTTATCGAAAAGAGTGATGTTGACGAAATGATAGAAAAACTTGAAACAACACTTGTAATACTGTCAAAAAGTCTGTAAAATAAAGAGGACATCGATTTCTCCTTTGAGATTATGATATTAATCAAAGGAGACCATATGAAAAAAATAATATTATTAAGTGCGTTTATTTTAACAATAGCGTTTGGCCTTTGCGGCTGTAAAAAGGATGATGCCACAGTTCATTTTGCTTCTGAAACGGAGCAGACTGCTGTGGTTTCAAGTGATGTAAACAGACAGACTGCTGATCCCAAGGAGAAGAAAGCTTCATCCGATGGAGAACAGGAGCAGAAGGCAAAAGACACAGCAGATGACACTGATGAATCTACTGAGTGGTGCGTCTATATCTGTGGTCAGGTTGCCAATCCCGGTGTATACAGAGTAAAGCCGGGCGCGAGAGTTTGTGAGCTCGTTGATATGGCGGGAGGCATGCTGGATACAGCTGACAAGAGCTTTTGGAACCTGGCATCAGAGCTGTATGATGGGCAGATGCTGTATTTCCCGATGTAGAGGAGCTTAAGTCAGATCACATACCTGAGGGCACATATACCACCGGCATAGATGGCTCGCTGATGAAGGGCGGAGCTGAGGAGCATATAGGCGTAAAGGATGGCAAGCTCAATATCAATACCGCAACTGTCGAGCAGCTAATGGCTCTTTCCGGAATTGGTGAGAGCAAGGCAAAGAGTATTGTTGAAGATCGCGCTAAAAATGGATTGTTTTCTTCGATTGAGGATATCACGAGGGTGTCCGGCATTGGTGAAGCAATGTTTAATAAAATAAAAGATGATATAACAGTAAATTAGGAGTGTATAAATGGCAAAAAAAGTGCTGGTCGTTGACGACGAAAAGTTAATTGTAAAAGGAATACGTTTCAGTCTGCTGCAGGATGGCATGGAGGTAGACTGCGCATATGACGGTGAGGAGGCCTTAAATATGGCGAAGGCCAATTCATATGATATGATTCTTTTAGATGTCATGCTTCCAAAGATGGATGGCTTTGAGGTGTGTCAGGCAATAAGGGAGTTTTCTGATGTCCCGATTGTCATGCTCACTGCAAAGGGCGATGACATGGACAAAATTTTAGGACTTGAGTACGGCGCTGATGACTATATCACAAAGCCATTTAATATTCTTGAGGTAAAGGCCAGAATCAAGGCAATAATGCGGCGCACTTCACCGGAACGCGCACCACAGGTACAGTCATCTGTAATCGAAAAGGGTGATATCAAGCTCGACTGTGACAGCAGACGTCTGTTCATAAATGATAATGAAATCAATTTGACTGCAAGAGAGTTTGAGCTGCTCGAGATTCTGATCAAAAATGAAAATAAAGTGTACAGTAGGGAGAGCCTTTTAAAGATTGTATGGGGCGAGGATTACCCGGGTGACGTGCGTACGGTTGATGTGCATGTCAGACGTCTTCGTGAAAAGATTGAGGCAAATCCAAGCGAGCCGAAGTACGTTCATACCAAGGTGGGGTGTGGGATATTACTACAACCAGAAGTAATACTTTCAGAAAGGTTCTAAAATGTTTAAGAGTAAAGTACATTTTGCATTTTATAAGAGTCTGAAATCCAGGCTGATTTTCATGATTTTTGTTCTCGTTCTGGTACCGGAGGTGGTGCTGTGCTTCGGCATACTTAACACCTACGAGTCCAGAGCGGTTTCAATCCGCGAAAGTGAAGTGCTTAGTCAGGCAAAGATTCTCGCAAACAAGATATCCACAAGTAAATACTTTGATGAGGATGGCGGTGACTTGAGCAATATTGATGCTCAGATAGACACTCTTACTACTATATATGAGGGACGTGTGCTCATAGTTGACAAGCATTTTAAGATCATTAAGGATACTTACAATTTAGATGATGGCAATACTATTATCTCAGAGGAGGTTATCAAGACCTTCTCTGCTTCAGAGATTACGAACTATGATTCTAAAAACCACTATATCGAGCTTTCTGTTCCGATAAGCAATCCAAACGACAAGGATTCAAAGATAGAGGGAGCACTTGTTGTAAGTGTGTCGACGGACAATATATCGCTAAATATGTCGTATCTGACACAGATTGCGGTGACGGTTGCCATTATCGCAGGTGCGGTGGTGCTCTTTTTTGGTGTGCTTGTGCTTTTGCACCTTTTTGTACCGATTAAGAAGCTTTCTGACGAGATATCAGACATTAAGGATGGCTTTGGAAAAGAGCAGCTGGATGTAGATGACTATGCGGAGACTGCTATAATAAGCAGGAATTTTAATGAGCTGATGAGCGGAATGAAGGTCATGGATGAGTCCAGACAGGAGTTTGTATCGAATGTGTCACATGAGCTCAAGACACCTCTTACTTCCATGAAGGTGCTCGCAGATTCCATCAACAGCATGGGTGATGAGGCTCCGATTGAGATGTACAGGGAGTTCATGGGAGATATCACAAGCGAGATAGACAGAGAGACAAAGATAATAAATGACCTGTTATCACTGGTCAAGATGGATAAGTCGGCTGCCACGCTGAATATCGATAGTGTTAATATCAATGACCTGCTCGAGCAGATTATGAAGAGACTTCAGCCGATTGCTGACAAGCAGCAGGTGGAGCTTGTACTCGAGAGCTTCAGACCGGTAACTGCAGAGATAGATGAGGTGAAGCTGACGCTTGCTTTTACAAACCTCATTGAGAATGCCATAAAGTACAATGACAATGAGACCGGTGGCTATGTGCATGTATCCTTAAATGCGGACCATCAGTATTTCTATCTGAAGGTGGAGGACAACGGTATCGGTATACCGGAGGAGTCCTTAGAGCACATCTATGAGAGATTTTATCGCGTGGACAAGTCACATTCGAGAGAGATTGGCGGTACAGGTCTGGGACTTGCCATTACAAGAAGCTCTATTCTTATGCATAGGGGAGCTATAAAGGCTCACAGTGTGATGGGAGAGGGCACTACCTTTGATGTGCGTATACCGCTCAACTATATTGTATAGGAGGCTTGATGTGAAAAGAATAATTATATTCGTGCTCACTGCAGTAATTCTGCTCTCCATGGGCGGCTGCACAAAGAAAAAAGCAGACAATACGGTTGAGGTGTTTTGTCTGAATATGGATGTTACGAGCAGCGTGCCGGAGTCATATGTGCTTAGAAGCAAAAACTACAGATGTGGACAAGCAGGTGGATGAGCTTCTTGGAAGACTGCAGGATAAGCCTGAAGACTCAAGACTGCGCAAGGCGATTCCGGATGAGGTGTCTGTGAGAGGTCATGACGAGAAAAACTATAACTGCACTGTGGATTTCAGCAAGGAGTATTATGACCTTACGGCTGCGCAGGAGGTGCTTTTGAGAGCTTCTGTAGTCCGCACGCTCACACAGCTGGATAGTATTTCATATGTGACATTTACCGTGAACAGTATTCCTCTTGTGGACTCGGATGATGAGATTGTCGGTAGCATGGGTGCTGATGATTTTGTTGAGAATCCGGGTGAGCAGATTAATACAAGTGTGAAGGAGACGCTCACGCTTTATTTTGCTGACAAGGATGGTACAGGGCTTGAGAAACAGACCAGAGTGATACATTACAGCTCAAATATAGCGCTTGAAAAGCTTGTTGTTGAGCAGCTTATTGAGGGACCGAAGGGCTCTAAGCTCAAGGCAACTCTTCCGGGCACAACAAAGCTTATCAATGTGTCTGTGGCAGATAGAATATGCTATCTGAACTTTGACTCTTCGTTCAGAAATACTATTGACAATAAGCTGACAGAGGATGTGGTGCTGTATTCGATAGTTAATTCACTCACCTCACTTCCTACTGTGGACAAGGTACAGATCTCACTTGACGGTGAGAATGACGGCATGCTGCTTTATAATTACAAGCTAAGCGACATGTATGAGTTTAATAAGGATATAGTGGATTCTGATGATTCCACGGAAAAAACTGAAAAATAGAATAGATTGGATTAGGAGGAGAAGAGTATTAGTAAAAGACCGATGTTTTTATTTGCGTTGGTCTATACTGCAGGAACTGTTTCCGGTATGTATGGCAGGGGCTTTGGGTTTTTGGCCTTTGCCATTCTGCTTGTGATTTTAATAGCTGAGTGTGTGGTGTCTAAGGGCGGCCTTTCCGGTATCAGGCGCATAGTTGTTTTGCTTATCCTGACATCGTCAGCTGTTTTTGCCACAGCACAATTCAGATACACTTCGGTAGAAGAAAACCGTGACGGCTATATGCAGTATATGACAGATGAAAAATCTGTCATCGTCTGGGGGAAGATTTATAAAACTGAATACAAGTATTTCTCATACAGGTATTATATGACGGACTGCGTAGTGCAGCCCGGGTACGGCAAGGCTTTTGGCAGAAAAATATCCTGTGGTGATGTCGTGGTATACTGTGACAGCAAAAGCGCACATCTTGGCGATTATATGAAAGCTTGTGGCAAGATAGGCTTGTTTAAGTCTGCAACCAATGAGGGAGAGTTTGACAGCGCGCGCTTTTACCGCTCGCAGGGAATTGATTTCTCGGTGAATGCAGACAGTATTAAGACAAGCGCCGGTAAACATGCATGGTATTACCACAGACTTGAAAAACTTCGTGATATGCTGTCAGCTTCACTTCTTGAGGTGACTGATGAGACAACGGCAGGAGTGCTTTCGTCCATGCTGCTTGGAGACAAGTCGTATCTGGATGATGAGATAAAGGATTTATACCAGGTCAGTGGTATTTCACATATACTGGCTATTTCCGGACTTCATATTTCTATAGTTGGCATGGCCTTTTACAAGCTTCTCAGAAAAAGAAGGGTGAGCTATACAGCGGCATTTGTCTGTTCTGCAGCACTTATACTAAGCTATGCTGTTATGACAGGAAATGCCGTGTCCACAAGGCGTGCCGTGGGAATGTTCATACTTACAATGCTTGCGGCAGCTTTAGGCAGATGCACAGATATGCTCAATTCTCTTGGCATCATGGTCATTTACCTGCTGTGGGACAATCCTATGGTTTTGGGATATGCCGGATTTGTGTTTTCGGTAGGGGCAATACTTGCTATAGGTATTGTGACGCCTGTGATGAGTGCTCCTAAGGGCGGGAAATTCTGGGCATCAGTATCCATACAGCTTCCGATGCTTCCGGTTGTGGCTATGAACTATTATGAGCTACCTCTTTTTGCAGTGTTTGTAAATCTCATTGTGATACCGGCTTTGCCTGTCGTATTTATTTCTGGTCTGCTTGCGTCTGCCGCAGGCTGCTTTGGCGTGATGCCCGGCAAACTGCTGGTGTTTCCTGCATTTGCGGTGTTAAAGCTCTATGAGGTGCTTTGCAGTCTTGTTATGAAGCTTCCGGGGGCATCGGTTATCACAGGAGCTCCTGATGGATACAGGATTTTTCTTTTTTATGCTGTTATGAGTGGCTTTTTGGTGGCATTTTCGCTTAAAAAAACGTGCCATAGAGTGTGGCTTGAAAGAAAAAAAGCCAAATCCTTTACAGTGTCCAAAGAGTGGTGTGTACAGCAGTCCTGCTTGCAATTTTGCTTGTGAAGCCAAAAACTGCTGCGCAGCTTGATATACTTGATGTGGGGCAGGGAGACGGCATATTTTACCGCTTTGAGTCAGGCACATGCATCTTTATTGATGGAGGAAGCTCTGACCGAAAACAGCTTGGCGAGAATGTGATTATGCCGTTTCTTAAGTATAACGGCATACAGAGTATATCATACTGGTTTGTTTCACATGCAGACAGTGATCATATAAGCGGATTGTCTGAGGTGATAGACAGCGGGTATACTATAGAGCATATAGTTGTGGCAGAAGCAGCGGCTAAAGAGGAAGCTATGGAGGAGCTGCTTTTTAAAGCTAAGGAAGCAGGAATTGATATATGCCTTATGTCAAAGGGGGAGTTCGATTGAAATAAATGATGCATCAGGTTCGCGCAGTACTGCAAACGAAGAAGCTGATGGCATCATGTGCCTGTATCCGGGGCCTGCTGATACTGCTTTAGACAGAAACGATATGTGTCTTGTGCTGAAGCTCACGGATGGCAGGTTTAGTGGTATTTTCGGCGGAGATATATCATCTGAGGTAGAAAAGAAGCTTGTTAATGAGTATGGGGATGAGCTTTCTGTGGATTTTTACAAGGCAAATCATCATGGCTCCAAGTATTCAAGCTCTGCAGACTGGATTGAGGCTTTAAGCCCAAGGTGGACTGCAGTATCATGCGCGGCAGAGAACCGCTATGGACATCCGGCAGATGAAGCCATGGATAGGCTTATGGATGCAAAGTGCCGAATTTTATACACAATGCAAAGTGGTCAGATTAAGTATAAAGAGAGTACTATATATGAAAACAATAGACAATGATATAAAAGCAGGAGATTTCAAAAAGGTTTATCTGCTGTATGGACAGGAGAGATACCTCATAAAACAGTACAGGGACAAGCTGATAAAGGCTATGGTAAGTGAGGGCGACAGCATGAACTTTTCATCGTTTGAGGGCGATGGAATCAACCAGAAGGAGATAATTGACCTGGCGGAGACACTTCCGTTTTTTGCGGATAAAAGAGTGATTCTTATAGAGGATGCAGGCATTTTTTCAAAGGCAGGCGATGAGCTTGGAGAGTATTTAAAGGATTCACCTGAGAGCACGCACTTTATATTTGTTGAGGAGAGCGTTGATAAGCGCTCAAAGCTTTATAAGGCGGCAGCCAAGTGCGGTAATCCTGTGGAGTTCAAGGAACAGACGGATGAGACACTTGCCAGATGGATAGGAATAAGGATTAGAAAAGATGGAAAGGGTATGAGTCAGGCTGCCTACAACAGCTTTATAGAAAAACAAGGCACAGATATGGAAAATATCGACAAGGAGCTTGAGAAGCTGCTGTGCTACTGTATGGACAAGGACGTGATTGAGCTTTCGGATGTTGAGGCTGTAACGACAGAGCAGATCACAAACAAGGTATTTGAGATGGTTGATGCGATTGCATCACACAAACAAAAGCGTGCGCTTGAGCTGTATTACGATCTGCTGGCACTTAAAGAGCCGGCCATGCGTATTATGTATCTTATATCGCGCCAGTTCAATATACTGATGAATGTGAAAGCCATGACAAATAAGGGCTTTGGCAACAAGGATATAGCATCAAAGGCCGGATGTCCGGAGTGGGCGGTGCGCAAATATCAGGCGCAGTGCAGGGCATATTCGCTGGATGATTTAAAGAGGGCTGTGAGAGACGGTGTGGCATATGAGGAGGCTGTGAAGACCGGCAGGATGAATGACCAGATGGCTGTGGAGCTTTTTATAGTGCAGTACTCTGCAGATATGACCGGCACTCATGCGACAGGCAGTAAATGATATAACGCAAATATACAAAAAAGCAAATAAAAAACCCATCGGTATGACGGCACCGATGGGTTTTTATTATTGTTATATAGTAATTAAGCTAATCCGTTAACAAGCTTTGTTAAACGAGATACTTTTCTGGCTGCGTTGTTCTTGTGGAAGATACCCTTTGAACCAGCGCTTGCGATAGCAGAAGTTGCATCCTTTAATGCAGCCTCAGCAGCAGCCTTATCATTTGCAGCTACAGCAGCCTCAACCTTCTTGATTGCTGTCTTAACTCCTGTATTTGTATTGTCTTTATTTCTTGTCTAGTCCTTAGTTTCTTGTTACTTAAAATTTCTTCTTTTTGTCTTGTATTT
>ENA-OQJJ01000124-OQJJ01000124.1-human-gut-metagenome-genome-assembly--contig:-NODE-124-length-10737-cov-2.082564_pt1 | contig 10737 bp, 9 predicted proteins | sample MGYA00242606_ERZ504772 | MGnify/ENA primary metagenome ERZ504772 (study PRJEB26092, sample SAMD00036363) | human gut metagenome | host: Homo sapiens | study: EMG produced TPA metagenomics assembly of...
CTTGCGCGTTTCGCACGTCCTTCAAAATATACACTGTTACAGCGCTCAAAATATTTTGCCCAGTTATACCCGGCTGTATAGGCTCCGTCTGCAGTGTTTTCGACATTTTTCACTTTGGAAAATGCATATTTCTCGGAATGTTCCAGTTCGTATTTTAAAAACTTAAGCTGCCCGTCGATGGAAGTATAATCATAACCATTGCTGCTGCAGTAGTTTCTCAGGTCATCAAATCTCGAAGCATTCCACTGACAGATACCATAACTGATCTTGCCGTTGGTATCAATGACGCTTATGGTTGGGTTAAAGAAGATTCACTCTCAATATTGGCAAGCACACCACAGGCCGCTGCTGTATTTAATTTGAGCTTTCTTTTCGCAAATTTATATACTTTTTTTTCGTTGGATTTTTTCTCATCCTGAGAAATGGCTGCACCTTTATAGAGACTTGTCCCTGAGATCACCACATTGATGTATGGAATTTTGTCCTTTTGTCCTGCTCCAAGTGAATACTGATCGGTATCCCATTTCGGGTCAAATTCATAGACAAAATAATTCGTCGTGTCATAGTCTCCGACACAGCTCCAGGTTACCGGAATACTCGTCGTCTCTTTGCCGCCATCCAGATAAACATCAATGCTCTGCGGCATCTTGGCAAGCAGGCGGTTCAGGCTGATTTTACCTGTCATACGAATCTCTTTCGGATTGTCCGAAAGATCTGCAAATCCTGTAATCTTTTTCTTTTCCGTCGTGCCTTCCTGTGTTTTCGTTTCTGCTGCATACACAGACATATCTGTTGCAGCCGTACCGACAGCAAGCAGGAGCGCCATCGCCCCTGCTGCCAGTCTTGTCATGATTTTTTTTGCATAACTTTTCATAGCTGTCCTCATTCCTGCGGATTACTGTCTGTATCCTGTACTCTCATTAATAAGTCTTATACCGGATACTGATATTTACCTTGCCATTTACACCATTTACTGTACCCTGGTTCGTGTATCTCCACATTACCACATTACCTTTACCCTGGTAACCGCTTCCAAGACTCTCTGCACGATAATTGATAATCCACAGATCTGTTCCTGTAAGCTTGCTTGTATCCACATATTTGCCCGGATACTGCTGTAAAAGTTTCTGGTTCAGACCAAGTGCAAACTTATACTGTTTTCCACCATCAATGATTTCTGTCCTGAATGCATTGATAAAATCAATTCTCTGTGTTGCTGTTACATTATTGTACAATAATGAGATATCATCAAGTACATATACAACCGGATAGTCTAACTTCTGTGCATTCAGAATATTTAATACTTTATCACCCTCAGCTTTTGCCTGCGCTGCGTTCTGCGCCAGGGAGTAGCAGTATACACCAACCTTAAGGCCTGCTGCTTTCGCATTCTTATAATTTGTCTGGAACTTCGCATCCGCTGTTGTTCCTTTGGAAATACGAAGCATTACACATTCGTATCCGGCTGCCTTGATCGCATTAAAATCTACCGTACCGTTATCACTTGAAATATCTATGATCTTATTCTCTGTCTCAAGTTTGTCTTTTACCGTTACCGTGATTTCTTTCGTGATTTCCGTTTGCAGATGCCTTTACGGTCGTTGTTCCAGCCTTCAGACCATAGATTGTTCCATCTGAGGAAACAACGGCGATCGTAGAGTTAGCAGAAGACCAGTATACCACACCGTATGGTTTTGCAGTTGCTGTTACTTTTACACTCGTTCCTGTCTTGATCAGTACGCTCGTTGTGCTCACTTCAAGTGCTGACGATATAACACTTACACAATCCGTTGTTGCACTGACGTACTCTCCACGAACCGCATAAATCTTAATAATAATAGGTTTTTCCTGTCACAGCGGTATAATCAATAAAAGAATTTGTTGTACAAAGTTCCGTTGCAATCTTATATTTTCCGTTCTCAGAGTTACTTCTCAATACGGTATAAGTTTCTGCACCATCCACCGCATTCCATGTCAGCTTGATCTGGTTTTCAGCAATTGAGGCTGCATATAATCCGGTTGGTTTTGAAAGAACCGGCGTTGCCTGTTTCACTGCGGAATAGTCACCATAAAGTTTTTTGCCATTTTTGTTCACATAAGCTCTTACTTTATAATAATAGGTCTTTCCTGTCTTTAACTTACTGTTCTTATAAGAAAGCGTATTAACGGAAGAACAGGTTTTGACTGGTTTATATTTTCCATCTTTCTCTGTTGCACGATATACACGATATCCATCACACCCTTCTACTTTCTTCCAGGAGACCGTAATGGTGTTATAATTTGCTGCAACTACCTGGATGGAAGGTTTTCCCGGAAGTACCTGCATGGATGCCGGATCGGAATAATCACTGTAGATTTTCTTTCCACCGGACGTACAGAAAGTACGAACTTTATAATAATAGGTATTACCGGTTACAAGTCCCTTATCCACATACGAAGTTGTTGTTCCCTTATTGATCGTCTTAATTTTTCTGTATTTTCCATTTTCGGAAGTGCTGCGGTAGATCGCATATCCCTTTACATAACGGTTTTTGGATGCTTTTACCTTTTTCCATGTAACTTTCAGGCTTTCATTTCCTGCCGATTTCACTTTAACCGTTGTGATACTCGGTGCGGCTGTAATGCCTTTTACACCTGAATAAGCGGAACGGAGCATTTTACCGCCCGAAATGTTTTTGTAAGTTACTACTTTATAATAATACTTCTTTCCGATCTTAACGTTTTTATCTGTATAAGATCCGGTCATGGCTCCGCTCTTTCTTTTTACGGTTCCGATCTGCTTATAACTTCCTTTTTTAGAAGCTGCACGGTAAACAATATATCCGTCCTCATCCCCTGCGGAAGTAACATTCCAGCTCAATACGACGCTGTTGTATTTGCCGGATTTGATCGTGTCGATCGTTACCGGAAGAAGTTTCGGTGTTGCAGTAAGTTCATTGGAAGTTCCACCATATGCCCTTTTGCCATTTTTATCTTTTGCAAAAGATACGATTTTAAATGTATATTTCTGACCCGGTGTAAGTCCTGTCACTGTATAAGAAGTACTCTTTGTACTGCATCTTTTTACCAGCCGATCTGCTCCGTTTACAACCTGATATACTGCATATCCGCCACCTGTGGATGGCATGTTCACTTTATTCCATGTCAGTTTGATCGCCGTTGCACCTGCTGCTTCTGATTTAATGTTACTGCTTCTCGTGCTGCCTTGATCGACTGCACATCCGAATAGTTCCCTGCTACATTCTTATCCCCGACTGTACGGAATGCACAGACTTTATAATAATACTTCGTTCCTACCGACAATTTTTATCTGTACAGGTAATCGTCGTTTTATCATTGACTGTCTTAACAGCTCTATAGCCGCTGTCCTTTTTCGTAGAACGATATACTTTATAGCCATGTGCACCGCTGATCTGATTCCATGTGATCGTCACACTGTTGTAAGACGCATTTCTAACTGTAATCTGTGGTGCCTCTAAAGCAGGGGTTGCCGATGCCTCGTTGGAATAATCTCCATATACCTGACTTCCATTTACCGTTTTATAGGCTCTTACTTTATAGGTATAGGCTGTACCTGCTGTTACTTTTGTATCGCTGTAACTTGTCTTTCCATTTGTTACAGTTGCAATCTTTTTATAAGAGGATGATGTTTTTCTGTAAACCTCATAACCCGTCACACCATCCACGGCACTCCATGCCAGTTTTACTTCTTTATATCCGGCTGATTCTGCGTTCAGTCTTGTCGCTGACGGAAGCGGTTTGCCGGAGAGAATGCCCGACGCATCACCAAAAACCTTTTTGCTGTTTACCACACGATATGGCTGTACTTTATAATAGTAGGTCGTTCCGGCTGTCAGTGCGGCATCCACATAACTTACTGCACCGTTCGTGATATCCGTGAGCTGTGTGTCCACTTTTGATTTATCTGTGGAACGATATACGATATATCCGGTTGCACCATCCACTTTTTCCCATTTTAGTGTCAGGCTGCTGTAACCTTCCGCTGTAACAGATGTCATTGCTGCTTTTCCAAGCTGTGGTGTTGCTTTTACGGATGCATAGGTATCCGTATTGGCATAATCCGTCTGTCCGTTGTTCGTATATTTTGTATAGGCATATACATGATAAATATAGCTGATTCCGGTCTGTGCTGCCGTATCTTTATACGACACCGTATCAGTACCATCCACATGTGCGATCGTCTGCTCTGTATCTGAGCCTTCCACTTTTCGTGTGATGGTATAACCATTTGCGTCTGCAACAGGTGACCAGCTTAAGCTGACTGAATTGTAAGTTGCATCTGCCTTACAGTTCTTCGGTTCATTCGTTGGTCTTACGATCAGACGGAATGCGGCATTCACTTCTGTTTTTCCTACTACCTGAAGTTTTACCACTGCCACACCTGCCGCTTTCGCCTTTACGGTTCCGCTGACTTTGCCATTGGCATCTGTTGTTGTGGCTACCTCTGCAACATTCAGATCATCCACGGTCCATTCGACTGCTGTTTTATCCGTGTCACTGTTTGGATAAAATACATAATCAGGAAGTGGGATACTCTGATCTATGCTTACAACCTGATACTCTGAATCTGTAATCAGAATAACCTTGCTTACATCTGTTGCTTTTGTCTCTGTCTCCTCAGTAGTTTCCGTTCCCTCAGGTTTTTCGGTTTCTTCCGTCTTTTCGGTTGACTCCGTCACTTCGGTAGCTTCTGTGTTTTCCGTTGTTTCCGTCTTTTCGGTTGACTCCGTCACTTCGGTAGCTTCTGTGTTTTCCGTTGTTTCCGTCACTTCGGTTGTTTCCGTGTTTTCCGTCGTTTCCGTCACTTCGGTTGTTTTGTCTTTCTCCGTTGTTCCGGTAGTCTCTGTTTCTGCCTGTTCCGTAACTTTTGTTTTGTCGGTTACTTCAGAAGCCTTTTCATTTTTCGCATCTTCTTTTGTCTGATCTGACTGTTCATCCGTCAAAACTTCGGTCTCTCCTGTCTGTTCCACGACCTGCCCGTTTGCCGCATCTGCTGCAAATGCCATGGTATCGGAACAGATGATCATAGCGCCTGCTAATGTGATACACAGACCGCGCTTTAACCATTCCAGTCTCTTTTTTATCATAACATTTTGCCTCCCATCCTCTTATTTTTCTCTTTTGGGCAGTTTTTGCCAAACCTGCCCATCATTGGTATTGTAGCACAATTTTCCATCTGAATATAGTTTATAAGGGATTTTAAGCAAATATTAAGATTTTTTTCGTTACTGTTCACTCGTACCTCGTTCCAGTAACGGATTTTGCCGATGCTTCGCATTCCAAATCGGCAAAATCTGCTACCACCACTGTATCATACGGCATTTTCAGTTCAGAAAATGCCTGCCTGTGAACAGTAACTTTTTTTCAATGGTTTTTACGCGTAATACTGTGCCTGTGTCTGATAAAGTCTGGCGTAGATTCCATTTTCGGCTAACAGTGTGTCGTGTGTTCCCATCTCTGCAATGCTTCCGGTATCTAACACAACGATGCGGTCACAGAATTTACAGCTGCTCATGCGGTGGGAAATATAGATTGCAGTTTTATTTTTTACCATCTCATTAAAGTTCTCGTAGATCTGCGCCTCAGCGATCGGATCTAAGGCTGCGGTCGGCTCGTCTAAGATCACAAACGGCGCATCTTTGTAGAGTGCGCGTGCGATGGCAAGCCGCTGTGCCTCACCGCCGGAGACATCGACGCCCGCACCGTTGTTGTTATAAAGCTGTGTCTTCAGGCCGTCCTTCATCGCTCTCACACGCCCGGACAGTTCGACCTGGTCTAACACCTCCCATGCTCTCTCTTCATCCACTGCACTGCTTGCAGCAATATTCTCACCGACCGGCAGAGAAAACATTGCAAAGTCCTGAAAGACAACGGAAAATGCCCTCGTATATTCCTCATAGTTATATTTCCAGATATCGATGCCGTTTAACGTGATCGTACCCTCCGTCGGCTCATAGAGACGGCAGAGCAATTTGATCAATGTCGTTTTTCCTGCACCGTTTTGTCCGACTAACGCCATTTTTTCCCCAATATTAAATTTTAAGCTGACATGGCTTAACACCTGTGTTCCACAGTCCGGGTAAGCAAAACTTACATCATGAAATTCAAATTCATATTGTCCGTCATCCCGCTTTTCGATCGGCAATGTACCATCGTAAGCCATTGCCGGACTTTGTATAAATTTATCAAAAACGCTTAAATATTCCGCACAAAATTGAAAGGAAATGACCTGTGAACCAAATTCCGTAATACAGTTCACGGTCTGTGAGATGACACCTGCATATAAGATGACATTTCCGATATCGATCATCCCGTTTAATGCTTTCATGCCTGCCAGCAGATATGCAGTGCCTGCTGCAAACTGGTTGATGCCCTCAATCATTCCCCTGTATTTTCCATTTACTTTTCCCATCTGTAAATAAATACTATAGCCCTCCACCATCTGTCTGAATTTCCCCAAAAAGAGTTTTGACAGGTCATAAAGTCTGATATCTTTGCTATTTCTTTCATCTGTCATGATCCCGGCCAGATAGCCGTCCAGTGCATTTATTGTGGTCATTTTGCATGTATAAAATTCATACTGTTTCGCGCTGTAGTATTTTTCCAAGTATATAAATTCACAATTACAACACTGCATATAAGCCAATCAAAAGCAGCGTTGATCCATAGGAGACTAAAAATAGTTTTTTCTGTTCGGCATCGATTTTCAGCAACAGACAGAAGAAAAAATACGACCGAATAACACATGGAAAAAACTAGTACAAAGATCTGGTAACAGGTATCCACCTGGTCTTTGATGTCCCCGCTTCCGCCTGCCGTAAGTTTTGCGTGCCTTAATGCGTCAAGCGTTTCCTGTTTTTCAAATTTTTCATACTGCAGTTCAAATGCCTTGTCTGCCATCTGCTGTCTTATGATCTGCTGGCAGCTCTCTCCGAGTACTTCGATCCGTTTCTGGCAGAACCGGTTCACCAGTTCACAGACAAACTGCGACAGCAAAAGTGCTGCCACGCTTTTCACACATGCCTCATAATCCCCTTCGATCGTATTGTTTAAAATCTGTGCCGAAAAATAAAATACCAGAAACGGAACGGTTGCTTTCATAAATCCGCCGGCTGCCATGACAACAGCCACATCTTTTTTCCCTTTGCTGATCATCTTTATAAAACTTTTAAATTCCTGCCATATGTTCTTCATGTGACTGTGCCCCTTCCTCTTTGTAATATCTGCTCTGTACCAGGAACATTTCGGCATATCCGCCATTTTCCTGCATCAGTTCCTCATGGGTGCCCTCCTCTGTGATCTTCCGTTTTCCAGGAATAAAATATGGTCACAGAACCGCGTCGATGCCAGACGGTGTGAAATAAACAGTGCCGTTTTTCCAGTCAGCATTTCATTGTATTTCTCATACATCTCATTTTCTGCGATCGCATCTAATGCTGCGGTCGGCTCATCCAAAAGCAACAGTGCACATCCTTTATAGAGCGCACGCGCAAGCATCAGTTTCTGTGTCTCCCCGCCGGAAAGATGGATGCCATCCTCACTTACCTCTTTTCCGATAAATGTGTTCTCTTTCTGTGGAAGTTTTTGTATTTTCTCCCAGAGGCCGGCATCCTTTAATGCCTCCCTGCATTTTTCCGCATCATAGTCCTCTCCCATGCTGCATGTTACATTGTCCGCAATGGAAAAGGAATAGGTAAATGCATCCTGAAAGACTGCTGCAAGCGACCGGTACCACACATCAAGATCCATCGTGGCAAGATCCGTTCCGTTAATGTAAATGTGTCCCTCATCCGGCATATAAAAACCGCAGAGCAGTTTGACAATCGTTGATTTTCCGGCGCCGTTGATGCCGACTAACGCCATCTTTCCGCCTTTTTTTAATGCGAAAGCTCACATCATCTAATATCTTATGGTCTGTGCCCGGATAGGAAAAACTGACATGTGAAAATTCGACTTCCACTGCCTCCTTTTCATCCTTTAACCGGACTCCCTCGCCATGGTGATATACATTCTCTAACTCTGTAAATTCCTGCATCTGTCCGACCGGCTTTAAGCAGGATGAAATCTGGCTGATCATCATCGTAAGTTCCGAAAAATAGGTGGAAAATCCACTGACGATCCCGATATAAAGCACAAAACGTGCGATGGACATTCCCTGCATCAGCTGTCCGATCAGATAGCCGTAACAGACCATATCCCTGCCAAGCTGCAGCAGCAGCCCAAAGAGATCATCCGCAAAATAACATGCCTTTTCTTTTGCCAGCAGTGCCTGGTATTTTTTGTTTGCAGCACGGTAATGTCCGCTTAACCATTCTTTCATCTGGTAAAGCCTTATATCTTTTCCGTTTCCACTGCATATGCCTGACGGTCCAGATAGTCCTGTGTCACTGTAAGTTTCGCCTTTGCATCACGGTGTTTTAATTCGTAATTATTTGCCAGTTTATAGCTTAAGATCTGGACCAGTGAAATGATAACCAAAAAGCACGACCAGCCATGCCGATACACCGGAGATCAGGGATGCGTACAGGATCAATGCCCCGGCTTCCTTTAAGAGTTCGACGTCGTAATGAAGCACACCCTCGATGCCCCGGTAGTTTCCGCTGACTGCCTCTCCCGCTTTCTTTAAAAGCTGCTGGACTTTTTCGTCCTCGCACTGCACATAGTCGAGTGACATATATTTCTGATAGGTGCATTCAATCATTGTGCCGCAGCGGAATTTTACATACTGGAACTGGTTTCTCCGTTTCAGATATCCGGTTATGATGCACCAGATGCTGTATCCGACAAAAAATGTTACCAGTTTTGCGACTACTCCGGGCAGCGTTGCCTGGGTGATCATACCTTTTTGGTACTGCTCTAAAAACGCTACGATCATGGATGGGATTAGTATGGTGCCGAAGCCTTTGCCGATCTGGGTAATGATCTCGGCGAGAGCATAGAAGATGGTGGATCTGTCGTAGTGCCATAGTTCGCGGAGGATGTAGCGCTGGTTGGATGCGGCGGTGTAAGTTTTCGGTTGGTTCATGTTGTGTGGCTCCTCTCGTTTTGGGGTGGTGGTGTGATATCACTTCTATGTCTATACTCTATCAGCTTTTTGAACTTTCACACAAAAAGTGCACGGAAGGTCATCTTCCGTGCACCAACGGTATCGCCAATATACAAAAGGCTGGAATGAAAAGGTGTGGCTGACACACCGGTCTGCCACCACAACCTGACGGCCACACCTTTTCTCCCCGGCTTTTACCCAAACTTTTACAGCGGCAGCATAATCTCCGTCACAAACACCCCCGGCTCATTCTGCCGATTAATGTACCCGCCATATTTTTCAACCACAAGATTGATCCGTTTTAATCCATGCCCGTGATTTCCCCGTTTTTTACTGATGTACTCCGAATCCATCTTGCGCACTGTCTCATTTGTCGCGTTCGACACCGAAATGTAAAGCTGTTTTTTGAGTACTCCGATATAAAGGCGGATAAACGGTTTTTCCGCTGTAAGTTTCTCACAGGATTCCACCGCATTATCAAGGAGGTTTCCGATCAGGGCACACAGATCGATATCGCTGACGGCAAGTGTTTCCGGGCATTTTGCCTGATAATCGATAGCGATTCCGTTTTTCTGTGCTAAGGATATTTTTGAATTTAAGATGGCATCCAAATTGACATTTCCAGTCTCAATCAGCTGATTGACGTGATCTAAGTCCTGCTCCAGCAGTCCTAAATATTCCTCTAACCTGTCATATTCTCCCATCTTGACATACGCTTTCATTGCCTGCAGGTGATTGTGATAATCATGCCGCCAGCCGCGCATGGTAAGATAGATATTCTGTACCTCCTGTACCTGTTTTTCGAGCAGGGCATTCTGATACTCCATATTCTTCTCTTCTAAATATTTTGTGATCAGCGGTATTCTCATTTTTCGCACATATCCCCATGTTCCATATAATAACGGATAAACGCTTCATTCACACTCTTATAAGCATTCCTGCTCACCGGCACACTGCTGCCGTCACAAAGAATGCACTCCGTGCGCTGCACGCGCTCCACCGCAGCAAGACTGACTAAAAAGCTGCGGTGTGTACTGATAAATTCCGTTTTCTGTCCCGGCTGATCTTTTGCCAGCTCCTCCGCGATCTCCGAGAGATTCTTTTTGTATTCATAATCACCCACGCTCGTGTGCAGACGGATATAATGCCCTTTCGCCTCCACACTGTAAATGGTATCGACCGGAATTTTTACAGTCTCCCCACCCACATTTTCGATCAGATAGCGCCTTTCTTTGCCAAGCGCATAAGAAATCTCATCCAGCAGAGAAAACAACTTTGTCTCCTCCACCGGTTTTAAAAGATAGCGCAATGCGCCAACCTCATACCCTTCAAACACATACTCACTGCGGTTCGTCAAAAAAACGATGGGAAGTTTTTGATCTTTTTCCGGATCTCCTTGCGAGCGCCATGCCATCCATGCCGTCCATATCAATATCCAAAAAGGAGCAGATCGAACGGGAAACTGTCCGGATGCTCAAACAACAGCTCCTTCGCACTGCCATAGCCAAAATATGTAACAGTGTCATTCCCTTCGTCTGCCCACTTTCTGATCAGTTGCTCCATATATTCTAACTGGATCTTTTCATCTTCACAATATGCAATATTCATTCTGCTCCTGATCCCTGCATTTTTGTTATTGTTCACACACCACTATTCCGCGAGGTGTTTTG
>ENA-OQJJ01000125-OQJJ01000125.1-human-gut-metagenome-genome-assembly--contig:-NODE-125-length-10712-cov-1.893623_pt1 | contig 10712 bp, 6 predicted proteins | sample MGYA00242606_ERZ504772 | MGnify/ENA primary metagenome ERZ504772 (study PRJEB26092, sample SAMD00036363) | human gut metagenome | host: Homo sapiens | study: EMG produced TPA metagenomics assembly of...
CAAGGAAGCCACCCCGGTCAACGCCCGACCCTGTTCCGCTTGGTGCGTTTGGTCGTCTTGGTGCCAACGACAACGTGGACCAGCTGTTCAAGAACGAGCGTGCCACCGTGTCGCTCGGCTACATTCGGGCCTTGCCGAGACCACTGCGGTCTTCTATGGCAAGAACTGGATTCGCGACCACGGCTGGGATCCGGAAGGCAAGGAGTTCGCGCTGTCCATCGTCAAGCGCATGAACGAGCTGTGCAAGCAGTGGAGCAAAGCGGAGGGTTACCACTATTCCGTGTACTCCACTCCGGCTGAATCCCTGACCGACCGCTTCAACCGCATGGACCGTGAAAAGTTCGGCCGTATCGAAGGCGTGACTGATCACGACTTCTACACCAACTCCTTCCACTACCCGGTGTGGCTGCAGCCCACGCCGATGGAGAAGCTCGACTACGAGAAGGACTTCCCGTACTACGCGTCCGGCGGTTTCATCAACTACTGCGAATTCCCGTGCCTGCAGGCCAATCCGAAGGCGCTCGAAGCGGTGTGGGACTACGCCTACACCATCGGCATCGGCTATCTCGGCACGAACACGCCAATCGACCGTTGCTACGAATGCGGTTTCGAAGGTGACTTCGAACCGACCGAAGAAGGCTTCAAGTGCCCCGAATGCGGCAACTCCGACCCGGACCGCTGCAACGTGACCAAGCGCACCTGCGGCTACCTCGGCAATCCGGTGCAGCGCCCGATGGTGCACGGCCGACACGAGGAAATCGCGCACCGCGTCAAGCACATGAGCGGCGAAACCGGCCATGTCACCCTTGACGACGGTTCCGAACGCGAATGGTTCGAGGAAGCCAAGTAATCAATCGCAATAATCGCAAAACAACAGGCAATTCAGGAGCAACGTATGGTAAGCAGCGCCGATCCCGCTGTGTCTCGCCGTGATTTCGCGGCCGGCGAAACCGGCCGCGGGCCGTTCATTCCGACAAACCGCGCCAGCAACCCGCGTGCCGGACAATGGACGAACGCGATGAGCCACAACATGATCGCCGACTACAAGCGGTTCCTCATGACCGACGGCGAGGGAATCCGCTGCTCGCTGTACGTCTCCGGCTGCCCATTCCACTGCGAAGGCTGCTACAACTCGTCGATCTGGGATTTCCGCGCCGGCCACGAATACAACGACCGGCTCGAAGCTCAGATCATGGCCGATCTGAGCCTGCCGTACGTGCAGGGCATCACCTTCCTCGGGGGCGAGCCGCTGCTCAACACCGGCGTGCTGCTGCCGCTTTCACGCAAGATCCGGGAGCGGTTCGGCCGCACCAAGGACATTTGGTGCTGGACGGGCTACACGTGGGAGGAGCTCATGCGCGAAGGCGAAAGCCCCGACAAGCGTGAACTGCTCGAACAGATCGATATCCTCGTGGATGGCCGGTATATCAAGGATCTGCACGATTCGCTGCTGCAGTTTCGCGGCAGCTCCAACCAGCGCATCATCGATGTGCCCAAGTCGTTGGAAAGCGGGCAGGTGGTGCTGTGGTCGAAACTACACGATCAGACGCGGTTCATTCCCGAAATCTACGGCAAGGACCGCGCTGCGGGGGAGGGGGCGGCTTCCTGAATGGTTTTGAACGGTTCGTATACGAACGGTTGGAATTAGGCAAGCTGACTATATTCGTTGTCTAATTATGCGTCGTGTCGTGCACTTTATGCGATACCGTGCCGAATTAGGCAGGGGCACAGACTACCATTACATACTTGGATAACCGGGGCAGGGCGTTCGTGTTGGCACGGACGCAACCCGGCGGATGAGAACGATAGAGGTACAGTACATGGTCGAAGCAGCAGTTACCGCAGACAACACCTGCGATACGAAGCCGTTGCGCGTAGGTCTTGACATCGGTTCCACCACGGTGAAGGCCGTGGTGCTCGATCAGACCGATTCGCTCGACGCGGTGCTCTTCTCCGATTACCGTCGCCACCACGCCAACGTGCGTGCCACCGTGGCGGGCCTGCTGGAGGACATCCACAAAGAACTTGAGGCCCGTGGCCGCGGCGACGAGCCGATTCGTCTGGCCATCACCGGTTCCGGCGGCCTTGCCTTGGCCGATAATCTCCATGTGCCGTTCGTGCAGGAGGTCATCGCCGAGACCCGCGCCATCGACGAGGAATATCCGCAAGCCGACGTCATTATCGAACTTGGCGGTGAGGACGCCAAGATCACATATCTGAAGCCGACTCCGGAACAGCGCATGAACGGTTCCTGCGCAGGCGGCACCGGCGCGTTCATCGACCAGATGGCCACCCTGCTCGACACCGACGCGGCGGGCCTCAACGACATGGCCAAGCATTACGAGACGCTCTATCCGATCGCCTCCCGTTGCGGCGTGTTCGCCAAAACCGATCTTCAGCCGCTCATCAACGACGGCGCGGCCAAGCCCGATCTGGCCGCATCCATCTTCACGGCGGTCGCCACGCAGACCATCGCAGGTCTGGCGTCCGGCCGACCAATCCACGGCACCGTCATCTTCCTGGGCGGTCCGCTGTTCTTCATGTCCGAGCTGCGCGAGGCGTTCCACCGCGCGCTCGAAGGCAAAGTCGACGAATTCATCGTGCCGACCGACGCGCACCTGTACGTGGCGTTCGGCTCCGCGCTGCTCGCCGGCGAACCGGACCAACTCGAGGAAGGCCAGCATTTCGAAGCACGCACCTGCGCCGATATTCTGAAAAGCCTTGAAGATCTGAAGAATCTGCCGGCCAACACCCCCACCATGCCTCCGCTGTTCCCGACCGAAGCGGATCGCGAGGCGTTCAACAATCGCCATCATCGCGAGCACGTGCACATCGGCACTTTGGATGGCGCGCAAGGCCCGCACTTCCTCGGCATCGACGCGGGCTCGACCACCATCAAAGCGACGCTCGTCAACGACGACCGCGAAATCGTATGGTCGTCGTACGCCACCAACGAAGGCAGCCCGCTGACGGCCGCCGTCAACATCGTCAAGCAGATCCAAAGCCAGCTGCCGGAAGGCGCGTGGATCGCCCGATCCTGCGCCACCGGCTACGGCGAAGGCCTCATCACCACCGGCCTGCACCTGGACGAGGGCGTGGTGGAGACCATGGCGCACTATCGCGGCGCGGAAATGGTTTCACCTGGCGTCACCGCCGTCATCGACATCGGCGGCCAGGACATGAAGTATCTGGCGATTTCCGACGGCGTGATCGATTCGATCGCCGTCAACGAGGCATGCTCGTCCGGCTGCGGTTCATTCCTGCAGACGTTCGCGCAGTCCATGGGACTGACGATCGAGGAATTCACGCAGGCCGCGCTCAACTCCACGCATCCCGTCGATCTGGGCTCGCGCTGCACCGTGTTCATGAACAGCTCGGTCAAGCAGGCCCAGAAGGACGGCGCCAGCATCGAGAACATCTCGGCTGGTCTGTCCATCAGCGTGGTCAAGAACGCACTGTACAAGGTCATCCGCGCTTCCAGCCCGGAAGAGCTGGGCCGCAAGATCGTGGTGCAGGGCGGTACCTTTTATAATGAAGCCGTGCTGCGCGCCTTTGAAAAGGAGATGGGCGTGGAGGTCATCCGCCCGGACATTGCCGGCTTGATGGGCGCTTACGGTGCGGCTCTGTTCGGCCTGCGCCAGAGCCAGAAGGCCCACAAGACTGCTTCTGCCATGATGAACGAGCAGGAGCTGGAAGCCTTTGCACAGAAGGTGGTCAGCGTCAAGTGCGGCGGCTGCGGCAACCACTGCCAGCTTACCGTCAACACCTTTGCGGATGGCCGCAAGTACATCTCCGGCAACCGCTGCGATAAGCCCGTGACCGGCAAGAGCGCCGATGACAGCCTGAACCTCTACGCCTACAAGCAGCAGCTTCTGGCCGAGTACAAGCCGGTGGCCGGCAAGCGCGGCTCCATCGGCATCCCGCTGTGTCTGGGCTTCTACGAGCTGCTGCCCTTCTGGTGGGCCTTCTGGACAAAGCTTGGCTTTGCCGTGCACACCAGCCCGGTGTCCAGCCGCGGCCTGTACCTCGCCGGTCAGGCTACTATCCCCAGCGATACCGCCTGCTTCCCGGCAAAGCTGAGCCACGGCCACATCAAGGCCCTGAGCCAGATGCAGCTGGACGCTATTTTCTACCCCTGCCTGACCTACAATGTGGACGAGGGACTGGGCGACAACCACTATAACTGCCCGGTGGTGGCCTACTACCCCGAGGTTCTGGCAGGCAACTGCCCGGAGCTGGAGGGCACCAAGTTCATCTATGACTATGTGGGCATCCACCGCCCTAAGGACTTTGTGCACAAGATGGCAAAGAACATCCTGCCCAAGTACTTTGGCGGTATCTCCGAGAAGGAAGTGCAGGCCGCAGCGGATGCCGCCTATGCGGAATACGAGTCCCACATGGCAAAGATCCGCGTGAAGGGCAGCGAAATCATCGATGAAGCCCGCCGTCAGGGCAAGCGCATCATCGTGCTGGCTGGCCGCCCCTACCATGTTGACCCTGAGATCAACCATGGCATCGACCACCTCATCACCCGCCACGGCGCGGCTGTTGTCACCGAGGACAGCATCTCCAACCGGGTGGAAAAGTTCCCTACCAGTGTGCTGAACCAGTGGACCTACCACAGCCGCCTGTATGCGGCGGCCAAGTACTGCACCACCCAGAAGGATATGGATCTGGTGCAGCTGGTGTCCTTCGGCTGCGGCGTGGACGCCATCACCACCGATGAGACCCGCGAGATCCTGCAGGAGGGCGGTAAGCTCTACACCCAGCTGAAAATTGACGAAATTACAAACCTGGGTGCTGTCAATATCCGCCTGCGCAGCCTGTTCGCCGCGCTGGATGAGCGAGACGAAGATAAGAAGTAACATAGGAGGAACCTATGGAATACAATTATCCCAAATTCACCCCGGAGATGAAGAAGACCCACACCATCCTCATCCCCAACATGGCCATCACCCAGTTCCGCCTGCTGGAATACGCCCTGCGCTACGACGGCTACAAGTGCGAGATTCTTGGCAACTGCGGCAGCGCTGTGGCGCAGCTGGGCCTGAAATATGTCCACAACGACACCTGCTATCCGGCACTGCTGGTCATTGGCCAGTTCCTCGACGCGCTGAACAGCGGCAAGTACGATCTGGAGCATACTGCGCTGCTCATCACCCAGACCGGCGGCGGCTGCCGTGCCTCCAACTACATTCATCTGCTGCGCAAGGCACTGGTCAAGGCGGGCTATCCGCAGATCCCGGTGGCCAGCCTGAACTTCTCGGGTCTGGAAAAGGACAGCGGCTTCCAGATGACCCTGCCGCTGGCCCGCCGTGCGCTGGCCTGCATCTTCTACGGCGATATGCTGTGCGCTTTGCGTAATCAGGTGGCACCTTACGAGAACGAGAAGGGGGCTGCCGATAAGATGGTAGACCTGTGGGTGGAACGCTTGGGCCGCGTGCTGCTGGCAGGCAAGGGCTACACCTCCAAGGAGATGAAGCACACCTTCCCCCTCATCGCAAAGGACTTTGCTGCCATCCCCGTTACCCGGGTGCCCAAGGTCAAGGTGGGCGTGGTTGGCGAAATTTACGTCAAGTACAGCCCGCTGGGCAACAACGACCTGCAGAAGTTTCTGGAAAGTCAGGACTGCGAGGTGAACTTCCCGGGCCTGATGGGCTTTGTGCAGTACTGTGCCTTCAACATGGGCGAGGATCATGTACTGTACGGCGGCAAGCTGGCTGTGAAGATCGGCATTGACCAGTTCCTGAACTGGCTGGACGGCATCGAGCGCGCCATGCTCAAGGCTGAGGCCGACGCAGGCTTCTACGCCCCCGGGCCCTTCAAGGAGCTGGTGGAAAAGCCCAAGGGCATCATTTCGCTGGGTGCCAAGATGGGCGAGGGCTGGCTGCTGACTGCCGAGATGATCGAGCTGGTGCAGGGCGGCTACGGCAATATCGTGTGCGCCCAGCCCTTCGGCTGCCTGCCCAACCACATCGTGGGCAAGGGTATGGTGAATAAGATCCGCGCCCTGTACCCCAGTGCCAACATCACCCCCATCGATTACGACCCCAGCGCCACCAAGGTCAATCAGGAAAACCGCATCAAGCTGATGCTGGCAGTGGCCAAGGAGCGCCTGAATGCCCCGGTGGAGGCAAAGCCTCTGACGGCAGAGGAAATCGCAGGCGGCGCGCCCAAAGTCGGCGCGGCGGTCTGATGTTCTAAAGCGGAAAATACCGAAATGCAAAAAGCCCGTCCGGGCGTAAAACTCGGACGGGCTTTCATCATGCCTTGAGAAAAATCGATGCAGGAGAGATCACTTCTGATTCTTCATGTAGATGTGGTGGGGCAGACCGGCAATGTACAGCGGGGTCAGCTCGGCCTGGATCAGCGGGCGGGCATAAGCCAGGAACTCATCGGTCATCTGGGTGTGGTTGGCGTTCATCCAGCTCAGCGGCACCTTCTTTTCGAGGTTTGCAACTTCGCTGATGGGGTGCAGCTCAGTGGTGCACTGGTACGGGCTGTTGGAGATGCGCTTCAGGGCCACCATCTGGCCGGTAACGCCCTCAAAGGCCGCCTTGGCGGCAGCACCGCCCACCTGATAGGCTTCGGTGATGTCGGTGCGGCTGGTCAGATGGCCTGCGCAGCGCTGCAGGGTGGAAAGCTCGATGCAGCGGGTCTTTGTGTCCAGATTGCGGGCCACCACATTTGCCAGATACCGTGCGGTACCGGTCAGGGCCTTGTGGCCAAAGGCGTCCACTGCGTGCACATCGTCGGCCAGCTCACAGACGTAGCGGCCATCTTCCAGCTTCACGCCTTCGGAAACGGCGATCACGATGCTGGGCTTCTTCTCCTGCATCACGCGCACCTTCTCAATGAAGTGTTCCACATTGAAGGGCACTTCGGGCAGGCAGATCATGTCCACACCCTCGCAGTCGTCACTCTTTGCCAGAGCGGCGGCAGCGGTCAGCCAGCCGGCGTTGCGGCCCATGATCTCCACCACGGTGACGTACTTGGTGCCGTACACGGTGGCATCGCGGATGATCTCCTTCATCACCACGCCGATGTACTTGGCCGCAGAGCCGTAGCCGGGGGTGTGGTCGGTGACCATCAGGTCGTTGTCGATGGTCTTGGGCACGCCCATAAAGCGGATGTCGCTCTGGATGCGCTCACCGTACTCGGCCAGCTTGCCGATGGTGTCCATGGAGTCGTTGCCGCCGATGTAGAAGAAGTAGCCGATGTTCAGCTTTTCCAGAATGGCGAACAGCTTTTTGTAGACGGTCTCGTCCTCATGCCAGTCCGGCAGCTTGTAGCGGCAGCTGCCGAGGAAGCTGGACGGGGTGCGCTTGAGCAGCTCGATGTCCAGATCGTCTGTCAGCACGGTGGAAAGATCCACCACGCGCTCCTCCAGCAGACCGACAACGCCATTGCACATACCGTAAACGATCTCTGCGCCGCGGTTCTTGCAGCTTTCAAATACGCCTGCAAGGCTTGCATTGATGACGGAAGTAGGACCGCCAGACTGACCAACGATTGCATTTTTACCCATGATGATTTCTCCTTTTTTGTTTTTTCTGTTTTCGGCAATATAATATTACGTGCAGGATGCACGAAAACAGACGCGGGAAAAGGGGTTACAGGCGGATGTGGCGCGGGGTGCCGTTGACGTAAACGGGCGTTACCTCGTCCAGGATCAGAGGACGGGCGTACTCCTCAAAGGCAGCAGTCACCTGCATCCCGTCGGGGCTGATCCAGTCCAGCGGCACCTTCTTTTCAAGGTTTGCCACCTGCTGCACATCCACCGACTCGGTGATGCACTGGTAGGGATAAGCGGAAATGCGCTTGAGCGCGATCATGCGGCCGGTCTCGCCCGCAAAGGCTGCTGCTGCTGCGGCACCGCCCACAGCGTAGGCTTCGTTCACATCCGTGCGGCTGGCCAGATGGCTGGCGCAGCGCTGCAGGGTGGAAAACTCGATGGCACGGCTCTTGCAGTTCAGCTTGTCGTGGATGAGGTCGGAGAGATAACGGCTGGTGCCGCTGAGCACGGCCTTGTGGCCAAAGGCATCCAGCTGGCCTGCGGTGGACACCAGATCGCACAAATAGGTGCCGTCGGCGGTCTTTACGCCCTCGCTGGCCGCAATGATCACATTGGACTTGCGGCGCTGCAGCTCGTCCACCTTGGCAAGGAACTTGTCCTGATCGAAGGGCACCTCCGGCAGCAGGATCAGATCCGGGCCTTCGCAGTCGTCGCCGCCCGCAAGGCAGGCCGCACCGGCAAGCCAGCCCGCATGTCGGCCCATGATCTCGGCCACGGTCACGCTGCGGATGTCATACACGGAGGAATCCCGGATGACTTCCTTCAAAATGGTGGCAATGTACTTGGCGGCAGAGCCGTAGCCGGGGGTGTGGTCGGTCAGGCACAGGTCGTTGTCGATGGTCTTGGGCACACCGATGAACCGCACGCTGCTGCCCACGCGCTCACCGTAGCGGGAAAGCTTTGCGATGGTGTCCATGGAGTCGTTACCGCCAATGTAGAACACCGCGCAGATGTCGTACTTGTCAAACAGGGTGAACAGTTTGATGAAGGGTGTGGAGTCCACATCCGGGTCTGGCAGCTTGTAACGGCAGCTGCCAAGGTAGCTGGAAGGCGTGCGCTTGAGCAGTTCAATGCTCATGCGGTCGTCCAGCAGGACGTTCAGTTCCAGCATTTCTTCCTTGAGCAGACCTTCGATGCCGTATTTCATGCCGTACACCTTGTCTGCACCCAGGCTGCAGGCGGCTTTGTACACGCCTGCCAGACTGGAGTTGATCACGGCGGTAGGGCCGCCGCTCTGACCAATGATCACATTCTTGGCCATGAGTACCTCCTTTTGCAAATTTCATTCTTATCATTTGTACATCGCTGCAGGTTCCGGCTTCCGCGCCGCCAGAGTGGGGTTTGGTCTAAAGGCCCTGCACTGCCCGCAGACCGTGCGGCAAACAAACCGGATGCTGCAAGTGATACAAAAAAGTTTGTGGCATGTGCACACCCTTTTTTGTAAAATGTGCAAAATTACCACATCCTTATTGTACCTGTTTTGCCTGTTGTATGCAAGACCTAATTGGTTGCACAGGCAAAAAAATTATGATAAAATAAAAAACGCACAGCCCCGGGCGGATAAAACCCTCTTCTGTGCGGGAAAAATGGAGAAAGCTGGAAAAACCATGGGCATTTCACACGAGTATCATTCTGCGCCGCGCCGTGCCCGGCGCGGTACAGTCAGCGGCAAGCTGCGCTTTCTGGGCGCAGTGGTCGCCATTTTGCTGGTATCCTACGCCATCACGGCCATTCTGGAAAAGGGCGCAGAGGGCGCGGACGATACCCCATCCACCAACGCCAGCGGCATTGCCGAGAACATTCTGGCACCGCTGCCCATGCAGGGCGAAGCGGATAGCAGCAGTGCTGCACAGGATGGCAGCACCGGTGAGCAGGCCGTCACACTGGAGAACTTTGGCCCTGCAAAGCAGAGCGCTGGGGCCTACACCGTCAAAGCCTATGATGCCAGCGTCATCCGCCAGCCCAGCTGCGGGCAGGTGGACTTGAGCTACTTTGCGGACGCAGCCTTTCTGGGCGACAGTCTGACGGTGGGCTTCTCGGATTACCAGATCAATCTGGACGGGGCACTCATCTGCGGCTATACAGGCGTTGGCCCGGATGCCATTGTGAACCGCAGCGCAGTCAAAAGCCCCACCCGCGGGCAGGAGGTAGCGCTGGATGTGCTGGCCGCTGCCCGGCCCAAGAAGCTGTATATCCTGCTGGGCACTAACACCCTCACCACGCTGGGCGCTTCGGATCGCTTCCTTGCCTACTATGGCCAGATGCTGGATCAGCTCAGGCAGGCCCTGCCCGGCTGCGTCATCTATGTCCAGTCCATCCCGCCGGTGCGGCCCCAGGCCGCTGCGGAAAAGCTCGGTCTTGCGTCCGATGTCCTGCGCTCGGTGAACGAGCAGCTGGCAAAGCTGGCTGCAGACAAGGGCTGTGTCTACCTTGACCTGTGGGAGACCTTTGCCGATGAGAACGGGAATCTGAAGGAGATGCTGGCGGCTCCCGATGGGGTCCACTTCTCGGCCGGAAACGGCTATGGTGCCTGGGTCACCTACCTGCGCAACCACGCCAAGTACAGCGCGGATAATTCCTGGACGATGGGCAGCATTTACAGTGCACAGTAACTTATGGTAAAAGGGAAAGGCTCTGCGAAATTTCTGCAGAGCCTTTCCCTTTGCTTATTCCTGTTTTTCCAATTCCAGAAGATACTGCTTCATCTCCACGCTATAGGCGTAGCCGGTGAGCTTGCCGGTGCTGCCTACCACCCGGTGGCAGGGCTGAAGGATGGCGATGGGGTTGCAGTGGCAGGCACCGCCCACGGCACGGCTGGCCTTGGGTCTGCCAACAGCGGCGGCCAGCTGGCCGTAGGTGCGGGTCTCACCGTAGGGGATCTTGTTCATCTCGGCCCAGACGGCCTTCTGGAAGGGGGTGCCCTTGGGGGCCAGCGGCAGATCGAATTCCCTGCGCGCCCCGGCAAAATATTCGTTCAGCTGCTCCTCGGCTTCCTGTAAAAGCGGTGTCTCGCACACCTTGCGGGGCAGCGGTTCCAGTTCCGGCACTCCGTCCGGGCAGAGGGCCAGCCCGCAGATGGCATCGTTTTCCTCTTCCAGCCGGAAGTCCCCAGAATGCTGTTCACATACCAGACGTT
>ENA-OQJJ01000126-OQJJ01000126.1-human-gut-metagenome-genome-assembly--contig:-NODE-126-length-10632-cov-3.997430_pt1 | contig 10632 bp, 6 predicted proteins | sample MGYA00242606_ERZ504772 | MGnify/ENA primary metagenome ERZ504772 (study PRJEB26092, sample SAMD00036363) | human gut metagenome | host: Homo sapiens | study: EMG produced TPA metagenomics assembly of...
ACGACAAATAGCTCGCGCGAACTACATCTGACGGTGGCGAACGAAGACTACTTGGAGTGCATGGTTCGCATTGAAAGCGAAGAGGGGGAAACCAACGGCGTGCGATCGGTCGACATCGCGCAGCGCCTTGGCGTCTCCAAGGCATCGGTCAATAAAGCGGTTTCGGCGCTCAAGGCATCCGAGCTTGTCGAGCAATCGCACTACGGCAAGGTAGTCCTGACCGATCGCGGCCGCGAGGTTGGCACGGCTATCTGGTACCGTCATCGCCTCGTCCGCACGTTTTTGGTTCAGGAGCTCGGTGTCGAATTTGAGCGAGCCGATTCCGAGGCCTGCATGATGGAGCATGCGCTATCCGAGGACACGATGAACCGCTGGCTCGCCTATCTCGAAAAGCAGGGAATCAGCGTCGAGGAATAGCGGGATATATATGGATACGAGTTATTACAATCGCTTTGGTGCCGAGGAACTTACGCGCCGCTTGTCGAGCGAGACCTTGTTGGCGCAGGGCCCCATGGGCAGTGTTCTGTTGAGTGAGTACGACGCCGCCGATATTCCACCGGCGTTTTGGAATCTGGCAGAGCCGCAGACCGTTTCTCGTATCCATCGCTTGTATGTCGCCGCCGGCGCGCAGGTACTCATTACCAATACCTTTCAGGCATCAAGCTATGCCCTCAAGCACGACCAGATTGCGCCGTCCGTGGCGGAGGTCAATCGCGGGGCCGTCGACGATGCCCGCCAGGCGCACCCTCAGCTGCTGCTGGGCTCGATGGGTCCGATCGGTATTGAGTGGTTTGCCGAGGACTCGGCCGAGTTTCGTGAGATCCGAGGCATTGCGCGCGAACAGGCGCACGCCTTGCTCAATGCTGGTGTTGACGGTCTGCTGATCGAGACGGTGACGTCTATCCGTAATTTGCAGCCCATGCTTGCCGGCGCCCGAGATGCCGCCGACGGCATGCCTGTTCTGGTGAGTTTTGTCGTTGACGATAAGGGCGACCTGTTGGGCGATGGCCTCAACATTGAGGCAGCCGTTTTGTACGCCGAAAAACACGGCGCAAACTCGGTTGGTGTTAATTGCTGTTCGCTTGCGGCCGCGAACGCGGCGGTGCGCAGGATGGTTGCATCGGCGACTACTCCCGTCACGGTGCGTCCAACGTGGGCGATCCGGTCCAGACTCAGGATGGCCCCGTATGGCACGAGAACCCCGAAGCTTTCGCGCGCGCATGCATCGAATGGAGACATGCCGGTGCCGCAATGGTGGGCAGTTGCTGTGGACTACGGCAATCACTACGGCAGCGATGGCCGAGGCGCTCGATATATAAAGGGCAAAACCGCTCCATACGGGGGTCGGTTTTTTTATTTGCCTGCATGTCCTCGGCAGCATTTGCCCAAATGGTGAATGCTGGTGCCGGCAGGTTGCCGAGCGTGTATCGCGGGTATACCTCATGCGTACCATGATCCAAACACTGTGAGGTGTCTGCGCGTGTGCGCGATAATTCATTTTGGAACTGACGGTTGGCGTGCTCGCGTCGATGAGGACTTCACTGCCGATAACGTTGCCCGTATCGCCGATGCCGTCGGCGAGTTGTGGCAAAAGACCAATCCGGGCAAAACGGTATATATAGGGTTCGACACTCGGCCCCTGGCGCGCGAGTTCGCTGAGCTTGCGGCGGGTGTGCTAGCAGCGCACGGGCTAGACGCCGTGCTCGCTTCGCGACCTGTTCCGACCCCTGCCCTTACGTGGGCGGCGGCTTATGACGGTGAGGCGTGCGGCGCGCTCATGGTGACGGGGTCCCATCATCCGCAGGGTTATCTGTGTCTCAAGATTCGCATGGGTGACGGCTCGACCGCCAACCAGGATGTCATCGAAGAGCTCGAAGAGACCATGGCTCCCGAGCCAATGGGGATCGAGGGCAATATCGCACCGCGGATATCATTCCTGACTATATGCAAGCGGTGGCATCGTTTGTCGATGCCGAAGCCATCCGCGCCGCGCACCTGCGCGTGGTTGTTGACCCCATGGGCGGCGCAGCCCAGGGCTATCTAGCCGACTTGCTGCGCGAGCTTGGCGTTGAGGTGCACGAGATTCACGCCGGGCAGGCGCCTGACCAAGAAGATATCTGCCCCGACCCCGTTGAGCCGTGGGTGGACGCTTGCGAGCATACGGTTATCGAGGACGGAGCTTGCGCTGGCCTGGTGACCGACGGCGACGCCGACCGTATCGGCGCGGTTGACGAGCGCGGCAGATATATACATCCGCATCAGATCATGGCGCTCGTTTTGGGCGACTTGGTTCAATTTCGTAATTTGGAGGGACGCGTCGTCGTCAATCTTTCGTGCTCGACGCTCGTGCGTCGCATTGCCGAGGCGCTTGGCTGCCGCGTGACCGTCAAACCAGTCGGTTTCAAATATATAGCGGCAGAGATGAAGAAGGGTGGCGTCCTCATAGGCGGCGAGGAAGCCGGTGGTATCGGCATCGCCGCGCATATGCCCGAGCGCGATGGAATCCTCGCCTGTCTGATTCTGTGTGAGCTTATGGCAAAGACGGACGCGCCTTTGGGCGTTCTGGTCGACCAACTCGAGGACAGTTTTGGTAAGACGAGTTACGGTCGACGCGATTTGCGCCTTGAGGCCGAAGATGCCGAAACGTTACGAACCCTGCTGCCGGGCGTAAACCCCAAGTCGATTTGTGGCAAGGTGCCGCAAAACGTTAGTCATATGGATGGCTTGCGTCTGTCATTCGAGGATGACACGTGGCTGCTGGTCCGTCCTAGCGGGACCGAACCAGTGGTGCGCGTCTACGCCGAGGGGTTCTCGGTGGAAGAACGTGATGAGTTGCTCGATGCTGGCTGTGCTTTAGCTAGGGGAACGTATCCGCTTTAACCATGAGACTGCCTTATATAAAGAGATGCTCGGTGAGCGGTAGTTAACGGCTGGCAAACGTTAGTCGGATCCCAAATTGTGTAGGAAATGTGTACACCCAGATTCCCGCCCCCGGCGCCCCTCCGGTCTGGCAATATATCTCCTTGCCGCGCGGCCCGGTCGGACCGGATCAGCCGCCAGGCGTGCACCTTGAGAACCGGATACTGCGAGGATGGACACTTACTTCAGTGTCGCATCCGGGCAGACATCGAACCATTTGAAATGGTCTAACTTGGATTTGTTTTTCGCAAGGCCGCCGAGAGGCGGCCCCGAGAAATTCCTTTTCCTATACTAAAACCATATGAATCGAACGGAACCGATCAGCGATGGACTGAGAGGACCGGACGGGCTCGAAGCCCAGATATTTTTGGACGGAGAGTTCGATCCTGGCTCAGGATGAACGCTGGCGGCGCGCCTAACACATGCAAGTCGAACGGCACCCCTCTCCGGAGGGAAGCGAGTGGCGAACGGCTGAGTAACACGTGGAGAACCTGCCCCCTCCCCCGGGATAGCCGCCCGAAAGGACGGGTAATACCGGATACCCCGGGGTGCCGCATGGCACCCCGGCTAAAGCCCCGACGGGAGGGGATGGCTCCGCGGCCCATCAGGTAGACGGCGGGGTGACGGCCCACCGTGCCGACAACGGGTAGCCGGGTTGAGAGACCGACCGGCCAGATTGGGACTGAGACACGGCCCAGACTCCTACGGGAGGCAGCAGTGGGGAATCTTGCGCAATGGGGGGAACCCTGACGCAGCGACGCCGCGTGCGGGACGGAGGCCTTCGGGTCGTAAACCGCTTTCAGCAGGGAAGAGTCAAGACTGTACCTGCAGAAGAAGCCCCGGCTAACTACGTGCCAGCAGCCGCGGTAATACGTAGGGGGCGAGCGTTATCCGGATTCATTGGGCGTAAAGCGCGCGTAGGCGGCCCGGCAGGCCGGGGGTCGAAGCGGGGGGCTCAACCCCCCGAAGCCCCCGGAACCTCCGCGGCTTGGGTCCGGTAGGGGAGGGTGGAACACCCGGTGTAGCGGTGGAATGCGCAGATATCGGGTGGAACACCGGTGGCGAAGGCGGCCCTCTGGGCCGAGACCGACGCTGAGGCGCGAAAGCTGGGGGAGCGAACAGGATTAGATACCCTGGTAGTCCCAGCCGTAAACGATGGACGCTAGGTGTGGGGGGACGATCCCCCCGTGCCGCAGCCAACGCATTAAGCGTCCCGCCTGGGGAGTACGGCCGCAAGGCTAAAACTCAAAGGAATTGACGGGGGCCCGCACAAGCAGCGGAGCATGTGGCTTAATTCGAAGCAACGCGAAGAACCTTACCAGGGCTTGACATATGGGTGAAGCGGGGGAGACCCCGTGGCCGAGAGGAGCCCATACAGGTGGTGCATGGCTGTCGTCAGCTCGTGTCGTGAGATGTTGGGTTAAGTCCCGCAACGAGCGCAACCCCCGCCGCGTGTTGCCATCGGGTGATGCCGGGAACCCACGCGGGACCGCCGCCGTCAAGGCGGAGGAGGGCGGGGACGACGTCAAGTCATCATGCCCCTTATGCCCTGGGCTGCACACGTGCTACAATGGCCGGTACAGAGGGATGCCACCCCGCGAGGGGGAGCGGATCCCGGAAAGCCGGCCCCAGTTCGGATTGGGGGCTGCAACCCGCCCCCATGAAGTCGGAGTTGCTAGTAATCGCGGATCAGCATGCCGCGGTGAATGCGTTCCCGGGCCTTGTACACACCGCCCGTCACACCACCCGAGTCGTCTGCACCCGAAGTCGCCGGCCCAACCGCAAGGGGGGAGGCGCCGAAGGTGTGGAGGGTGAGGGGGGTGAAGTCGTAACAAGGTAGCCGTACCGGAAGGTGCGGCTGGATCACCTCCTTTCTAGGGAGATATATCTTCTAGAGAGATCAACTTAACTCGAATAGAGGGCAGGAGCCCGTCCGGTAGATGTCCGCCAGGATGATTCCCCGCAGCACCCGGTCCCCGGGGTCGCACCCGCGTACCTTGAGAGCCGCATAGCGATAGGAGAGAGATGGAAGATCATTCTTCCAGACTCGATTCTTTTCTGCGATTTATCAGACAGAATGATAGCAATCATTCATCCGATCCAAACAAGAAGAATTCACTTATATATGAGTGAGGAGCATCTGATCGCGAGCACAGTCAACTACTGTGCCGCGGTATGAGATACCCGAATTGCGACATACGAGCGCTATTCATGATATCGATTAATTTTTATTAGCGACACGTGGATATCCCGCGGGCCCGAGAGCGGTCCCGCAAGATACCACGGGCGCACGGCGGATGCCTTGGCACAGGGAGCCGATGAAGGACGCGGCAAGCTGCGATAATCCCCGGCGAGGAGCACACATCCTTCGACCCGGGGGTCTCCGAATGGGCGAACCCATCCACAGAGGTGTGGATATCCCCACCCCGAACACATAGGGGCGGGGAGGACAACCCGGGGAACTGAAACATCTAAGTACCCGGAGGAGAGGAAATCAATCTCGAGACTCCCCGAGTAGCGGCGAGCGAAAGGGGACCGATGGCCAAACCGTCGAGCGGGCATACCCGGCAGGGGTTCCGCCGACGGGGTTGCAGGGCCGCGCATCCGGGGGCTGCCGCCCCCGGGCGCAGGTCCGGCTGGGGAGCGGAACGGCATGGGAGGGCCGGCCGCAGCGGGTGACAGCCCCGTACGCGAACCCAGACCGGACGGCGCGACGCGGTCCCTGAGTAGGGCCGGGCACGTGAAACCCGGTCCGAACCTGGGTGGACCACCATCCAAGCCTGAGTACTACCCTGTGACCGATAGCGCACCAGTACCGTGAGGGAAAGGTGAAAAGCACCCCGGGAGGGGAGTGAAACAGTACCTGAAACCGTGCGCCCACGAGCAGTCGGAGCACCTATACGGTGTGACGGCGTGCCTTTTGTAGAATGAGCCAGCGAGTCGCTGGCGCGGGGCGAGGTTAACCGAAAGGGAGCCGGAGCGAAAGCGAGCCTTAACAGGGCGACTTGAGTCCCGCGCCGCGGACGCGAAGCCGGGTGAGCTATCCGTGGGCAGGCTGAAGCGGGGGTAAGACCCCGTGGAGGGCCGAACGCACGTCGGTTGAAAACGGCGGCGATGACCTGCGGATAGGGGTGAAAGGCCAATCAAACCCGGAGATATCTCGTTCTCCCCGAAATAGCTTTAGGGCTAGCGTCGCGCGTTCACCGCCGGAGGTAGAGCACCGGATGGACGAGGGGGCTTCGCCGCCTACCGAATCCAACCGAACTCCGAATGCCGGCGGCCCAGAGCGCGGCAGTCAGAGCATGTGGGCTAAGCTGTGTGCTCGAGAGGGAAACAGCCCGGACCGCCCGCTAAGGTCCCCAAGTTCCAGCCGAGTGGCAAAGGATGTGCGTCCGCCCAGACAACCAGGATGTTGGCTTAGAAGCAGCCATCCATTCAAAGAGTGCGTAACAGCTCACTGGTCGAGTGGACATGCGCCGACAATACACGGGGCTAAGCTGGACACCGAAGCGGCGGGATTTTGATTTTCAGAATCGGTAGGGGAGCTTCCCATGGGCGGTGAAGCCGCCGGGCGACCGGCGGTGGAGCGCATGGGAGTGAGAATGCTGGCATGAGTAGCGAGAGACGAGAGAGTAACTCGTCCGCCGTGAACCCGAGGTTTCCTGGGCAAGGCTAATCCTCCCAGGGTCAGTCGGGGGCTAAGGCGAGGCCGGAAGGCGTAGCCGACGCGCAGCAGGCAGACATTCCTGCACCGCGCACGCGGCGCTACGACCGACGGGGCGACGGATGGGGGTGGCTCGGCGGGGTTCTGGACGTCCCCGTGATGGAGCGCGGCCCGCGGACCAGGGAAATCCGGTCCGCACGAGGGCGAGGCTCCGGACGAAGCATCTGAGCGAAGCGAGTGAGCCCGAGGTCCCTAGAAAAACCCCTAGGCAGGCGCGTGCGCGCCCGTACCGCAAACCGACACAGGTGGGTGGGTAGAACATACCGAGGCGATCGGGTCAACCATGGTCAAGGAACTCGGCACAATGGCCCCGTAACTTCGGGAGAAGGGGTGCCCGCGCGTACGTGAACGGACTTGCTCCGGGAGCGGAGGCGGGCCGCAGTGGAGAGGCCCAAGCGACTGTTTACCAAAAACACAGGACTCTGCAGAAGCCGCAAGGCGACGTATAGGGTCTGACGCCTGCCCGGTGCCGGAAGGTCACGCGGAGGAGTTAGCCGCAAGGCGAAGCCCCGAAGCCAAGCCCCGGTAAACGGCGGCCGTAACTATAACGGTCCTAAGGTAGCGAAATTCCTTGTCGGGTAAGTTCCGACCTGCACGAAAGGCGCAACGACTTGGGCGCTGTCTCGACCATGGACCCGGTGAAATTGCACTGGTCGTGAAGATGCGACTTACCCGCGGAAGGACGGAAAGACCCCGTGAACCTTCACTGCAGCTTGGCATTGGCCGCTGGTCCCGCGTGTAGAGGATAGGCAGGAGGCGAAGATCCGGAGGCGCCAGCCCCCGGGGAGCCGCCCTTGGAATACTGCCCTCGCGCGACCGGCGTCCTAACCCGAGGCCGTCAACCGGCTCGGGGACCGTGCCAGGCGGGCAGTTTGACTGGGGCGGTCGCCTCCTAAAGGGTAACGGAGGCGCGCGAAGGTCCGCTCGGGACGGTCGGCAACCGTCCTTTTGAATGCAAGAGTACAAGCGGGCTTGACTGCGAGGCCCACAAGCCGAGCAGGTGCGAAAGCAGGCTCTAGTGATCCGGCGGCCCCGAGTGGGTGGGCCGTCGCTCAACGGATAAAAGGTACTCCGGGGATAACAGGCTGATCTTGCCCAAGAGTCCACATCGACGGCAAGGTTTGGCACCTCGATGTCGGCTCATCGCATCCTGGGGCTGGAGCAGGTCCCAAGGGTACGGCTGTTCGCCGTTTAAAGCGGTACGCGAGCTGGGTTCAGAACGTCGTGAGACAGTTCGGTCCCTATCCTCCGTGGGCGCAGGAGAATCGATGGAGGCTGCCCCCAGTACGAGAGGACCGGGGTGGACGCACCTCCGGTGAACCGGTTGTCGACCAACGGCACGGCCGGGTAGCCGCGTGCGGCGCGGATAACCGCTGAAGGCATCTAAGCGGGAAGCCGTTCCAGGGATTAGTTCTCCTTCCGGTAAGGGCCCAGGTAGACTACCTGGTCGATAGACGGCAGGTGCAAGGACGGCGACGTCCTCAGCCGAGCCGCACTAATCGCCCGAGCTCTTCCGGAACCGCACCTCGCGGCCCGCGGGACTTCGCGCTCGAAAGCGCGGTCCGGGCACGAGGATGCCCCCGAGTCAGTTCCCTTTCCTATACGCCATGCGGCCCCCAGGGCACGTGTATGCGATACCGGACACCGTAACGGTGGGCGCCGCCCACCGGTCAGCGGCCAGAGCATGGGGGGCACGCCCGGTCCCGTTCCGAACCCGGAAGCTAAGCCCCATCGCGCCGAGAGTACTGCGGGGCCAGCCCGTGGGAGGCCAGGGCGCCGCTGACCGGTGGACGGCACCGAGCCGTCGGATGACTTGAAGAAGGGGGAGGCCTCGCGGCCTCCCCCTTTTTTGCGTTTACGGGTAACATTTCTTATGCAATTAAATCAATTTAATCATCCACCGCTGAATATAGACGTTCACCGTTCTTTGGTCGGTTCTCTGTTCTCAATGGACTAATATTTGCTTTAGCGCACTGCTGCACTTGTCCTGTTTTTACACGGGTCGTTTTATTGATTGTGACGGAAGGACTCACATGGCAGATGTTCATGAGCTGCTTGATACTTGGATTGCCAATGTCAAGGACGAGGAGCTCCTCGCTGAGCTTAACACGATGAAGGAGCAGGGTGATGAGGACGCCATCACCGACGCTTTCTTCCAGGATCTCGCCTTCGGTACTGCCGGCCTTCGCGGCACTATCGGTGCGGGCACTAACCGTATGAATATCTATACGGTCGGTCGTGCGACCCAGGGATTCGCTGACTACCTCAATGCGACCTTCGAGCATCCGACGGTCGCCATTGCTCGCGATAGCCGCAATAAAGGTGAGCTGTTCGTCAAGACGACGGCTGCCATTCTTGCAGCAAACGGCGTGACTGCCCTCGTGTATTCCAAGATTTCTCCTGTGCCGACGCTCTCCTGGGCCGTCCGCGACCTTAAGTGCTCCGGTGGCATTTGCATGACCGCTAGCCATAACCCAGCGCCTTATAACGGCTATAAGGCCTATGGCCCCGACGGCTGCCAGATCACCAGCGAGGCCGCCGATGCAATTTCTAAGGCTATCGCCGAGACCGATACGTTCACCGGCGTGAAGTCCATGGACTTCGATGAGGCTCTTGAGCAGGGTCTGGTCAAATGGATCGATGACTCGTGCCTCGAGCGTTATTACGACGCCGTTCTCGCCCGCGGCGTGACTAACCTTTCTGCCGAGGAGATCGCTGGCGCTCCGCTTAAGCTTGTCTATACGCCGCTCAACGGCACCGGCCTCATTCCCGTCACGACGGTGCTCGAGCGCGCTGGCATCACCGATGTCACGGTTGTTCCCGAGCAGAAGGAGCCTAACGGCGATTTCCCGACCTGCCCGTATCCTAACCCCGAGATCCGTCAGGCCATGCAGAAGGGCATCGATCTCTGCGAGCAGGTTCACCCGATCTGCTGCTTGCAACCGATCCCGATCGCCGACCGTGTTGGCGTTGCCGTTAAGAATGGCGATGACTATCTGCTGCTGACCGGCAATGAGATGGGCGTTCTGCTGCTCGACTATATCTGCAAGACCCGTGCTGCCCGCGGTGAGGACCTCACTAAGAAGGTTGCCGTTACTACTATCGTTTCTTCCGCCATGGTTGACGCTCTGGCCGACGAGTACGGTTTTGAGCTCCGCCGCTGCCTGACGGGCTTCAAGTACATCGGCGACATCATTACCTCGCTTTCCGATGCTGGCGAGGTCGATCGCTTTATCTTTGGTTTCGAGGAGAGCTACGGCTATCTGGCCGGCGACCACGTGCGCGACAAGGACGCCGTGAGCACTTCACTTCTGATTTGCCAGATGGCGCAGTATTACAAGCTCCAGGGTAAGAACCTTGCCGATGCGATGCACGAGCTGTACGAGAAGTATGGCTACTATCACAACAAGACGATTTCGCTGAGCTATCCGGGCGCTGAGGGTGCGGCAAAGATGGCCGGCATCATGGCTGGTCTGCGCGAGAACCCGCCCGCGGAGCTCGCCGGTTCCAAGATTGAGGCCGTCGTGGATTACAACACCTGCGTGAACGGCCTGCCGAAGGCTAACGTCATTGAGTTCGATCTTGAGGGTGGCAACAAGGGTATTGTTCGTCCTTCTGGCACCGAGCCCAAGATTAAGCTGTACATCTTCGCAAAGGGCGCGGATGCCGCCGAGGCTGATGCGGCACTTGACGCGATTGAGGAGTCCGGTCGCAAGCTATTGGCCTAAGGCTTTGAATGCCTAAGTCTATAGATAGACGAAGGAGGGGATCTCGGAAACGAGGTCCCCTCTTTATTACTGCTAAATACAGCTGAGAATTACAAACTGTGCAGGAAATGTGTACGCCCAGATTCCCGCCCACGGCGCCCCTCCGGTCTGGCAATATATCTCCTTGCCGCGCGGCCCGGTCGGACCGGATGAGCCGCAAAGTGTGCACCTTGAGAACCGGATACTGCGAGGATGGACACATTCAGTGTCGCATCCGGGCAG
>ENA-OQJJ01000128-OQJJ01000128.1-human-gut-metagenome-genome-assembly--contig:-NODE-128-length-10610-cov-2.677573_pt1 | contig 10610 bp, 5 predicted proteins | sample MGYA00242606_ERZ504772 | MGnify/ENA primary metagenome ERZ504772 (study PRJEB26092, sample SAMD00036363) | human gut metagenome | host: Homo sapiens | study: EMG produced TPA metagenomics assembly of...
GATTCGGCGCATACGTTCGGCCAGAGCAACGTGGCCATGTTCTCGGCCCAGGAATCAGACTTGCGTTCCTTGCCGGATTGCCGTTCCCCTCCGGCTTCCTGTCCCGCCAACGCTTTGCAAGCCAGCATGGAACCCAGCACCGTGCTGAACAGGAACGTGTAGTCCAAACGGTTTTGAAACACTCCGTCGGCGATGCCACGTTCCATGAACCCCACGAACCGTTCTTCGGCCGGCGCCAGCACTTGTGCTGCGATCGCCTTCAGCGTGGCGTTGTCGGAAGACAGCACCACGCCCACGGCTTTCAATCCGAGTTCGCTGTCGAAGCAGTCCTGGATGCGTCGCAGCATGGTGGCCAGTCCGCTCCGCGACGGCTTCAAATCGTTGAAATTCGGTAGTCCGGCAACTTCCGGTTGGATGCGTTGCAATAAATCGTCGGCGTTTCGGTAGCGTCGGTAGATTGTGGTCTTTGCTACCCCTGAACGTCGTGCGACCTCTTCGATGGTCACCGCTCCGATACCATCGGAAATCACTATCCCCAATGTGGCTTTCATGATTTTGCGGTCGGTTTGCTCCCGTAATCGCTCACGTCGGCCACGTACTGTGCCGACGTCTTCCTGCGTGGTTTTTTGCACCGTCTTTCGCGTGCCCTCTTGCGTGGTTCCGCCCATCATGCCGCGATCACTTTCGTGCTTTCCAGCTTGCTTACGTACCAATGGTTGAACTTGACCAGTGGAATGCGCAGTAACAGGCCTATCAGCAGCAGCGGCGGAATGAACAGCAGTAGCGCGCCAATCGCAAACCAGTAATCGTTACTGTAGATTCCGCCGATCGCCGCACGCATTGCTGTGATTGAATGCGTCGCAGGCAGGAACGGGCTGATGCCGCTGATGATTTTCGGCAGCACGGCCAGCGGATATGCGCCGTTCGCTCCGGAGATCTGCATGACGAGAAACAGCACGCCGATGGCTTTGCCGACGTTGCCGAAGCTGGCCACGAGCGTGTAGGTGAAGAACGAGAACACTAGGCTGCTCACCCAGCCGGACAGCATGAACAGCAGCGGATGCACCGCCTGGACATGGAGGAACAGCAGACTGCCTCCCAAGGAGAACGTGCTCTGCAATAGTCCGATCACGCCGAACACACCATAATGTCCGAGAAACAGCTGATGCGGTTTCGGGTCGCCGAGTTCCTTGCGCACCTTACGCGAGACGGTGGTCTTGAGCGTCACTGCCATGAGCAGCGAACCGACCCACAGTGGCAGGATCGTGTAGAACGGTGCCATCTGCGAACCGAAATCTTGACTGGGAACACCGCGTTGCGTTTCACTTTTACAGGGGCTGCAAGCGCGGCGGCCAACGAGTCGGTATTATCGCTGAGCACATCTTTGACGGCGCTCATATCGCCGCTGTTCAGCGCATCGGTCAATGTTCCTGTGAATGCGCCCAGTTTTTTGCCCGCGCCGGCCAGACTATCGGCGGTGGAATCCAACACGCTGCTGATGGCGGTCAGATTCTTATCCGCGGTCTTGGTGGTGCCGTTCAGATTGCCCAGCGCGCCTTTCAGATCGGCCGCTGTGGCATTGAGCGCGGTGGTGGTGCTGGTAATGGACGTGGCGATATCGTCAAGTTGCGGTTTCAGTTGGCTCTCATAGTCGGTTTTGATGCCACTGACGGACGTTGCCGCCTGCTGCGCCAGTTTCTTGATCTCCGCACGTTCGGCCGTGGTATCGCTTACTTTGGCGTCGATGTTGTCGGCGCTGCCATTCAGCGCCGATGCTAGGTCGTTGAGCTGTGTGATGGTGGTGCCGACGTTTGGTTTTTGAGATGGTCGATGGCGTTCCTCACCGCTTCCGGCAGCTTTTCGTTTGCGCTGAGCGCGTCGAGCGAATCATAGATCTGCTGGTAGCTTTGCGCCTGCTTGCTGATGTTCGTGGCCTGGTTGCGTAATGCGTTGGCGGTGTTGCCGGCCTGCGTGCCCGCATTGCCGAATAGGCTGTCCACATCTGCTTCCATGGCTGTGAAGCTGTTGGCGGAATCAGTCAGAGCCGTGCCCAGCGCGGTGGTGCCGGTCTTCAACGCGCCCGTCAGATCCTCCACGCCGCTGCCGGCTTGCTTGAGTGTTGTTCCTACGCTTTTCGCATTGCCGCTGACATTGGCGATCAGACCGTCGGAGGACTCAAGCAGATGCCGTGCGCTTTGGGTCAGCGTGCTGAACGTGCGGAGCGTTCCGGAAGCGTCGGTGAGCGTTTCCGCGAAGTCGCTGATATTGCCGTTGAACTGCGTGAGTTGTTCCTGCGCGGCTGGCTTGTCGAGTTGGTTGGCGAGCTGCGATGCCACACTCAGCGCGGTGCTGGTCAGTGTTTCGGAGAACGTCTCGTTGACCTGCGCGCTGACCGTATCGGCGCCTTGGCCTGTGATCTTCGGAGCCAAGGCGTTCTTCTTTTCATTGTTGTAGTAGGCGATTTCGGCGTGGTCGCCATCGGATGAGAAGAACGTCATCATACGGGTGCTGAAGTTCTTTGGAATCACCACAGCTGCGTAATATTTGCCGGATTTGGTGCCGTTGATGGCTTCTTTTTTGGTGGTGAAGGTCCAGTCGAGCTGATCGTTGGAACGCAGCGTGTTAACCACTTGGTCGCCGATGTTGATCTTCACTGGAATGAGGTCGGACCGGTATCCGTCGTCCTCATTGGCTACGGCGAATTTCAGATTGCCGGTATTGGCGAACGGGTCCCAGCTGGCGGCCACGTTGAACCATGTGAAGATGCCGGGGATCACAACGAGTCCGATGACGATGATGATGGAGACGACGTTGCTGGTGATTCGCCGGATGTCGCCGACGAACAGTTTCCAGATGGTTTTCATGCGTTGCTCCTTTCCTCGTTGTTTTCGTTGTTTTCGGTTGTCTCGGTTGTCTCGGCGGTCTCGGCGGTGTCCGTGGCGGCATCGTTCGCGGCGGCGCTTGGACCGGTCGTCTGCATTTTCTGCATTTTCTGCACCAGTATGGCGATTCCGTCATCTTCATTGTGGTTGACGCCCGTCACGTTTTCCGTCGTTTCTTTGATGACGCTGGTATTGCGATTATCGGATGTCGTGCGTTTGCCGCTGGTGCGTCTCCGCGTTTTGCGCAGCAGTCTGTTCCGCCGTTCCTGTTGCGCCCGCTTTTTGCGACGGATGCGTGCCGCTTGGCGCTCCACCAGCATGGATTGGATCGATTCATCGCTCAAATGGCCGAGCTCCACTTGACGGTTCAGATTATCGCGCATGTATTCGATGACCATGAGGAAGCCCATGATGAGCAGAATCCAGACGACCCACGTGGCCAGTACCACCACTTTCTCTCCGTTGGTGAACGAGAACACCGCCGCCAGAGTTACCGGAACTACGAATCCGATCACCAGAGCTCCGCGCTTGAGTTTCGGGTACAGTTCCGCGAACCGACTTGCGCGTTCCTCGATCACCTCGCGGTAGCCGCCTTTGTCGGCCAGCACCTGAATGGCTTGGGACATGTTGTATCCGCGTTCCGGAAGCTCCACTTCCTCGCCGATAATCATGTCGCTTTCCTTGATTTCGCGGGCGAAGAGTCGGTTGAGGTTGACCAACAGAGGACGGACCACCAGACCGATGACGAACGCCATGGCGGCAAACAGCAGCAGCGTGCCGATCGCCTTGATCCAATGGCCGTCGTAGAAGCCGGCGATGGTCTCGCGGAATGCGTCTATCGAATAGCTGAATGGCACGAACGGATAGACCATGCGGAAGAACTTCGGCATCATCTCGATCGGATACAGGCCGGAAGCGCCTGGAATCTGCACGATCACCAACGCCACGCACAGGCCCTTGCCGATGTGCATGAACGTGGTGGACAGCGCGTACGTGATGCTCAGATATACCAGCGATGTGATCATGCCGGTCAGTATGAACAGTGGCGCGCAAGCCGTCTGCACGCCGAGTATCAGATCGCCAACGGTGCAGATCGCGCCTTGAATGACGCCCATCGTGCCGAGCAACAGGTATCGGGCCAGATACTTTTCGGTTGCGGTCGGATCGAGACCCTCAAGCCCCTCGTCGTCCACCTCCACTTTGTAGATCACCACAAAGGCGAACGCGCCCACCCACAGTGCCAGATTGGTCATCAGCGGAGCCATGCCGGAGCCGTAGGAGTTGACGGGATACACGTTCTTCGTGTCGATTACGGTCGGGGACTCCATGAACGAGGCGATCTTATCCGCGTCAAGCGAACCGCTGCCGGTCAACGATGCGAGCAGATCCGCAGTGCCCAGCGCCTTCAGGTCGGTGCTGACGGTGGTGAGCTTCGTCTCCATCTTCGCCAGCTGCTGGCGGTTTGCTCAAGGCCGATGCGGGTGTCTGACGCCACTTGGTCGAGTTGGTCGAGCACGATGTGGTTTGCCTGACCACGCTGTCCTGGCTGGTCACGGTGCCGGCAAGTGTTCCGGCCGTCCCAGCCAGCGAGCCCAGCGCGGAATTCAGTCGCGGCAGTGCGCCTGAATTGATGGCGTTGCGCGCCGTGCCTGCGCTTTTGAGCGAGTTCTGCGTGCCTATGTTGAAATCGGTGGACAGTTTGGATACGCTGCCGGCTGTGGCCTGTGTGTTCTCGCTCAGGGTTTTGAGGTCGGCGAGTGTTCCGGCTGCCGTGTTGTTGGTATTCTCCAGTTTGCTGATGATTTGCTGGTATTGCGCGTTGTCGCTGGCGGATTTGAGCTTCTCGAGCAGTTTCGCATTGCTGTCGGTGATGTTTTGCATGCCGGTCACCGCCTGCTGTGCCGATCCACTTGCCGCGGATACCGCCGACGAGATCTGGTTGATGCTGGCTGTGGATTGCGCCGTCGCTTGGGAAACAAGTCCGGATCCGGTTTCCAGCGCGCTGTTGGCGTTGGACGAAAGCGTGTTGAGCTGGGTTTGCGCTGTGCCGATGGCGGTGGATGCGCCTGCTAGTCCTCTGCCTGCGCTCGCCGCGGCCAGCTGCACGTCGTTCAGGGCATTGCGTGCTGCTTTTGTCTGCTGTGGCACATTGGCTAACTGGGTGTCGAGATCCGCGATTGCGGAGCGGATCGTGCCTACGTTCCGCTTGGTGTTGTCGAGTTCGCCGATGGTTTCGTTGGCGATGGCGTTGGTGTTGCCGCTGATGGTGCCGTTGGCCGAGTTGACGGCTTTGACGAGCACGTCGCTGACGGTGGAGACGAAGGTGTTGTTGACGGTGCGGTCGACCACGGTCGCGCCTTGTCGGTGATTTCGGTTGAATCGGACTCGCCTTCTCGTTCACGTATATTCGAGCGTGGGCGATGCTTGCTGTTGGTGACGACGTTGGCCAGATCTTCGCTGAAGTCGGAAGGGATGACGATTGCGGCGTAGCAGTCGCCCGACTCCACCGCTTCCATCGCGTTGGCTTTGCCCATGAACTCCCAGCCGAGCTGGTCGTTGCTCTTCAGCGTGCCTTCGATTTGATCGCCGAGATTGACTTTGCCAAGCAGCGCGTTGTCTGTGCCTTCGTCCATGTTGGCCACGGCCACTTTGATGCTGTCCGTGTTGCCATAGGGATTCCAGAACCCGTAGATGTTGAACCATGCGTATAGCGGGGGAATGAGAATCAGGCCGATCATAATCACCCACGCGGCGGGTACGGTGACCAATCGTTTGAAGTCACGGCGCAGGATCTGCAGTACGTTGTGCATTGTCTCTCCGGTTTGGCGAATCAATTCCCTTATATGGCGATACGTGTTCCGTAGCGCTACGCGGTTCGTATCGTATACCGTGCTCTTGGACAATCGCCATCGCGTTTCATGGATGACGGAAATCGGGTCGAGTACTGCGGCAAAGCCTCGGCAAAACCATCGCCGGCTGACGTAGCCCCTTCCGCTCACGTCCGTGACAAATCGCCATTTCTGTATGTCCGTGAGCGAAAGGTGGTAATAAATCGCTATTTTCCGTCCGTATTTATACCCCCATTCGCTCACGATGCGCTATACATCGCCATTTCTTGCGGACGTGAGCGAAAGGTGGTGTGCGAATGGCGATTGCAGCCAGCTGACGTCCCCCTCTTTTGCTCGCGTCCGCCAATAATCGCACCTGAACCGCTTTTCTTGCGGCGGATATTGCCTACGTTTGGTAGCGTGGGCTGAAGGAAGGAGCGGCATATGAGCGAAACCGCACAATCTGAATCACGATCCGAGGATTCCGCCGCGGGCAAGACGGATGGAGAAATCAAGGCGATTGCCGCCGAAACCGAAATCGCGGCTATCGAAGAAGGCGGAAAGCAGGGCACTGGCGAAGTCGGCAATCCCGCTGACCGTCGTCTGCCGTTAATCGTTCGCATTTACGGCATCGTCATGCTTATTGAAGGCGTGGTGACGCTGCCGTTCATTGTGTTGGCGTGCCTGTACTCGATTCGCGCGGTGTTTTCCGGCAAAGTGGCGTTCGATGCGCTCAGCCTCACCGCGATTCTGTCGGTGGTTCACGCGGCCGTGCTGCTGGTCGCCACCGCGTGTCTGGCGGTGTTCGGCGTGATGCTCATTATGAACAAGCGTCGGCATATCGCGCAATGGACGTATCTGATGATTCCGCTCACCCTTGCCGAAGGCTTGCTGTCGCTGGCATTGCAGGGACTTGGTGTGAATTTGATCGGCCCGGCTATCCAGCTTGTCGTGCTCATAGCCCTGCATGTCACTGCCGATCCGTCGCTGCGTGAGGAGCGTCGTCTCCAGTTCGCGTTGCGACGTATGGATGCCCGTAGCGCATACGAAGACGCCGCTTCCCAGGGTATGGCTGGCCGCGATTTGACCGGCAAGGGCTATATTTCGCTGGATTTCTTCAATTTGTTCTGGTTGTTCGCCATCGGTTGTGTGTTCGGTTTGGTGATCGAGACCATCTACCATTTCGTGCTGTTCGGCGAATACCAGGATCGCGCAGGCTTCCTGTGGGGGCCGTTCTCGCCGATTTACGGCTTCGGCGTGGTGATCGTCACCGTGTTGCTCAACCATTTGTGGCAGTCGAATTGGTTGCTGATTTTCTGCTCAAGCGCGGTGATCGGTGGCGCGTTCGAATATTTCACCAGCTGGTTCATGCAGGCCGCGTTCGGTATTCGCGCATGGGATTACACGGGGCAATGGCTTTCGATTGACGGGCGTACGTCCGGCAAATACATGTTCTTCTGGGGTATCCTCGGCTTGATTTGGGTCAAGTTGATTCTGCCGCGATTGTTGCGATTGATCCAGCGTATTCCGTGGAAGATTCGCTATTCGCTGACGCTGGTCTGCTTCATTTTCCTTTTCGTCGACGGTGTGATGACGCTGATGGCCCTTGATGCTTGGTATTCCCGCATGGCTGGGGTTGCGCAGAATTCGCCCGTTTCGCAGTTCTTCGCCACGTATTTCAATGACGATTTCATGGCCCACCGATTCCAGACCATGAAGATCGACCCGTCCACTGCCGGTCGTATGTAGGCTGGTTTTTGCGTTTTGCGGGTTTTGCTAAGCGGCTGGTCGGGCGATGTTCCGGCTGGCCGCTTTGCTTTGGGTGGCTGATTTTGAACGATTTCGGACGATTGCAGTGGGGTTTCGTTGCGGGTTTTGCCGCGGGGGATTTGATTCTTCCGGATTATTGCCGTTTTGGGATTCGTGCCTTCCGGCTGTCTGGATGCTTGACTGCTGTTGCCGCGCCTACGCCGCGATGCTTTGCGCCAGCTGGCGGATGAGGTCGGGGCGATGTCCGCTCCATGAGGAATTCGGTGAGATGACGACCGGAATTTGCTTGAAGCCGGCGTCCTTGATCTGTTCGAATGTGGACGGATTCTGCGTCAAATCGACCGCCACGTACCGCACTCCCAGTTTGGAAAGCTCTTGTTCGGTGGCCTCGCATTGAGGATTGTTCGGATTGGTGAAGACGGTCACGGTCATTCTTTTCCTCCCTATGCAAATCGGCTTCCTTTGGTGTGGAAAGCCTTGTCGGCCACGTTTTTTTGATTTTGCCTGGCTGAGCAGGCCGTTCATCAGTATACACTACCTGTAGTGGCGTTTCGTACGTTTGCCCACTGTATATAGTGGGGAATTTCCCGTAATACCGAATCTATACGAACAAATGTTCGATATATTCGAGTCTATCATTATCCTCGATTGCGCCACGCCGGTTGCATGCGTATGGTCCGTCCGCGAATCGCCCGCGGGCTGTTCGCTATTCATTTCGGAACACATATTGCGATTTCGCTCGTTTTCTTACGATTGTGAGCGAAAGGTGGTGCCGCATAGTGCGGTAGGGGGTATAAATCGCCTTATTTTTCCATACTTTTCGGCGCACGTCGCGAATAATCGACCGAAATTGCGATTCGTGAGCGAAAGAGGGTGCGCGATATGGTGCGTTCCGTATTGAAGTGCTGAGACCTCATCCCGAAACAAATGAAAAAGTCCTGAGAACCATCGGCTTCCAGGACTTCGAACCTGTGCCCCCCGTGGGATTCGAACCCACAACCCACGACTTAAAAGGACGCTGCTCTAACCGTTGAGCTAGAGGGGCAACAGCAACACAGTATACAGCATATTCGGACCAATCGCCACCACGGGCGTCGGACGGGCGTCGAAATGGCCTTCGGAGTGTTGGTGTGCCTACAATCGAAACCATGTCATGTACCACAATTCTTGTAGGCAAAAAAGCAAGTTACGACGGTTCGACCATCATCGCCCGAGATGACGACTCTGGTTCGGGACGTTACGATCCCAAGAAATTCGTAGTCGTCGCACCGCAGGAGCAGCCGCGGCACTACCGCAGTGTGCTGAGCCACGTTGAAATCGACCTTCCCGACAATCCATGCCGGTACAGCATCGTACCGAACGTGCTTCCAAATCGTGGAATCCTTGCGGAAGCTGGCGTCAACGAACGCAACGTGGCCATGAGCGCCACCGAAACCATCGCCGTCAACGAGCGCGTGCTCGGCGCCGACCCGCTGGTCGCACTGCAGCCGGCCGACGAAGCCAATGGTAAGCCGGAAACCCCAGGCGGCATCGGCGAAGAAGACATCATCACCCTCGTGCTGCCGTACGTCAACACCGCGCGCGAAGGAGTGAAACGTCTGGCCGAACTGCTCGAAACGTACGGAACGTACGAATCGAACGGCATCATCATTTCCGACGTGGACGAAATCTGGTACGTCGAAACCATCGGCGGCCACCACTGGATCGCCCGCCGCGTGCCGGACGACAAATGCGCGATCATCCCCAACCAGCTTGGCATCGACTATTTCGATTTTGATGACGCCTTCAGCGACGCACGTGAATTCATGTGTAGCGCCGATCTGCAGGAATTCATCGAAACGCACCATCTTGGGCGCGCGGCGGGTACGCAGGGCGGCATGAACGGCGGCCACTGCAACCCGCGTATCGTATTCGGCACCGCCACCGCGAAGGACCACATCTACAACACGCCACGCGCCTGGTACATGTACCGCTATCTCGATCCGGCCGACGCGGAAAACCTTACCCCTGAATCGGACGATATTCCATGGTGTCTCGAACCGGAGAATGCCGTGACCGTCGAGGATGTCGACTTCCTGCTCGGTTCGCACTTCGAAGGCACCCCGTATGACCCGTACGGCACGCAGGGAACTGAGGAAAGCCGCCATCGCTACCGTCCGATCGGCATCAACCGCACCGGACACATGGTGGCCATGCAGATTCGCCCGTACGCGCCCGTCGAAAGCCGTTCGATCATGTGGATTTCGTACGGTTCCGGCGCGTTCACCACGTCCGCCCCGTTCTATGCGAACGTCGACGACACCCCCGCCTACCTGCGCGACACCACGCCGGAAGTCTCCACGGACTGCCTGTATTGGACGAACCGCCTGATTGCAACGCTCGCCGACGCGCACTTCTACGAGACCAGCAACGCGGTCGAGGGCTTCTCGGAAGATGTCCGTTCCTTCGGCCACCGTCTGGTGGAACGTACGGATGATGCGCTTGCGATTGGTGGGTCGGCGACTGGGGCTGGTGGCGCTGGTTCTGGTGCCGGTTCTGCGGTTGGCGGTTCTGGTTCTATGTCTGGTGCTGCGGTTGATTCCGGTTCCGATGGGCTTGCTAGTCCTACATCTGTTCCGGCCCGTCTTGCGGCGGCTAACGACGAAATGGCGGAATACCTGCGATCGCGCAATACGAAGCTGCTCGGCGACGTGCTGTACACGTCCAGCAATCTCATGCACAACAGTTTCGCCATGTCGGATCGCTGGAACTAAGCCCGCTGGTGCTTTCCGTGTCCGTTTCTCCCGAATCGGACACACAGGCATCAAAATGAAGCGCTCCTGTGTCCGAATCACCAGAAACGGACACAGGAGCGCCTAGCCGATCGCAATAATCGCAATACTCACGCAATATCGCGTAAACCCTCTATCGCGCGAAACCTGCGAAACCCGCGAAACCCGCGCGAAATCAGTTGAACCCGACCACATGTTCCGCCACGAAATATCCCTTTCGAATCACAAACCGGCCGAGCGAACCATGTAGGTTCAGCGCGCGCGACATCGCCTTCTTACGCACGTCCTTGTAAATCGTCGGCGAATACGCCTCGATATCCGCCCACATGGCCTTCTTCTTCTCGTAATTCTCCGGATCG
>ENA-OQJJ01000129-OQJJ01000129.1-human-gut-metagenome-genome-assembly--contig:-NODE-129-length-10573-cov-2.592093_pt1 | contig 10573 bp, 13 predicted proteins | sample MGYA00242606_ERZ504772 | MGnify/ENA primary metagenome ERZ504772 (study PRJEB26092, sample SAMD00036363) | human gut metagenome | host: Homo sapiens | study: EMG produced TPA metagenomics assembly of...
GGACCTGCTTCTGCTGTAGTTGTTGGTGACAGAGCCTACCTTGTGATTTTGGCCCGGCGTGGTACGTCAGGCTTCCAAAGCTTATTTTTAACGGTCATTGATGCCCTTCGCCCGGACCGCCTTACCGTGGCTTTTTCCACTCATCTGCATACAGACCACACTGCCGGATACCCGGACCTTATTTTTACTTCCATGGGTATTAGAGCGGCCTGTTCCGTTAAAAGTTTTTTGGCCCAAAGGGCTTAAAGCACATGACCGAACACATTTTTAATGGCCTATGAAACTGATATTGATTTCCGTATCCATGGCTTTGAAAAGGCAAATGAACAGGGCTATCAGGTAGATGTAACAGAAATTGAAGAACCTGGTATTGTTTATAAAGATGACCGTGTCACTGTAGAGGCCTTTCCGGTAAGCCACGGAACCCTGATCAGCTACGGCTATAAATTTGTCACTGCTGATCGCACCATTGTGATCTCCGGAGATACTGCCCCGTTGAACATTGTTGCTGAAAAAGCCGCTGGCTGCGATATCCTTCTCCATGAAGTAGAATACAGTGCCGGTATCGCCTGCAGGGAACCAAAATGGCAGAAATACCACCGGGAAGTGCATACGTTAAGCACGGATCTTGCCGGTGTTGCAAAAAAGGCAAATCCGAAACTGCTCGTTACGTATCACCGGATTTACCATATGAATGTACAGGATAACCACAAAAACCTTGCCGCCGAGATGGCATGGCGCGATGCCGCGATTCTGGATGAAATCCGGGATGCAGGGTATGACGGATATGTCGTGAACGGAAAAGACCTGGATGTATTTTAAAATACGGGGCAGCGTACCAATTCTGGTTTACGAATTGGTACGCTGCCCCGTTCGTTTTGGGATGAGCCCGGAGACGCTTTCTATTTTCATTTACCCGACTGGCAGATTCTACCATACTCTGCGTTATTTCAGAACTGTTTTTTCTTTGACATTAACCTCCTCAGAACGTATAATCATAGTATTACAACTCTGGCAAAACAGCAGGATTTTCTGCTGTTTGTCGTTACAGGAACCTGATCCGCAGACGGCTTGCACAGTCTGCCTTTCGTTTGCGTTCCAGAAAGGATGTTTTATATGGCAGCTACTACTGCGAAACCCGTAAAAAGCGCCGGTAAAATTCCCGGCAGTACCTTGAAAATCATTGCGATGGTCTGTATGCTGATCGACCACACTGCAGCTGTACTTTTCGACCGAATCCTGATTTCCCGTGGTCTTCTGGATGCGGTGAACGCTTCGGACGGAGGCGCATCATTTCTCTCTACCGGAAACACAGCTGTGATTTATTATGCGGATATGATTATGCGCGCAATCGGAAGGATCAGTTTTCCGATTTTCTGTTTTCTGTTGATTGAAGGGTTCATGCATACGCATGATGTGAAAAAGTATGCGCTGAATCTTGGGATTTTTGCACTGGTTTCGGAGATCCCGTTCGATCTGGCATTTGCGGGAAAAACCGTTTTATCTGGATTATCAGAATGTCTTTTTCACTTTATTTATCGGCCTTGTGATGATGATTTTTCTGCAGAAAATCGATTCAAAAGCGCAAAAAGATGCCGGTGCATGGCAGAGGGCGAACTGGAAGGTTTCGGTTGGCAAGCTGCTGGTGATTGTGGCAGCCTGTGCAGTGGCCACGCTGTTGAAGACAGATTACAGTGCAATGGGAATTCTGACGATTGTGCTGATGTATAATATGAGAAAGAATAAAATGTACTGTATCGGAATCGGGTGTGCGGTGCTTACGCTGTTGAGTCTGAATGAAATCACCTGTTTTCTGGCTATGATCCCGGTGCATTTTTATAACGGAAAACGAGGATTGAATCTGAAGTATCCGTTTTATGCGTTTTATCCGGTGCATCTGCTGGTGCTGTTTGCGATTGCGGCGGTACTGGGGATGGCGGGGGTTGCGGTTGTTTAAAAAACGGACACCCGGAAGTGCACCTGCGCCGCCTGGGACTGTGCCCTGGGGCACAGTCCCAGACGACACAGACGCACTTCCGGGCTGACATTGAGCCGGGCGGTGGGGAGGTCTGGATTTGCTGCGCAAATCGGCGTGAGATTCTACTTAATATACTTCTTAACTTCCAACGGATACCCCAAAAGCTCTTCGCTGCGAATCACTTCAAAATTCTCCGGTTGAAAATCTTTGCGTAACGTCACAGTGTTCAGGCAATGATATCCCAATCTATGATAGAGTTTCATCGCTCCAAAATTTCGTGCAGCTACCTCAAGATAGACAGATTCAGAATACTTTTTTATCTCGGCTTCAACCAGCGCAATCGCATGACTTCCGTATCCGTTTCCCTGGTATTCCGGAAGTACGAAAAGATCTTCGATCCAGTCAACTTCCGCCCCGCGGCTTCCGAGATGCACAAATCCAATGGGGATCTCTTCTTTTAAGATAAAATAAAACACATGCCCTTTGTCTGTCCAGGCAGCAAGATTCTCCGCGGCCTCTTCGTCGGTTATAACATAATCACCATGAGCCAGCCAAAAGCCTCGAATCAGCTCTTTTGCAAGTTGTGCTTCGTTTTTCATATTTCTGTAAAGCTATAATTTCATTCATTTTTTCATCTCCCTTGTTTGTTTAACCGAATCAAGTAAGTCCCAACCCCCTGCTTATTGCTTCGCGCAATGGAAGCAGGTGACTTGCTTGATTCGGTTAAACTATGATATACTCAAATCATCATGATACCAGGCTCAAAAAGCTAATGCAAGCTCGCTTGCAAGAGGATTTTTGAACTCTTGACCTGTCAAAAAACATGACGAGGAGTGCAATGATATGAAAAAAGCGACAAATTTGATATCCTTTCTGATTTTAATGATGGTACTGGTCGGCTGTAGCAAAGAAACGGTCCATATCGACTTTCCTTTTGAAGTTGGAGATGTTGAAAATATCGAAATGTACCACTATGCGGGAGCACCGGTATCAGCAGAAAAGAAAATAGTCGTTGCAAAAACTGATATAACAGACTTGTATCATATGTTTAGAAAACTTATCATTGACAGACAAACAAGTCGAGGAAATCACAGGCGCAGATGTGACCAGTTTTCGATTTAACCTTCGGATGGGACAAACTACGAACTGGTTTATGTCTGCAATGGAGTCAAGAACGGAAAGCTGAAATCTTCCACGGGCAATTTTGAATACTTCACAAGTTCAGATATCGGCTCATATTGGTCGAATATGGATCTTGAATCAGTTTCGGTGAAAGAAAGTGAATTGCCGAAGTGGCATAACTGATTCAGCCTCGAAGGACTCCCTGTCATAAGCGCTGGGGTGTTTTTATATATGATTCATCTCGTTTCCGTTTCTCATAAATCGCTTCCATCCATTCCAGCACATCCTCTTTGTTCTGCTGAAACGGTTCGCTGTGACTTAGGAAAAAATGCGGCGCACGCACGTTTTTCAGAACTCGGATTTCTGCCAGCAGGCGCTCGGCATTATAAACGGTCTGTTCCGTTTTTCTGCGTCGCATATGCCGCACTCCCCGAGAAAGCACCACGTCTCATCCACTTCCAATGCAAGCGATCCTTTGGCATGACTCGATGGAATCGGAAATAAATGTAACCACACGTCACCGTCCTGAAACCACGTATCTTCTTCTATCACAGTTCCTGTTTTTGTATAACGAAACGTATTTTTCCCCTGGTAAACCGCTTCGCACGAAATCTCCGACAGATTCCCGATATGGTCGGGATGAAAATGGGATAAAATCACCCGAATTTCTTTTCCTGTCTGTTCTGACTTTTTCTGCAGAATTTCTGAAACCGCAGGATGATTTCCCACGTCATATACCCAGAAAAATGCATCACCCTCGATGATCACAACATTTGCCGAAAGTGGATGTTCTGTCGGTGTAAGATAGGAAATGTGATCGTTGATTGTCTGGATGTGCGGAATCTGTATCGGCTCTTTTCTTTCTTCTTTCATCAAATCAACACCTCTTTTCCTTCGAACACAAAACACAATGACCGACAGATTTAAGAAATCTCTTTCGTTCTCTGCCGGTCATGATATTAATGAAAATTAGTAGCTATCTTATTTTAGAAGCTGAACACCGCCACACCATACGCCGGAAGTGCATATGCAATCCGATATGGCTGGCCATCGCATTCTCCCTCTTTGGCACGGTAGGCTACCTGGCGTTTTTCGGTCGGGCCGCCGTATTTCATATCGGAGCTGTCGAGTATCAGGCGGTACTGTTTTTTGCGCGGTACGCCACACATATAATCCGGACGCTCGACCGGTGTGAAATTGCAGACGAACAACAGGTTGTTTTTTCCTGTCGGTGACCAGCGGACGAAGCTGTAAATGCTGCGGTCGCCGTCGTTGGCATTGATCCACTGGAAGCCTTCGTAGCCGCAGTCGTTCGCGTAGAGTGCCGGGTACTTGCGGTACATTTTCAGCAGGTCACTGAAGAAGGTCTGCAGATGCTGATGCCCCTCATCTGCCAGCAGGAACCAGTCGATCTCGCGTTCCTCGCTCCACTCGCGGAGCTGTCCGAAATCCTGTCCCATGAACAGAAGTTTTTTGCCCGGGTGCCCGAACATGAAAGCATAGCCTACCATCAGGTTCTGGAATTTTTCCTCCAGATCGCCCGGCATTTTGTTGATCATCGAGCATTTCAAGTGGACAACCTCATCGTGCGAGAGCACCAGAATGTAGTTCTCGGAAAATGCATAGGTCATGCCGAAGGTCATCTTGTTATGGTTGTATTTGCGGAAGTATGGATCGAGCTTCATGTAATCGAGGAAGTCATGCATCCATCCCATGTTCCATTTGTAGGAGAAATGCAGGCCGCCGTCCTCTACGCTTCCCGTTACCTTCGGCCACGTTGTGGACTCCTCGGCAATCATGATGACACCTTTGTTTCGTCCGCGCACCAGGGTATTCAGGTGTTTGAAGAACTCGACGGCTTCAAGATTTTCATTTCCGCCGTTCTTGTTCGGCACCCACTGGCCCGGCTCTTTTCCGTAGTCGAGATACAGCATCGAAGCAACAGCATCGACACGGAGACCGTCTACGTGGTACTCTTCTACCCAGTAAAGCGCATTTGCCAGCATAAAGTTTTTCACTTCATTTTTGCCGTAATCAAAGATCTTCGTTCCCCACTCCGGGTGCTCGCCCTTTCTCGGGTCGGCGTACTCATACAGCGGCTGGCCATCAAAATCAGCAAGGCCGTGCGCATCTTTCGGGAAGTGTGCCGGTACCCAGTCCAGAATAACACCGATTTTATTTTTATGCAGATAATCAACAAGATATTTAAACTCTTTCGGTGTTCCGTAGCGGGAGGTCGGTGCGTAATAGCCCGTTACCTGATAGCCCCAGGAACCGTCAAACGGATGCTCTGCAATTCCCATCAGCTCTACGTGGGTATAGCCCTATTTTTTTTACGAATCGGCAAGCGAATGTGCGAACTGAACGTAATTGTAAAATCCGTCCGGGTTGGATTCGGACCACGGATGTTTCATCCAGGAGCCCGGGTGCACTTCGTAGATGGAGAGCGCGGATTTCTGAACGTCAAATTTTTTGCGGTTCGTCAGCCATTCGCTGTCACCCCAGCGGTAGCCTTCGATTTCCGCTACTTTTGACGCGGTACCCGGCCGTTTTTCGGATGCAAATGCGTATGGATCTGCTTTGTACAGTTCTCTTCCGTCCGGTGTGCGGATGTAATATTTATACATCATTCCCTCGGTCACGCCCGGAATGAACACTTCATAAACGCCGTCCTCGCCGACTTTCCGCATCACATTGGCATGGGCATCCCAGCCGTTGAATTCGCCGATGACAGATACTTCCGCCGCATGCGGAGCCCATACGGTGAACCAGGCTCCTACTTTGCCGTCTTTTTTGTCCAGGTGCGCACCCATTTTCCGGAAAATATCGTAATGGGTTGCCTGTCCAAATAAGTACTGATCCAGTTCAGAAAATCTTGGCTGATAGCCCGCCGGTTTTTTTGGCGCTTTTCTGGTTTTTGCTGTTGTTTTTGCCGTTGTTTTCGCAGTTTCCTTCATAGAAAAAATCCCCTTTATGCTTCTTTTTCAATCAGAACACAGCCGCACGGAGGTACTTCAACAAAAAGTTTTCCATTTTCCGGAGAAATGGCTTCTCCGGTTACCGCGTTTTTCCATGTTCCGTCGCAAGATGCAGGAATCCAGACTCCCGCACTCTGGTTTTCATCATTATTTACTGCTGTGATCAGAGCGTCTGTCTCATCCAGGCGTGCAAAGGCATACTGGCGGTTGGTCAGCATGAGTTCGCGGTATCTTCCCGTTCGTGCTGCAGGATGTTTTTTTCTGACGTCTGATAATGTTTTGATCCATGCCGGAAGTTTTTCTGCCGGCGGATTTTTCTCCAGTTCTTCCAGATTCAGCGCCGGACGCAGCGGATCGTCGTTTCCGCCTTCTTTTCTTCCCTCGATGCCGAATTCCGATCCGTAATAGATGGACGGGATGCCCGGCAGGAAGTACAGCAGCGCATAAATTGGAATCATGTTTTCTTTTACGTTCAGCTTGCTGGCCAGACGGTCTACGTCGTGATTGTCAACGAAGCTGTACAGTTTCTTTCCTTTGTAAATGCCGCCGTTTTTCGTCAAATTCGCGGCGGATCGTATGTGCAATTTCGAAGTAGTTATGATCGTTATGTCCCGAATAAAGTCCTTTGTGAAGCTCGTAGTTTGTGACACTGTGCAGCAGATGCTGGCCGTCTCCGATGTAGCGCGCATAGTCGCCGTGGATGACTTCGCCCATCAGCCAGAAGTCCTGTTTTTTGGCGGATGTGCGTGCGCGCATCTGCTCCATGAAGCCGAAATCCAGGCAGTCGGCGCAGTCGAGACGGATGCCGTCGATGTCGAATTCGTCGATCCAGAAGTCGATGACATCAAGGAGATAGTCGCGGACCTGCTGGTTCTGGAGATTCAGGTTGACGAGTTCGAAGCAGTTTCTCCATGCTTCGTAGGAGAATCCATCGTTATAGCAGGTGTTTCCGCCGAACCAGATTCCTTTGTACCATCCGCAGTACGGGGACTGTTCTCTTTTTTTCCTGAATGTCGCGGAAGGCAAAGAATTCGCGGCCGGTGTGGTTGAAGACACCGTCTACGACGACTTTGATGCCGAGTTCGTGGGCTTTTTTTACGTATGCGGCAAAGTCCGCGTTGTCGCCTAAGCGGCGGTCTACCTGTTTGTAATCTTTTGTGTCGTATCCATGTGTGGTTGATTCAAACAAGGGGCCGATATAGATTGCGGTACAACCGAGATCTGCGATGTGCGGAAGCCACTGTTCCAGTGTGGAAAAGCGGTGTACGGTTTCTTCCGATTCATTTTTTCTCGGCGCGCCGGTCAGTCCGATCGGATAGATGTGATAAAATTCTGCCTCTTCATACCATGGTGCCATTTTGTTTGTCCTCCTTGTTTTTGGGTTATGAGTAAATTCCATACATGAACTGGTGTACCAGACGGTAGACTTCTTCGTCCCGGACGACGAGGTTGGAAAGATCGGATTGATCTCCTGCTGTCATCATCAGGTAGTGCATCAGGATTCCGGAGAAGCCTACGGCGAATTGTTCCTGACGGCCGTTCATGTTGCCGAGTTCGGCGCTGGCGTTGTCGAAGACGTCGACGCACAGGTGATAGAACCGGTCAATCATGGGGTATACGGTGCGGAAGCCTTCGCTTTTTCTTCCGGAATAGAACAGTGCCATCATCAGCATATGAAATTTCGGGTCTTCGGAGGCTCCGTTGAAGAAGGCACGCGCGATGCGGTACAGTTTTTCGGGGATGTTTTTCCCGGTTTCGGAGGCTTCGATGAGTTTTTGTTCCATGGGCTGAAAGTGCTCGTTTAGCAGGGCTTCGAGGAGGCCTTGTTTGCTGCCGAAGTAATAGTACAGGGTTGGTTTGGATACTCCGGCGGAGTCTACGATCTGCTGAACACCGACGGCGTCGTACCCGCTTTCGTAGAAGAGGGTCAGAGCTGAGTTCATGATTAGCTGACGATTGTCCATTTTGAATCCTCTTTGTTGCGGAAGGGACGCTCTCTGGAGTTCGCCTGGCCGCGGTGTGTTTGGGTGGTTGTTTGTTACGTGTGAGTTGGCATTTGTTTTGGTTTAAAATGCTTTTGTTGATTTTGTATTTAAGAAGTCTGCTTTTGTGTGTGATGGTCGAATTGCGTGAGTTTTTGGCAATTTTGACGAATTTTGTTGGATTTTGCAGGTTTCTTATGTGTGTTTCTGTTATCATTATACCAATCGGTATATAAAAAGTCAATGCGAAATATATAATGGATGAAAATAGATGCATAGAAAAAGAACCGGCGGGGAAATCTTTAGTTTAGTTCTCAGATTTCTCTGTCGGTTCTTTTCTTATTTTCCGATACTGTTTTTATACGAACTGAACCTCACATGACTAAAGTCACGTGCTTCAGACCGCTTTAGGCGGCAGACAAAATATCGGCGGATACGCCTGTTTCTTAGATCTTGCGCGGATACGCGCTTCTTCCATGCCGGATACGGCAGGTCTCCACATAACAGGTAGTCCACGGTATATCTGCCTGTGTTTATGCTGCTTTACGCAGTTCCATTTCTGAAATTAAGTCTCTCAAATCCGCATAAACACATGAGGTTCTACGCTTTACTGCAGGAACTTTTGCCTCCAGCAAAGACCTTTCCGTTGCCGGTAAGGGTTTTAAAATTTCACGGATAAAATATCTTGCTCCAATATTGTACGATGCAGATAAATCACAATTATATCTCTTTCCATTCTGAAAGGTACACAGACGGTGATCCTGTATATCACGGTCAATTTTTCCAGATCCGTCAAACGCAAGCCTGCTCGTATTCCATGCACAGATTCGGGAAATCCGTATTCCTTTTCTATGTGCCTGCTGTCCGCATCGTTTCTGGATATCCCGTTTTCTCCACATCTGCAGTTTCTGCTTTTTCTTCCCGGAAAGTTTTCCTTTCATCTCCAGATATTCGAAAACAATCACATCTGCCCTATTTTCTGATGCATAGAAAACGATTTCCCTGGCAATCTTTTTACCAAGTTCTGTATTCAGACGTTTTGCATATGCCCATCTTCCCTGCACCTGGCGGGATCCATGCTCTCTCTGAAATCTTCGGATCCGTCCCAGCACACGGTACATCCGGTCTTTGTCACTGGGAAAGTTAATAAACTTTCTCCCCAGGATAGTTCCGTCTGGACGCATGATGGTACAGACTGCATCCGTATTGATGCCGAGATCCACACTGCAGATCGTTTGTTCTTTGACGGGTGTCCGGTTTAAAGCTACCTCTTCCGCATACGTAAAACGCAGAAAATATTTGTCGTGCTTTTTCTCCAACATTGGTGCCGAAGCTTTTTTGCCCGACCAGTGTTTTCTTAAATATTCCATATCCGTATGTTTCAGCCGCACAGCAAACCATTTCCAGTCATGGCCATCGTACAGTTTTAAAAAGGCCGCATCTTTCTCTTCTGTGTTTTCACGGTACATGACATCGTGGTAAAAAACAGGCATGGCATACTGCTCACTTTTCAGATACGGCTTTCCTGTTTTCTGTCCCTCTGCTTTCCACTGTTCCAGACGCGTCCGATAAGAAGATACACTCCCAAGCGCATGCTGGACTGCCGCCCGTCTGAAATAGGATGGCATCTTGGGAAAGCAGAAATCAAAATCAAACCGGGCCGGATTCCGTTTCGTTGTATGCACCAGATGTTCCGCTGCATTGAAACGTTTCTTACTTTCCTCAATTTTGACCAGTTCTTCCCATACAGATTCATACACTTCGACCAGATAGCGGACAGCAGAACGGTAAATCTCCAGTGTCTGGCGGATTGGAATATTCTGTTTTCGTAATTCTACACCATAACTGGATATGATTTTCATTCGCTTTTTCCTCCGGGTTTTAACGGGATTTTTCCTTCTGCCCTTCTATGTAAGCAAATACCTGTTCACGGCTCCGGTCACTGACCGTTACAGCACAATAAGACGGATTCCACAAATGCCCTCCCCACAACTCTTTCTTTAGCTCTGGATACAAAAGGAACATCTGGCGCGCAAGATTCCCCTTCATGATTTTGATCATGTCTGAAATATAAAACTGTGGTCGACAATCTACAAGCAGATGAATATGATCCGGCATAACCTCCATAGCCAGGATTTGAAATTTATATTCCTGTGCAAGACTTTCCAGCATTTCTTTGCATTCCACATCAATTCCGTCTTTTAAAACCTTTTTTCTGTACTTTGTACACCAGACCAGATGATACTGCAGAGAGTACACATATCCTCTACCATAGGAAAGACCATTTTTATTAATTGTAAACATATCTTTCTTCATAAAAATAGTATACCATATGCATAGGAATATATCAAACATTTGTTCCCTTTTTTGGTGCGAATTTTGCGCGTCTAACTCATCACTACTACAATATATTTATGGGTAATCCCCTTACTTCCAGTAAGGATTTATCCATCTCATTACTTAAACTGTTAGAATGTAGGATGCAATGGTATATCGACTTCATCACTTGGACC
>ENA-OQJJ01000131-OQJJ01000131.1-human-gut-metagenome-genome-assembly--contig:-NODE-131-length-10459-cov-3.542393_pt1 | contig 10459 bp, 11 predicted proteins | sample MGYA00242606_ERZ504772 | MGnify/ENA primary metagenome ERZ504772 (study PRJEB26092, sample SAMD00036363) | human gut metagenome | host: Homo sapiens | study: EMG produced TPA metagenomics assembly of...
ATACAATTCCTAGTTTGGTTAGTAGAAAGTTGAAAAGAAGATGTATAAATTATGGAACACATGGAACATATATATTTGATATAAAGCTACAGATAGAAAGTGCTACGATAAAGAAAGGCGATATTGTAGTTATAAACAATGGGTTTATAAAGGCAAAAAAATCCGTAGAACAATCGATTGTAGATGCAGCAGTTGTTTACGAAATATTACAGATTAATGATGAGTGTATTAGCAGGGGAGCGGGATCAGCGGTTATTGTTATGAATGCTAAAGACGACAGTACAGAAAAATTGAAGTGTATTGAGAAAGAGATTTCCTCTCTTGAAAAGAAATTGACTGATATGTATCGGGATGATAAAATTTCTAAAGAAGCCTATGACGATAAATACAGTGAGATTGGCAATAAGTTGGAGAAGAAAAGCATTTATTTTCTGACTGCGTATTATCACAGAAGAATATTGCAGATAAGATGAAACTCATCAGGCAGAAGCTGCAGAAGAGATGTCTGTTGCAAGTGGAATGAAATATGTTATGTATGAGCCAGATGCAACAATCAAAAGAAAAAATTGAGCATATAGGCAATAAGCTCCCATTTGAAAAGAAGCTGAACATTGTCGCTGGTAATGGATATTTTGGCAAGAAGAAAAAAGAGTACACAGCTTCCAAAATTGTAATTACTAAGGCAATGGGAACCTCTGATGTAATGGATTGGAATCTGGAATCCATCACGAAACGTGATATTCGTGTATCTGATGAGGTTGTCAAAATCATGAACGGATGGAATAACGAATATTTAAACACTTCGGTCAGCGTGGGTAAGGCGGGCAAACCTTCTGAGGAAGAATTAGCTCAAATTGAGAAATTTAAAAAGAATGGCTGGATCTAGTGATATGTAGAAGGGAGGCATTCTATTTGGCAAAGAAAAAAGATGAGATAACTATCCGCTCTAGCGCGGCGGAATACTTAACCTATGTTGCCTCTGTTGGTGATCAGCAGGACAGTGTTGAGATGCGCTATGAGGATGAAAATATATGGCTGACGCAGAGAATGATGGCCACATTGTATGATGTTGGTTTACCGACAATAAATGAACATAATTAAAAAAATTTATGCAGATAGTGAATTAGAAGAGACGGCAACTATTCGGAATTTCCGAATAGTTCAAACGGAAGGGTCTCGTCAGGTTACACGTGATACCAAGCACTATAGCCTTCAAATGATCATTGCCGTAGGCTTCAAGGTCAATTCCGAGCGTGCCGTACAGTTTCGTAAATGGGTAAGTCAGATCGCCAAGAACGACACCATCAAAGGTTGGGTGATGGATGATGAACGGCTGAAACGCGGAGCGTATCTGACAGAGAAGTATTTTGATAAGCAGTTAGAGCGTATCCGTGAAATTCGTGCCAGTGAAAGAAAGTTCTATCAGAAGATTACTGACTTGTATGCGACAGCCATTGATTATGATAAAGAAGTATGTGGCTGAACATAATGCCGACATTGAAGCATTTTAAGATGAATAGTTAATAAAGAGAGGTGCATATGCTATGCCAGGTATACTCGTGGTTGAAGATGATGAAAATTTAAATCGTGGAATTACATTCTCACTGAAAAAATCCGGATATGAGGTTTTTTCGGCAGAATCAGTGAAAAAAGCGAAAAGAATTGCAAGTGATAATAATGTGGATGTTACCATTTGTGATGTGAATCTTCCGGATGGAAATGGACTGGAATTTGTAAGGTGGATGAGATGCAATTATAATACATACATTATTTGTCTTACAGCACTAGATCAGGAGATGGATCAGGTCATGGGATATGAAGCAGGGGCAGATGATTATATTACAAAGCCGTTTAGTCTTTCGGTACTTCTTTTGAAAATAGAAGCACATTTCCGCCGCAGACAGGAGAAAACGGAAGCCGGAAAGATGATTTCGGGAGATATCGTATTTATCGCAGGAGAAATGAAAGTCCTGATAAAGAGTCGTGAAATCAGTCTGACAAAAACGGAGTTGAAAATGCTGACTTTTTTTCTTCAGAATCCGAAACAGATTCTTTCAAAAACACAAATATTGGAAAATGTGTTTGATCTGGAAGGGGATTTTGTGGATGAAAATACAATCGCTGTCAATATCAGAAGACTCCGTGAGAAAATCGAAGACAATCCGGCTGCACCGGTCTATATAAAGAATATCAGAGGTCTTGGGTATATATGGAATCAGGAGGTAAGGCAGTGACAAAGAGATATCGCAAGAAGATTACAGTAGTGCTATCCTTGGTATTACCTGTCATATTATTGTTTGCAATATTAAATTGCTTTACCACGTATGTGTTTTATGAAGATTATAAATATAAAATGAATCTTATGACAGAGATTGCTGCAAAGGAAGAATTTTCCGGGCTGGATGCTGTTTCGGAATTGCTTAAGGATAAGGATATTGAAACTAACGAACAGGGAAGGCGATTATTGGAGCAATATGGATACTGGGGGAATAAAGGGAATGCATTTTATTCGCAATTCCGGCATCAGGTTATGGTGACCGGTGCTGTAAGCACTGTGATATGCGTGCTTCTTTTGACTTTTTTACTTTATTGGAAGAAAAAAGAAGATGCGTGTCATCAGAAAATTTTAGACCAGTTGGAAGAAATTCTGATCAGATTCCGTGAAAATAAATTTGATGATTTACTGAAAACGGAAAATCATGCAGAACTGGAAAAATTGAATGACCAGCTTGAAGCAATCGGACATCATATTCAGTTGCTAAAGGAAGAAGCACGGGCAGAAAAAGAGAGCACGAAAGAAATGGTTTCTGATATCTCTCACCAGTTAAAGACACCGGTTGCAGCTTTGGATACATGTTTTAGTGTGCTGATGCAGAATGACTTAAGTGCCACAGAACAGGAGGAGTTTCGTATCCGTTGTCGGAGTGCTCTGGATGGACTGGAGACATTATTGCAGTCGCTTCTTGAAATATCCAAGATGGAAACTGGACTGATTCAGATTAATAAGAAAAAACTTCCGCTTATGGATACTGTCATATCTGCTGTGAACCGCACTTATCCTAAAGCGGATGAGAAAGAAATTGAATTCGTTTTTGACTATGAAAAAGAGCTGGAAACATGCACGATTATGCAGGATAAAAGGTGGCTTGGTGAAGCTGTGATCAACGTTCTGGATAATGCGGTCAAGTACAGTCCGTGTGGTTCAAAAATATTTATCCGGTTACAAAAAAGAAACGATCTTGTAAGAATGGAAATTGAGGATCAGGGAATTGGTATTCCGCAGAATGAGTATCACAAAATTTTTCAACGATTTTACAGAGGAAGTTCCAGGGAGGTCATGGAAAAGAGTGGTACAGGAATCGGACTTTTTCTATCGAGAGAAATTATCGAAAAACACGCAGGTACGATTACGGTAACCTCCGGCAAAAAGAAAAAAGGAAGCACGTTTGTGATTCAATTACCATATGTTGGTTAAATTTTAAGTGAGCAGAAATCTTACAATTCTGTAAGATTTCTGCTCGTTTTTTGAAAGTGAAATGAAAGATTGTCCTGATACAATTTGGATGTAGGATGAAAAGGAGGTAAACACATGAGTGTGATATTAGAAACCAAGCAGCTTTGTAAGTTTTATGGCGCGGGTGAGAATCAGGTCAAAGCGGTCAATCAGGTGGACATTCAGATTGAGCAGGGAGAATTTGTCGCAATTGTTGGAAAGTCAGGTTCCGGTAAAAGTACATTACTTCATATGCTTGGAGGGCTTGACACCCCTACAAAAGGCAGTGTTACTTTAGCAGGGAAAGATTTATACAGGATGAAGGAAGATGCCCTTGCTGTTTTCCGCAGAAGAAAAATCGGATTTGTTTTTCAGGCATTTAATCTGGTTTCATCTGTTAATGTCTGGGAAAATATTGTACTGCCACTGGGGCTGGATGGAAGAAAAGTGGATGAAGCGTATGTAAATGATATTATTGCAACTCTGGGGATTGAAAACCGGATTTATAATCTGCCAAATCAGTTATCCGGAGGACAGCAGCAGAGAGTAGCAATTGCAAGAGCACTGGTGAATCGTCCGGAAATTATATTTGCAGATGAGCCGACAGGAAATCTTGATTCTAAGACCAGTGATGAGGTAATCGCTCTGCTTAAGATGACAGCAAAAAAATATGGACAGACAATTGTAATGATTACCCATGATGACGAAATTGCACAGGTCGCTGACCGTATTCTGGTGATTGAGGACGGACAGGTGGTGGATTTCAGATGAAGACAATAAGCAGGATTGCATATAGCAATGACAAAAAGAACAAGACAAGAAGTATACTGATTATGATGTCCATATGTCTGACCACGATGCTGCTTGTGATTATCAGTACTGTGGGAAATGGAATGATCCGTTTACAGAAAAGTCAGGCGGCAGGCTCATATGGAAGCAATTATGGTCTATTTGTCGCAGCAGATGCCTCGCAGTTAAAGGAAGTAAACCGCCGTGCGGAAATAGATGCTACAGGCACTATGTGCACCGAAGGTATCATAAAAGGCAACGAAAACGGTGGTTTTGTCTGCATGGATGAGACTGCAAGAAAAATGCTTCCCTATAATAAGGAATATGAGTTAAAGGAAGGAAAGTATCCGGGGGAAACGCAGGAAATTGCCGCAGGAAGAGCATTTTTTAGTGAAATGGGATATGATGATGTAAAGGTCGGAGATACGGTTACACTGGATTACCGCGCAGGGATGCAGTCAGAATATAAGCCGGAAGAATTTGTTGTCAGCGGAATCCTATATGATCGGGATGAGTATACCATCGAGGCATCTTATGTTGCTTTCGGGTCACAGGAGTTTTATGATGAGCACGTCGCAGAGAATGACAGACAGTATAATATTTATTTTACTTTAAATGATTCTGCAAATGTATCTATGAATAATATTGATTCGGTTATAAAGCAGATTGCAGCAGCTTGTGGGATCGAAGAAAAAAACGTTATAGTCAATGATCTCTATTTGCAATGGGTCTTGCAGCCGAGTTATGAAATGATTGCGGTATGCGGAATTCTGATTCTTGCAATTGTACTTTTCTCTGTTGTGGTCATTTATAATATTTTTCAGGTCGGTATTGCCAACAAGATACAGGAGTATGGAAAAATCAAGGCTCTGGGAGCGACAAAAAAGCAGATGAAACAACTGATCTTCAGAGAGGGTATGTTTTTGACAATTTCTTCAATATCGGTTGGATTGCTTCTTGGTTTTCTGATTGCAAAATGCGGTTTTAACTGGCTGGTAGAACAGGGGAACCTTGTATCAACCCAAACTGGCTCTATGGAAGTTCAAAATCAGCAGGTGCCTCTGTTTTCCCTGCCTGTTATGCTTCTGTGTATTTTCGTATCATTTCTTACCGTTGCTTTGGCACTGCGTAAACCAATGAAAATTGTTTCACGGATTTCACCTATCGAAGCAACACGGTATTTAGAAAATGCAGAAACACACAAAAAAGGAAAACGAAATGGCAGAAAAAATGTCACCGTGTTTTCTATGGCAATGGCAAATGTAACGGGTAATCCCAAAAGAACTATTGGTACTATCCTCACAATGGGTTTTTCTTGCGTATTGTTTGTGATTATCTCTAATTATGTGGGAAATATTGACACGGAGCATGAAGCACGTCTTTCCGTTAATCATGGACAATTTGAACTGCAGCTTGACTATTCTGCTGAGTATGATGAAAGATATCCGGAGAATAATCTGGATACGATTCTGACGGATGATCCATTGAATGATTCGCTGATTGAAGAAATCAAAAGTATTCCGGGAGTAACAGATGTCATGACGAGAGAGATTGTCTCTGTAAATCTGAACGGAACAAGATTTCCGGCTGATATTGTGAGTAAAAAGGATTTTGATTTTATGCGCCAAGAAGGGGATATTGGCTCTATGGACTATGATCAGGCGGTAAAGAATGGTGATATTTTCTTTGGCTGGTCAACGTGGATGGAACAAGATGGATATGCTCCGGGTGAATCCATTGCATTTGACTTTGAGAATGGAAGTGGAACCTATACCTATCAGGGAAAGATTGCAGGATCCTTTGTAAGTGCGGACACTTATCTTGTCATTCCGGAAGGTGTATATCGTTCCATGAATCCGAGAGGAACAGCCTATGGCTATCTGTGGGTGGACTGTGATAAAAAAGATGTGGCATCTGTAGAACAAAGTCTGAATACTTTGATTTCTAATACTTCGCATATAAAAATGGATACTTATCATGCGCAGTTACAATCTGCCGAATTTGCAAGCAGCATGATGAAGCTTGGCTGTTATCTGTTTATGGCGGTTGTAGGATTCATCGGTTTTATGAATATGGCAAACACCATGATCATGAATATTACGACAAAAAAGCAGGAATATGGTGTATTACAGGCTGTGGGTATGACAAATAAACAATTAAATTTATGTCTGCAGTTACAGGGAATGATGTTTACGGTTGGTACCATATGCGTAGCTTTGATCATTGGTCTGCCGCTCGGCTATGCACTTTTTTCCGATGCAAAACATAATGGAATATTTGGAATGAATATCTATCATGTTCCAATCGTACCAATTTTTATTATGATTTTTTTGGTCGGTCTGTTGCAGATTGTACTTTCCTGCGTTTTAAGCAGTAATCTGAAAAAGGAAACGCTGGTTGAAAGAATAAGATATCAGGGATAGCCGCCACCATCTAATGCAAATCCCTTTTTCAGATATTCCTTTATTCTGTCGGAGATTAATTATAAAACATTACTTTACAAGAAGAATAAAAAAGCATATAATTCTTTTATAATATATTTAATAAAAGAGGATAAGAAAACGGAAAATAAAGATAAAAAAAATATAACAAGAAAAAAAATAATTAATTATGTTCTAAACAATCATGTTACATCCAAGGCGGGAATCGCAAAAGAGTTAAACTTGAGTATGCCGACTGTATTAGCAAATGTGAATGACTTGTTAGAAAAAGGGGTGTTGGAAGAAACTGGGGAATATGCTTCAACCGGTGGAAGGAAGGCAAAAAGTATAGGGATTAATAAGTCATACTGTCATGCAATGGGAATTTTGATTACAGCGAATCATATAGAAATGGTATTAGTAAATCTTGGAGATGAGATTATAAAAAAAGATCGCATCCGTTTAAAATTTACGGCAGAATTATCCTATTGTACAGAGGTGGCACAAAAGGTCAAAACTTTTCTTGAAGGCGAATTAGCGAAGGACACGCTACTTGGGATTGGAGTGGCGATTCCAGGAATTATTGATCAGAAAGAACGGATCGTTTTAAAATCCCATGCTTTAGGTATAGAGAATTATAGTCTGCGCTTTTTAGAGCAGGCTTTGGAAATTCCAGTATATTTTGAAAACGATGCTAATGCTGCAATGCTTGCAGAAAAAAAGCAAAAATATCCAAATGCGATATATCTGTCTTTGAACCACACCTTAGGAGGTGCATTCTGCATAGATGGAAAGCTGTTTCGAGGGCAGAACCAGAAAGCAGGGGAGTTCGGTCACTGTCCTTCGGCAGCGCGGCTAACTCGCCCCACTTCTCCGAAGACCCGCCGTCGTCTCCCGGCAGGAAGTGCGAGTAGGTCTTGTAGGTGATCTCGATGCTCTCGGTGGCCCAAAGGGCGGAGACGTACTGTATCGAGACGCCTTTTCAGGAGAAGGCTGGCGTGCGTGTGGCGCAGGCCGTGCAACGTGACCGCGAATGACTTGTGCCGGGCGAAGCGGCTAAAGTCGCTCGTGAATTTCGACGGGCGGTAGAGCTCGCCGAGGTCACTGCAGAACACGGGGGTGTCCTCGCCCTGCTCGATGTCGTTGTACATCAGGCGATAGAGCTGCATCTGCTTGTGATGGCGCAGGAATTCGACCGTCCCCTCGGGGATGGTGACGTCCCTGTTCGAGCGGTTGCTCTTGGGCAGCTTCTCCTCCAGGGTCTCGCCGCAGTAGGTGTCCGTCGCGCGCGCCTCGGCGAGCGCTCGGCGGACGCGGATGACGCCTCCATCGAGGTCGACGTCGCGCCACCTGAGGGCGCACAGCTCGCCGCGTCTCATACCCGTGTCGAGCGCGAGGTTTGTGGCGGCTGCGAAGCGGTAGTCCGGGCATCCGAGCAGGGCAATTTTCATGCGGGATACCTCGTTTTCATCGATGACTCGAACCTCCTTCTTCTCCTTGGACGGGACGTCCACAAGCTCGCAGGGGTTGGACTCGATGTATTCGAGGCGGCGGGCGCGTTTGAGCGCGGTCTTCAGGAACGAAAGGGCTTTCTGACAGGTGTTGCCAGAGAGGGGCTTGCCGTTGAGGCCGCCGCTTTGGCGCATCCATGCCAGCTGATCCTCGATCATGTAGGGCTTCAAGTCTTTTAGCAGGGTCGTGCCGAGTCTCGGTACCCAGCGCGTCTCGACGATGTCGCGGTAACCGCGAATCGTGTTGGCGCTCAGGTGCTTCACGTCGTGCAGGTAGGTGACGTGCTCGCGCAGGAACTCCTCAAGGGTTTTGTTGGAGCGGTCCATGCGCGTGCGGGCCGTCATGAGCTCGACGCGCCACTCCTCTAGCAGGCGCTTTGCCTCGGTCTTGGTGCGGCAGTGGACGGTCTTGTTCAAGCGCTTAGAGGACTTGCCGTCCTCGCTCACGCTGACCCTGAGCAGCCAGGAGTCCTTGCCGCGCTTCACGGGGTCGTAGCCTTTGCTGACTGTTCTCATGGTTTTCACCTCCTTTCGGTGCGTTGGTGGCTGACGGTGCTATCTCAAACCGATTGCTCGGTAATGAGCCCCTGGGATTTCTTCTTGCTGTAGGCGTTGGCGCAGCTGCGCTTGCAGAAGCGAGTCTTCTGAATCACCCTGCCCGGCTTCTCCTCGCGGTATTTCTTGAAGATTCGTCCGCAGTTATCGCAGGTGCGCCATTCGGCGGGGTCGTCGTAGAGGAGGCCGAACTGGGAGATGATCGCCTCGGAGAGGGAACCGTAGGAATGTATGCCCGTCGGACTTCGGTGAGTTTTTTTAAGCGCGTGGGACCAAGCGGCGAGGGGTCCACCGCTGTCGCCTTCGGCTTCATCGGGAGTTTCGCCTGTCCCATCAAAGCGATAAGAGAGGAGAGAGTTCGCTAGGAAGGAGATTGCAGTGTTTGATGCGATCACCAGTCCATCCGCAAGAGTTGATGTATAGCTTTCTCGTGTGTTGAAGCCCGCATCTTCACCTTGCTGCACCATCGACTTGAACTCTGGACTCTCGAGAATGAGCGAATCGTATGACTTAAGGCGAGTGTTATCCAATAGAGCGTCGCTGTTGGAGAGAAGGAAAAAGCTAATGCCGCTCTGTGCCATGTGCGAGCGGTCACAAAGGTAATCGGCGACATCGTCGGCACCCCAGGTGTCGGTGTTTTCCAAGCCATATGCAACGGCGGTAATCAAGGCGGTCGATACCTGGAGGGCCCGTATCGTCTGAATTACCTCCGCTTCGGAAATAGCTCCCACGACCGAGCGGTCATCTAGATGGATACGGCGAGCTTCCTCGGAGAGAAAGTACGGCCTGCGTCCCAGTAGCGTTTCGTCGTCTCCTGAGTAGGCGCTACTGAACAAGGGGATGCCTGCGGCGGATGCGCTCTCGCTTGCCAGAATGCCCCATTCGCTCCTGAACGGCTGAAAGTCTGTCTTGAGGAGTTTGAAACGGTTGCGGAAAAGAGAAAGACGCTGAGCGCCGTCGTAGCCGCTGGAAACGGGGAAGCCGTAACGCTCACAGAAACGAACGATGCTCTCCGTGCGCTCGACGTTGACCTTCTGAAGGCTGCTTGCGAAGAACTCGTTTTCCAGATGCTCGAATTGCATAACAGTGGGTTTGCCATGCTCGACATAGTATGCGAAACGCTCGCCATCGGTGCTGGTTCCCCACAGCCGGTCAAAGTTGTAGCGCAACCACGGTCTTGCAGCATTGACTTCGAGCTTGATGGGCTGGCGAAGCGACAGGGGCAGGCGTTCATAGTTAACTAATGGACTCAAAATCTAATCCAATCCAACTATTGACTTTCATTTCTCATTCATGGTATCACAAAATGGATGGAAAAGGAACACCAATCCATTCTAGGAGATGCTAATGGACTGCTTTGATCATCGAGAGTTTTGTCTCCCTGACGTGTTGCACGTAGTCGATGTTGCACAATTTCTGGGCCTTCACGAGAAGACGGTCTATTTGTACGTTCGTGAAGGCAAGATTCGCGCTATCCGCTGTGGGCGAAGTTATCGCATTCGCCGTGAGTGGGTCGAGGAGTACATTCGCTCCGCGAGCCCCAAGGACTCCGACGTAGACTAGCGGGGAGAAGACCATGAAAGATCTGTTCACGCCTAATTTCGAGGGCGATGCCGATGCGGTTGCTCCAAAGCTCGCCAAGCTCAGGGGAAGTTCTGTAGCGATCTATTTTTGGCTTCATTCACGTGCTT
>ENA-OQJJ01000132-OQJJ01000132.1-human-gut-metagenome-genome-assembly--contig:-NODE-132-length-10400-cov-1.865570_pt1 | contig 10400 bp, 16 predicted proteins | sample MGYA00242606_ERZ504772 | MGnify/ENA primary metagenome ERZ504772 (study PRJEB26092, sample SAMD00036363) | human gut metagenome | host: Homo sapiens | study: EMG produced TPA metagenomics assembly of...
TTTTTAGTGATAATTTCTTTGATGATTTCTTTGAATTTCCATTTATAGATGACAGAGCAGAGAAAAACGCAGAGCGTAAGCTGTACGGACATCATGCAGCAAACCTGATGAAGACCGATATCAAGGAATTCGACGATAAGTATGAGGTTGAGATTGATCTTCCGGGCTTCAAGAAAGATGAAGTACAGGTTGAGCTTAGGGATGGTTATCTGGTAGTCAGCGCCGAGAAAGGTCTTGACGAGGACGAGAAGGATAAGAAGAGTGGCAAGTACTTAAGAAGAGAGCGTTATGCAGGCTCCTGCCAGAGAAGCTATTATGTTGGCAAGGATACAACCGAAGATGATATCAAGGCTCACTTTGAGCATGGTATGCTGACGGTAACTGTTGCAAAGAAGGAAGCAAAGCCAGCAGTAGAAGAGAAGAAGCATATCGCAATTGAAGGATAAAAAATAATGTAGTTGACTTTTGAAAATGACTTTGGTAAAATGAACCCAATAAAAGGGAGTAGCTGACCAAAATAGGTGCACTTCTTCGTCAGTACAGTTATTAAAAAATAACTCGGAAAGTGATGAAACAGCGAGACTTTTACTGCAATGCAGTAGGAGTCTCTTTTTTTATGCCTATAACACCTGCTGCAAAGAATGCAAAAGAAAGAGAGGAAGATACGTATGATGTTACAGGCAGGGATTTTGATAGTGGGTTTCCTTTTTCTGGTAAAAGGAGCAGACTGGTTTGTGGAAGGGTCTGCAAGCATAGCAAGAAAGTTTGGAATTCCCCAGCTGATTATCGGACTTACCATTGTTGCAATGGGAACGAGTATGCCGGAGGCTGCTGTAAGTATTACCGCAGCGATGCAGCAGAACGCAGGAATTACGATAGGAAATGTGGTTGGAAGCAATATTTTGAATATTTTTATTATTCTCGGACTTACGGCATTAATAACAAATGTGGCAATACAAAGGTCTACCTTGTTTTATGAAATACCGTTTATGATGTTTGTTACGGTAGTTTTAATGATATGCGGAATGACAGGAGGAAAAGTAACGTTTGCCGAGGGCATAGTCTTATGGGTACTGTTTCTTGTATATCTTGGCTATTTGTTTGTAATGTCGAAAAAAGGGGAAAATCCGGAAGAGGAGGAAGCGAAAAATTATCCTGTCTGGAAATGTCTTCTTTTTGATGGTGGCAGGCGGCGTCCTGGTTGTAAAAGGAAGTGATTTTTGCCGTCAGCGGGGCAACCGAGATTGCCCGATACTTTGGAATGAGTGAGCGTTTTTATCGGATTGACGATAGTTGCTCTCGGAACATCTCTTCCAGAGCTGGTAACATCTGTGACAGCGGCAAAAAGAGGAAATGCAGGGATTGCAATCGGAAATATTGTCGGAAGCAATATTTTTAATATTTTATTTGTAATTGGAACAGCCGCACTGATCTGTCCTGTGCCATTTGAAACTAAATTTATTGTAGACACAGGAATCGCAATTCTGGCAGGTCTGGTTTTATGGATTGGGACGTACAAGAACAGGGAATTACGGAAAACGTGTGGTGTCGTTATGCTTTTATGCTATGCAGGATATTTTGCATATTTATGTGTGGTATAGGATGAACCATTTTTGATGAAACCATTATTTAAGCACCGACCATTTGGCCGGTGCTTTTGAAGTGCATTCAAAGCTATGCGAAACGGAAGAAAAAATCAAGAATCATGCTAGAATCTAGTACATCGTTTTGTAAATAACTATACCAATCACGCAGGATGCAGATTCGAGTGTGCAGGTATAAAAATGTAGGCGTAGCGGGCTACGCCGAGGCTTTTATGCCTGTGCAATCAGATTTGCAGACAAGTGAGTGGTATAGTTATTTCGAAAACGATGTACTAGCTTCGGAAGGCGGAAAACAGTCCCAAAAAGTGCAACAATTTTCTGGAAAATATGCTATAATCTGATCAAAGTAGAGAAAAGCGGAGAGTAGAAATGAAAAAATTACCAGAATCAGAACAGGAAATTATGATGATTATATGGGAATATGAGGAACCTGTCAGTCGATTTCAAGTTGAAGAAAAGTTGAATGTAGAGAAAAATGTTGCACCGAGTACCATTTTAACATTGCTTACTCGTTTGGAAAAAAAAGGATTTATTCAAAAAGTGAGGAACGGGAAATCAAATCTTTATGTACCATTAGTAGAAAAAGAAAATTATATAGGCACGGTTGGAAAAAACATGTTAGATAAAATGTTTCAAGGGTCATTAGCAAAATTCGCATCGGCACTGTATGATGGAGAAAAACTTAGCTCAAAAGAGGTTAAGCAATTGCAGGAATTTATTGACAGACAAAAATAGAAAAAGTGGTGTAGAGGATATAGTTACAGATGGCATTTATCATAAAGTGGAATCTTTCAATAGGCATAGTCGCATTTATGGCATATGTTGTACAAAAAATAAATGGGGAAAAGGCTCGGTCATTACTGGAGAAAGATAGTCTGGATACTTCTGACACTTAAAAATGTGCTTTCCATTTTTGGAGTGTGACAGAGAAATTTCGGCAACATCCTTTTATGATTTCTATGCCGGCATATTATATCGGGGAACAAAATCAAAAGACCGCGATCATGACGAAAATGGGAAACGTTTCAATTCGAAGGTGGATGTCAGGCGAAAAATTTTTGCTGTATATATGGATTGCAGGGATGATTTTATGTCTTTTGTTTCACGCAATACAATATAGAATATGGAAAAAAAGAATATTTGCAGAATGTAAAAAGATGCAAAAAAATTCCGTATTAGAAGCTCTAAAAAAAGCAAGCGAAGTTTGTAAAATAAAAAAAACAGAAATATGGGTCTGTGAAAATCAAGATTTTTATTCTCCTATGTTGTTTGGTGTACGAAATACAAAAGTATTGATTCCACAAGAAATGCTGGAAACGGAAAATTACTCCTATGAAGAATGGTATTTGATTTTTTTACATGAATTGACACATCAGAAAAAACACGATTTATGGTATAAAAGGTTTCTTCAAATTATAAGGGATGTTTATTGGTTTTGTATCCCAATGCTGTGGGTGCAAAAAATGGCAAATATAGATATCGAATGTGTCTGTGATGAGACTGTTACAAAACATATGAATCTGACGCAACGGAAAGATTATTGCAATGTTATTTTTAAAAGTGGCTTCAAAACAAACGAAAAAAGAATTGTCTGGAGTTGTTTCAATGGTATCAGAAACAGAGATACTGAAAGAACGATTTTACAATGTGTTTTTAGCAAGAAAAAAACTTCGAATATACGTCACTGTTTTTCTTTTTGGAATAATTATTTTGAGTTTTTCGGAAATGCAAATAGCGCGACAAATATGGTCATCATCGCATATAGAAAATTGTCCCAAATGCAAAGCTGCGGTACAAGGAGAAGTGGTTTGGAATGCATGGGAAAATGAAAAAAATGTAGTATGTACACATCAATATGCATGGGGAGATGACTTACAGAAAGCCAGATATGGAGTAGAAAAAATCAGGTGTAATGAATGTGGAAATTTTTTTGAGATAAAGATCAGGCAAGAAAAAATAGTCTGCCATGGGTATAATGATTAATTAGACAAATGTAGAAAAAAAGATTGACAAAAAGTAGGAAGTATGGTATTTTTGTTATACAAATGTAGAACGTACGTTGACAGGTATAATAAATTTTTAAGGAGAAAAGTATGAAAGCGGTAAAGAAAAAAATTTCCATTTTTCTAATGACCTTAATGTTGGCCAGTACATTTTCTGCCAATGTAACAAAAGCGGATGTTATCGAAAGTAAGAATATTTTTGCGTATGAAGAAATTATGCCGTATGCTGCAGTTTGCCCGAGATGTGGAGGAAGAATAACATCGTCAACCGTATGGGGAAGCTGGATAAGCAGTGATACAGTTACATGTACTCATGGTCACGCATGGGGAACTGATTTGAAGCAGTATAGGAAACAGGAATAAAAACTACAAAATGTTTAAATTGTAACGCAGGAAATACTGCTAATGTGAAAGAACAGAACAATTTGTCACGGATATGATAATTAATGGTTAAAACACAAGGCTGTTGTATGATATGTAAAAAAACAGAAGTCATGCAATAGCCTTGTGCTATATAGAAACATAGGGGGTAGCATAATGATGGGAAAAAGGTTGAAAGAAATTTTTGGTTTGATTCTGATTAACATCACATTAGTCAGTGGGAGCTTAAATGCAGAAACGGTATATGCAGATACACAAGCCAAGATTGAAATTGAGAAAACGGAAATGCCATTAAAAATTTGTGTTGATGAAGAAAATAAAAAAACGGTACTTCAAATAGTGGCAGCCTGGAAGAAAATATATAAAAATAATGGAGTGGAACTAATGGTAATCCCATCAGGGCAACAGGCTTCGGAAGAAAAAGTACAGGAGATCCAGAATGAAATTACGACAGGAGAAGGGCCGGATGTATTTTTGGCAGAAGGGCCGAATCCGACCTGGAGTGAGCAAAGAGCAGTTGTTTTTGAGGACCCCAAAAAAGAAATGTATCAGGGAACCTTTCTTTCGTTGAAACCATACATGAAATATTTTGATATAGATATTTTAGAAGAGAAGATTTTGTCTGCAGGTATGGCTAATGAGGAACAAATACTGATTCCTATGACATACGATTATTTTCTATATGCATTTACAACACAGGATTTACCGGAAAATACAGAAATATCAAGAAATTGGCTGGAATTAGCCAGACAAAAAGAAAAAGCAATTCAACAGATTGTAGGGCAAAGAAGTGGGGTTCAATTTTTTGATACATTTAGTGAGGTAGTTGATTATAAGAAAAAAACACTTCTATATTCGGAAGAGCAGATAAAAAAAGTTTTTGGATGAAACAGTAGCATTAAAAACAAGATCATTAGCTTTAAACTGGAAAATAAAAGATACAGGAGTAGTAAGTCTAAATGATTTGGAAGAACTTGGAGGTGAAAAAACAGTTCATACGGTATTTGCAATGCCGAATCAGGAAGGCGGATTCACTGCAAATGTTACACTTTATGCAGGAATTAATAAGAACACAAAGCAACCTTTAAAAGCAGTCTCCTTTTTACAAATGCTATACAGTGAAGAAGTTTTATCGGGAAAAGGAATAGAGTTAGAAGATAAAAGAGAGGCAAGCAATATAAGATTTCCGCAAGGGGTTTCTATTTACAAAAAGGAACTAGAAAAACGAAATGCGGAGTCTTTCGAGACAAGATCAAAAACAAATCAAAACGATACAGGAAGAAGTAAAAACTGTTCGATTTTATTCGGTATGGGACAGGGAACTTAATTCCTTATTATCTAAGTATGAGGCACAGGAAGATGAAAAGCAAAAAGAGCATGTCTTCATAAAAACAATACAGAAATGGAAGGAAAAAATACAGAAATGACATAAAAAATCAGTCCTGTGGAGTGAGAGTTGCAAGAAACAGATTTTCCGGAGTACTGTGGAACAGTCTGTAAAGCCAAAGCGGATATTCGCAATCCGCTTCGCTACTTGCTCATAACTGAATAGCTGCTTCACAGCTTATCAGGACTTGGTTGATTCGGTTAAATTCTTTTAGGGTTTGTCAAGGGTGATGAGTAGCTTTAAAAACAGGCTCCTCTTCACCCTTAATTTATATATCGGTTAATGATCTGTGCGTTTGAGAAATTGATTCGTATATATCAAGACACATATGACAGAGCATTACTTTTGACAGGAATTTTTAGAAACAATAACCTTTGTCGGTCGATACAGTTTTTCTCCGAAGAAGTAGCCTTTCTGTATTTCCTCGACAACTCTGTCTTCTTCCACCCGGTCGGTTTCTTCGATGTGCACTGCATCATGGATATGAGGATCAAATATTGTACCATTTGCTTCCATCGGTAAGACATTCAGCTGATATAAATTCTGCGCCAAAGCTGTACGGAAATCCATCATAAGAAGCTTTTCATCCATATAGGCCCAGCGATTCGTCGTTCGTTCCGAACTGACAATTCCATATTCGAGATTGTCTTTTACAGCCAGCAGCTTTTTCAATCCATGTGCTGACTCGGATATTTGTATCTCCGTCATGACAGTCTGCAAATACTTCTTGTGTCTGTCTGGCGATCATCTGGATTCTCTTTCCAATTGCAGAAGCCTTCGTTGTGGGGTTCAGATTTTCCGCCCCCAGGCAAAACTCTTTTCCGGCCTGAAGTACATTTGCGAGAAGCTGTTCCGGTACGAAAACGGTATTTATCGGGAAGCGTTTCGGCTTTTCTTCTGTGAATTGACTCAAATCTATCTTTGCAAGATTCTCTCCTGATTGCAGTATCAGGGTAAAATCGCCGCATTCCATTCCAACCTCGATCCATGCTTTCAGCCGGCTTGCATCCTTTGGAAATTCAGGACAGATCTCCTCCATTTTCTAGGTTCTGACTTTCCTTTTAGAATCCTTTGATTTCAGATACAGGTTCAGACCTTTTCCTTTGATTCCGGAATCCAGCAAAATGTCGAAACCATCTGTTCGCATGGGAATCATGTGTCGTTCTTCGTTAAGCCAGGTTAATGGAATGCATTCCTTTCCCCATTGGATGGTTGAAATTTCAATTCCGGCGGTCCATGGGAAAAGTACAAGCATGGTAATAGGCTTCGCGGTAGGATTGGTAAGTCTGGCTCCCTGGGCTGCAGTTCTATCCGCGGCCACAACGGAAAGATCCTCGTATCCGATTGTTTCCTGACCCAGTGTTTCTCTCGATTTCGTATCACTTAGATAATAGTACGTCATATTTGGAATCATTTCTGGAGTATTCTCTCCGATGGTATATTCCAATCCTTCCAGCATATTAGTTTGATCTGTCCATGCTGAAATTCTGCCAGCAGTATTTTGTCTTTTTACAATTTGAAATCAACACGAACCCCAATTGCTGGTCATGTTTCATATCTTGTGCTTTTGTAAAGGGCACAAGCATCTGTCGCAGTCATAACCCTTATTACATGAAAGCCTGCTTTTTCCATGGCGGTCCGTACATTTTTCTGCGTTATAATTTCCGGTATAGAAAGGGCAAGCACACAATCGCTTATCTGTGCAAATGCAGTTTTTTGAAGCTCCATTTTCAATTCCTTCATCAGAGCAATACAATATCGAATCGAACAAGGCTCCAGGGTAGAAGAAACTGCGCTTTCTGCTTCCTGCATAAAGTCTTCTTCGTCTGTGTTTCTCTCGTGAAGCATCCGTAATATCCGCCTGACTCATAACGGTGAAGATACGGAGCAGTTACTTTTTATCAAGGGTTCTCGCGCATTACGCCGACCAGTGCATGCGGGACATATGGCTCTTCGAGATAAGCAGTCTCATCCGGTGTCAGCTGTACACCGATGGCTTTGACGCCCTCTTCAATATGCGATACCTTTGTCGCCCCGACAACCGGAGCAGTTACTTTTGTGAGCAGCCATCCGAGCGAAATCTGGATTCTCGTCAGCCCCTTCTTCTTTGCAAGTTCACCGACGCGGTCGATAATGATGGCGTCTTTTTTCTTTCGTCGCATCATACTTTCCTTTTGCGTACGTATCTTCCTGCAGCCGTTTGGAAAGCTCCGACGGTTTTTTTTGCCAGGCGGCCGGAAGCCAGCGGGCTGTACGGTGTCAGTGCAATATTCTGATCCTTGCAGAACGGAACCATCTCGCGTTCCTCCTCGCGGAATAGCAGATTGTAATGTCCCTGAATCGAAACAAATTTGGCCCAGCCGTTCTTATCCGCAATATAATTTGCTTTTGCCAGCTGCCATGCGAAGCAGTTAGAAATACCGATGGCGCGTACCTTTCCTGCAACGACAGCTGAATTTAATGCCTCCATCATTTCTTCTACCGGTGTGTGATAGTCCCACATATGGCAGATATAAAGGTCAACATAGTCCATGCCAAGATTCGTAAGGCTGCGATCGAGAAGACCTAAAATATGATCTTTTCCGCTCACCCCGTCTGCAATTTCCTGCGGGCTGCGCGGGAAAAATTTTGTTGCGACAACGACTTCATCACGTTTTGCAAAATCGTTCAGCGCGCGTCCCAGATACTGCTCGCTGGTGCCGCTCTGATAACCGGCAGCGGTATCAAAAAAGTTTACACCAAGTTCCAGACCGCGTTTTAAAATCGCGCGGGAATGCTCCTCGTCCAGTGTCCAGGAATGTATGCCGCTTTTTGCATTTCCAAATCCCATACATCCCATACAGATTCTCGATACCTTTAAATCCGAATTTCCAAGTTTTGTGTATTCCATGAAAAAATCTCCCTGTGCGATGATGTACTCCCAGAGTACATGATTTCGTGCTTTTCTAAGATACTTCCATTGTAAAATCGGAATACAGATTTGTCCAATACTTGATGCAAAAAGAAGGGTATGTTCAAAAAGCATGAAGAACGAGAGAAAGAACAGGAAAAACATGTGAAGGAACATATACAAAATCAAGTGAAAGTCAGTTTTCTAAAAGTAAAAAGTCAAATCAGAACATTTTTTTTCATCCCGGAGTATGCTAAAATTTTTTTATAAGACAAAGACAGGATGTGCGAAAGCATGTTGCAGGGGTTTTTACGCACAATCCGGAAAAGAGGAAACATGAAGAAACAGTATTACTGCAATCCATTAAACATGGACTACCGTTACCAGTTTATCGAGGATATGAGAAGCGGCGAGGACAAGATTTCCCGCGAGGCCGCCGATCCGTCGATGATTTTATTTCAGGGAAAATATTATATTTTTGCATCCATGACTTTGAGCGTCTGGGTTTCGGAGGATATGGTTCACTGGGAGAGCCACCGTCTGCCGGACAGCCTGCCGCTGTATGACTATGCGCCGGATGTGCGCGTGGTCGGCGATTACGTGTATTTCAGCGCATCCCGTCGTGGCACGATCTGCGATTTTTACCGCACGAAAGATATCTTAAACGGTCCGTTTGAGCGTATTCCGGGAACCTTCGATTTCTGGGATCCGAACCTGTTTCTTGATGATGACGGAAAGCTCTATTTTTACTGGGGATGCAATAACGTGACTCCGATCTGGGGTGTGGAGCTTGAACCGGAGACGATGGTTCCAAAGACCGAGAGAAAAGAACTGATCTACGGTCAGCCGGAAAAAAATCGGATACGAGCGCGTCGGAGAAAATCATTCCAAAATGCCGCTGAGTGAAGAAGAAGCTGTTGAAAAATTCAAAGAATTTCTGAAAGCACAGGGAAAAGATGCGGATCATCTGACGGAGGAGCAGATCGGGTTTGCCAAAATTATGTTCAGTCAGAGACCGTTCATCGAGGGCGCATGGATGACGAAGCATGACGGAACCTATTACCTCCAGTATGCCGGCCCGGGAACGGAATACAACGTTTACGGTGACGGTGTTTACGAGAGTGATTCCCCGCTTGGCCCGTTCCGTCTGGCAAAGAACAATCCATATTCCTATAAACCGGGTGGATTCCTGCGCGGTGCAGGCCACGGTTCGACGATGGAAGACCGCTATGGAAACTGGTGGCATACCGCGACAATGCAGATCAGCAAAAACCACGATATGGAGCGTCGCGTCGGCATCTGGCGGGCAGGTTTCGACAAAGATGGTGTCCTGTTCTGTAATCAGCAGTTCGGCGACTGGCCGATGGCGGTGGAGCAGGCAAAAGAAGACCCATGGGCAAAACCGGAGTGGTATCTCTTAAGCTATCAGAAAGCAATGACGGCATCGTCCTCGGAAGAAGGCAGAGAACCGTCGTTTGCGACAGATGAAAATATCCAGACCTGGTGGCGCGCAGCCGGAAATCAGCCGGGTGAGTGGATTTCGATGGATCTTGGTGAGGTAAAAGATGTCCGCGCCGTACAGATCAATTTTGCAGATGACAAAATCGATGCACCTCTGCCGGGCGAGCGTCAGGGCGAACGATATATCGACCCGAGCCAGCATAAGACCAGATGGCTGCTTGAGGCATCCGCCGATGGAACAAACTATTTTGTTCTGGCAGATAAATCAGACGCAGAAACCAATTTGCCGCACGATTTCATCGTAAAAGAAGAGGGTGTACAGATCCGTTATCTGAAACTCACTGTTTTTGAAGTGCCGTACAACCAGAATCCATGCATCTCCGGTCTTCGTGTTTTCGGCCTCGGCAACGGCGAAAAACCATCCGCACCGCAGTACCAGGCAGAGCGGACCGGAACTATGGATATGCGCATCACCATCGAGCCACAGACAGACGCTGTCGGATACAACGTCCTCTGGGGTTTTGCACCGGACAAGCTGTATCACAGCTGCATGACCTTTATGCCGGAGCAAAATATTGGAGCGCTGGTAGAAGGCGAAACGGTGTATGTGAGAGTCGATGCGTTTAATGAAAATGGAATTACGGAAGGAACCGTAAGGCCGCTTGCATGATACA
>ENA-OQJJ01000133-OQJJ01000133.1-human-gut-metagenome-genome-assembly--contig:-NODE-133-length-10395-cov-3.058239_pt1 | contig 10395 bp, 14 predicted proteins | sample MGYA00242606_ERZ504772 | MGnify/ENA primary metagenome ERZ504772 (study PRJEB26092, sample SAMD00036363) | human gut metagenome | host: Homo sapiens | study: EMG produced TPA metagenomics assembly of...
GCGCACAATCACTCGACTAGTGAGCTATTACGCACTCTTTCAATGAATGGCTGCTTCTAAGCCAACGTCCTAGTTGTCTACGCAACTGCACATCCTTTTCCACTTAAATTCATTTAGGGACCTTAGCTGTAGGTCTGGGCTCTTTCCCTTTTGACTACGAAACTTATCTCACGCAGTCTGACTCCCAGGAAACATTTATGCGGCATTCAGAGTTTGATAGGGTTCGGTAAGCCGTGAAGCCCCCTAGCCCATTCAGTGCTTTACCTCCGCTAAACTATCCTGAGGCTAGCCCTAAAGCTATTTCGATGAGAACCAGCTATATCCGAGTTCGATTGGAATTTCACCGCTAACCACAGCTCATCCCCGCCTTTTTCAACAGACGTGGGTTCGGTCCTCCATGGAATTTTACTTCCACTTCAACCTGTCCATGGTTAGGTCACCCGGTTTCGGGTCGTATACTGCAAACTGTACGCGCTATTCACACTCGGTCTTCCTTCGGCTTCAGTGCTTAACACCTTAACCTCGCTTGCAACATACACTCGCCGGACCGTTCTACAAAAAGTACGCTATCGCACATATATAGTGCTTTAGCAGCTTGTAAACATAGGGTTTCAGATTCTTTTTCACTCCCTTCCGGGGTTCTTTTCAACTTTCCATCACTGTACTTTTCACTATCGGTCATCAGGTAGTATTTAGGCTTGGGGGGTGGTCCCCCCGGCTTCCCACCGGGTTCCTCGTGTCCGGTGGTACTCTGGATACTGCCATGTTAACATCCCTTTCGCTTACAGGACTATTACCTACTATGGTGTGTCTTCCCATACACTTCTGCTAAAGATGTTAAATCAATTATGCAGTCCGCAACCCCAAAGATATTGCTATCTCTGGTTTGGCCTCTTTCCCTTTCGCTCGCCGCTACTTAGGAAATCGATGTTTCTTTCTCTTCCTGCTCCTACTTAGATGTTTCAGTTCAGAGCGTTCCCTACGCACAGCTATTGATTCACTGTACGCCAACTGAGCTTTTCTCAGCTAGGTTTCCCCATTCGGAAATCTCCGGATCGTTGGCTATGTGCGCCTCCCCGAAGCTTATCGCAGCTTTTTACGTCCTTCATCGGTTCTTGATGCCAAGGCATTCACCTTATGCTCTTATGGATAATCTTCTGCAGAGCCTCCTTGTTCTTTGAGCGCACCTGCTCGCGTCCCAGCTTCACCTGTGCCACACATTCCTCGCTCTCTGTGGATGCACTTGTCAGTACCGTTTCGCCGGCATTTAATATTTCCTCTGTCGAGTCTGTCTCAAGCGCAACCTCATCTGATGCCTGTGTATCCTCACATTCCTTAGACTCCTTTGTATCTGCCTTTCCATTTACAGCTTCGATTTCAGTGGAAAGCACATCCTTTGCATTCATAAAGGTATCCCTGTTATCGTAGCTTATGTAACCGACCACTGCCAAAAGAAGTGCAAGTGTCGTAATAATTATCTGATTTTTATGGCTGCCTTTCTTCACTTTTATTCCTCCCTGGATATCATTTTTGCTATTTTTATTTTATGCATGGGCACATCAAATAATGCAGAAACCGCATTAGAAATATCGTTGTTTACCTGTGGGTTTCCTCCGCCCTGCGCTACCACAAGCACTCCTGAAACAGTCGGTTTGTCCGTGCTTGTGACATAAGGTACGCTTGCATCCTCGTCATCGTATATGACCGTAGTCTTTTCAATGCTCTCCGAGGTCTCCTTAGTATCCTTATCCACTATCCTTGTGCCATCGTCTGACAGCGTAATCATCACAGATACCTCACCCACACCGTCCATCCTTTCAAGAATACCCTCAAGCTTTTTTTCAAGCAGCTTCTCATATTCTTCATCATCGTAGGTTCTTTCACTTACTGACTTGGCTTTAGCTTTCTTTTGTGAATTACTACAGATCTTTTTATCCTCTTTTACCGGAAGCACCACAATAAGAAGCAGTACTCCGACAAGTAAAATCACTATGTAGTCAGTTTTCTTCAGCTTCGAAAGCCGTAAACAAATCTGTCGTATCCGCGTCATATTCATACGAAATCCCCTCTATTTTCTTTGTAAGCTCAGCAAATCTCATGTCATATTCATACCCTGCCGCAAGAGGTTTTAGAATAATGACCGCCAAAAACACCCCAAGCATAAACCTAAAGTACCTCCTGTACTGCTCCTTTGGCGTTAAATATGTCATTACCATGAAAAAAAATGCCAGATACAAATAACTCTTCATGCCCTATCAACCTCCCATAAAGCTTGTAGATGCACATACTATCGCAATCACTATAAAAAACAATATAGATGCATCTCTTATCACGATATAATACAGATTTCCTGCCCTGGCAACGGCTTCTATGCCCTCCACAATCCTGTTATCTGAAACCGGCTGCAACGCAGCGGAAAGCAATCTGTACATCAGCGAAAAGATTAGTGTTTTTACAAGAGGGGTCAGTACAATGAAAAAAAAGCACGATAATCGCAGCCATACCAACACTGTTTTTTATGAGCATCGCACAGCCAAGCATAATTTCACCTGCACCCTGCCCAAGCCTCCCCACACCCGGTATCGCCTGAAAACTTTTTAAGATAAGGCTTTCCGATATTTTGTCCTTTGCGGGAGCAATCATGGCCTGGACTATGCCTATGCCTGCCACTATCTTTATGGATGCCTTCATTATTTTTGTAACTGCTGATTCAATAAACTCGGCAAGCTTTTCAAGCTTCTTTTCACTTGATACGTGATTAAGCACCTCAAGCACCAGAAACAGATGAATTCCCGGTATGAGCACCAGCTTTATAAGCCACTCCACTACATAAATAAGCACAAATGCCAGCATGTAAAAGCCTGATGCCGAAAATCCTTTTCCGGACGCAAGAAGTACTGTCGCATATGCCGGCACAAGCGCTGTAAGATAAGTCAAAAGCACATCAATACAGCCCTTTGCCACATCAGACAATACAAAAAAAGATGCCATAAGCATTGATATAACCGATGCATACATAAACAGAAAGCTTACATTGTATACATAATCCTGCCGCCAGAAAATAAGCCTTGAAAACACCATAAAAAGTATCGTATAGCACAGCACATTTATAATAACAGGCTTCACCGCCGCTATCTCATAAAAAAACAGCTCATAAATATACTCACAGATTTTTTCACCGGCCTTTTGATCTCCTGCCAGAATTGCATCCATTATATCCGAAAACGATAGTCTGTCCGGCAGATAATCCTTTGAATATTTTTCAATCTCTGACATATCTATTTTTTCAAGCATCTGCTGCTCAATTTTATCTGTAATTTCGGTGTCAGACGCATACACAAAACACTGCGGCAAAAACACTACAGCCAATATGATTATTATCAAAATATATTTTTTACAAATCAAAACAGCTCTCCAATCAGCTCTATCAGACAAGACATCACCGGAATTGACATCACAACAATTGCTCCCTTCGCAAAAAGCTCTATCTGCGATGCAATTGCGCTATGACCGCAGTCCTTACAGATTGAGGATGAAAACTCCGCAATATATGCAATCCCAAGCATCTTTACCATAGTGACAAAAAATTCCGGTTCCACAGGAAGCTTTGAAAGAAGTCCTTTAAAAAACTCAATTGTTGTGCCGAGCCGCTCCAATGCAAAAGCAAAAATTATAGTGCCGCAGGCCACTGAAAGAAGCATTGAAAGCTCAGGCCTGTCACGCTTTAAAAGCACTGCAAAAAATACTGCCGCAATTCCTATTATCCCAATCTTCAACATATTACAAAGAAAACATATCCTGCATTGCCTTAAACAGCTCACTTATATATGGCACAATCCAGAACAATACAATAACAAGCCCGGCCAGACTAAGCAGGAAAGTCATTTCCTCCCTTCCACTGTGTTTTAAGACCTGTCCAAGCACCGTAATCACTATTCCAAGTGCTGCTATCTTAAAAATAATCGAAATCTCCATCATCAAGTCCTTTCATCGCATACAACAATATGTTTAATCGGATTACCACATTTTTATACAAACATTTTTATATAAGCATTATCGATATCATAATCCCTCCCAAAATACCCACAGGACAAATCACCTTCATTTTTTCAACATAATCTTTCCTGTAAAAATCTATCTGTTTATGTATGTCCAAAGCACATTCCTTAAGCCGCTGCTCCATCGCAGCTGCATTTTTTTCAAAGAATGCACCTCCCATTTCAACTATCATTTTCTTTATTTTTTCATCAGATACCCTGCCACAAAGCACCTTCTCCCACACAGCCTTCCAGCCCTCCTCCCCGCTTTTACAGCTCCTGTTTGAAAGCACTTCTCCCATTCTCCTGCATCCCTCATTAAACACCTCGCTCTTTCCTCTTATGCTGTTAAAAAACTGCGGCGCCTTCATTCTTTCTCCTGCCAGATAAAATGCCCCCTTTTCAAGCAAAAGCATAAAATCATACAGCATCGCTATATCTGCCTTTTTTCTTTTGCTGTAATCATTTATCAGCCCCGATACCGCAAACAGTACTATACAAAAGCCTGTAAGCTTCATCATAAATGCTATAGCGCCTCACCCCTTTTTCATCATGGTCTATAAACACAAACCGTTCTATGGCATGTGGCAGAATTTTTCTTCGCAGATCATCTGCATTGGTGCCATGTACACTGCCAAGTATCCTTATTCCGCAACTCACAAGCTGGTTTAGTGCCTCGATATCGCTTTCTCCTCCCAGCTCATCCACTGCAATCACATCCGGTGACATAGAGCGCAAAAGCATCCTCATGCCAAGTGACTTCGGACAGTTATCCAGCACATCACTGGAATTGCCTATATCGTTTTGAGCCACTCCCAAGTAGCACGCTGCTATCTCCGAACGCTCATCGACCACCGACACCTTAAGAGCGTTTTTTCCGTCACAGCCATCTGAAAGTATCCTTATGCAGTCTCTTAAAAATGTTGTTTTTCCTTCTCCCGGCCGTGATATAACCAATGTATTGTAAATGCTGTTTTCATCCCGGATATAAGGCATCAGTGGCATTGCAACGTCCCTTATCTGATGGGCAATTCTGATATTTAAGGACGCTATCTCACTGACTGCTGTAACCTTTCCTCCATCGCAGCCCATCTGCCCTGCAATTCCCACACGATGACCTCCCTCCACTGTAAAATAGCCTGCTGCAAGCTGCGGTGCTATCGCATGGAATGAATATCCGCTCAGATAATTTATCATCTCCTCAATATCGCTATGTGAGATATACACTCCGGCTCTACATCCTCCCGCAAACATATACTGCACCTGCTTTCCGGCGCGCACCCTGATTTCCTCCAGACCACACGGCATGTACGCTTCTGCCTCAGCCTTCATCTTTTGTGGCAGATAATCAATTATATCCATATTTTTCACCCCTTATCGCCACCGACAGTTATTCAAATTAAAAAAGGACACAGACGATTCTGATAAATCATCTATGTCCTATTTATATTACATGTCCAATTGTTTTAGAACGTGAAAATTATTATTTTTTACATCCTGTCAGGAGCTGAGAATCCAAGCATATCGATACAAGCCTCAAGTATCTCCTTTGTGAGCACAAGCAGCGAAATATATGACTTCTTAAGTTCTTCATTCTCCTCAGAAAGAATCTTTGTGTCATGGTAGAAGCCGTTGAATGCGTTGGCAAGCTCGTAGATGTATGCACATATCTTGTGTGGTGCAGACTCCTCATATGCACTCTCAATTGTAGCATTGAACTTTGCCAGAGAGAGCATGAGATTCTTCTGTCCTGCATTGACTGCCGGCATGATCGCATCCTTCAGTGCGCTGATGTCGCCACCCTTTGCCTCATACTTTGAGAGGATTGACTTGATACGCACGATTGTATAAAGGATATATGGACCTGTGTTACCCTCAAAGGATGTGAATCTGTCGATATCAAAGATGTAATCCTTGCTCGCCTGATTAGACAAATCACCATACTTGACTGCTGCAAGCGCTACAGTTTTGGCTGTCTGCTTAGCCTCCGCCTCGTCAATATTTAAATTCTCTTTTTCCTTCTGGTTTTCCTTAATCTTATTGAGCATCTCATCGTCAATTTCCTTGAGGAGGTACTCAAGACGCATTACTCCACCGTCTCTTGTCTTGAAAGGCTTGCCGTCCTTACCGTTCATGGTTCCAAAGCCGATATGTACAAGCTCTGTAGTATCAGGTACTATGCCTGTCTTTCTTGCGCAGCGGAACACCTGGATAAAGTGCATTGACTGACGTGCGTCTGCCAGATAAATCACACGGTCAGGGTTGTTCTCCTTCATACGCATAACAAGTGTTGCAAGGTCTGTAGTGCTGTAAAGTGAGGCTCCGTCAGACTTTAGGATGATACATGGCGGAATCTCCTTTGTATCTGTATCCTCCTTCACATCCACAACCAAAGCGCCCTCACTCATATGTGCAAAGCCCTTTTCCTTCATCATTTCAACCATCCCAGGTACATATGGCTGTGCATCCGACTCTCCCTTCCACAGCTCAAAATGAACATTCAGATTCTCATAATTTCTCTTAAGATCTGTTACAGATACATTCATAATGTGTGAAAGCAGTGCCTGATAGCCTCTCCTGCCTCCCTGAAGCTCTTTTGTGGCAAGAAGAGCTGCCTCCTTGAAGCTCTCATCTGATTTTGACTTACCGCTGGCTGTCGGATAGATGTCCTCAAGCTCTGATATGGTAAACGGTGCCTCCTTCGGGTACTCTCCTGTATAGCTCTCATCAAAATAAACGAGGTCAGGCTTTCTCTCGCGAAGCTCTGTGATGATAAGTCCCATCTGAAGTCCCCAGTCACCGAGATGCACATCACCAATCACATTGTGTCCCATGAACTTTGCGATACGCTTAACGCTCTCTCCGATTACTGCCGAACGAAGGTGTCCTACATGAAGAGGCTTTGCGACGTTTGGTCCGCCGTAATCCACTACTATAGTGAGTGGCTTTTTTGGCCTTCTCCAAGCCGTATCTGCCCTCGTCATCCTTCATATCGTTCATATATTTTGCCAGAAAAGCGGTATCCATTTTGATATTAAGAAATCCCGGCTTTACTGATTCTACTGACTCAAACATCTCATCTGACTCAAGGAGCTCCGCTACCTTGTCCGAGATCATAAATGGTGCACACTTATACTCTTTTGCCGCTGCCATTGCTCCGTTACACTGGAACTCACAAAGGTCCGGTCTGTTTGAAAGTGTAACCTTTCCGTACTTCTCGTCATATCCTGCACTGACGAATGCCTTTGTAACTTCCTCTGATATCAAATTAATCAGTTTTTTCATTGTATTCCTCCTGATATATAGCTGTTTTGCGTCAAACAGCGAATATATTTATATTAGCACACAAATGAATTGCTTTCAATATCAACCGTCATTTTTGCCTTCTGAGTAAATATTAACCGTTAACGTAACCTTGCATTTGCACCCCCAAAGGAGTATGATTTCATATGAAAATTTAAAGGAGGTCTTATCAATGAAGATAAAAACTAAACAAATAACCGTTACTGCAATTATGCTTGCAATCTGTCTTGTCAGCCAGTTCTTTAAGAACTTAAGTGTATACATCACAGGTCCAATCATTAATGCAGCTTTAATACTTACCGTGCTCTATGCCGGAATGGCATGTGGCATTATCCTAAGCATTATCACACCTGTCACATCATTTTTCATCACAGGAAGTCCTGTTATGGCGGCTATCCCTGCGATGTTTCCATGTATCATGATAGGAAATATCATTCTCGTGGTATGTGTGGGACTGCTTCGCAAAAAATGCGGTAAAGCTGCCGGTTTTCCTGTATCAATTGCAATAGGTGCCATACTAAAGGCCGTTTTCATGGGAATAGCCATTGCACTTATCATTCTACCGGCATTTCTGCCTGCTCCGATGCACAAGATGCTGCCGGTATTACAGCTTCAGTTTTCAGTGACACAGCTTATCACCGCTGTTATCGGAGGTGTATATGCAGTCATAATTGCAGCTGTGCTTAAAAAAACTTCTTTAGCACAGGCAGACTAAATATTCAATTATCTGCTTATGCTTCCAGATATCCGTGCATATTTTTAAGCGCATTTTTCTCAAGCCTTGATACCTGTGCTTGAGAGATATTTATCTCCTCTGCCACCTCTATCTGTGTCTTGCCTTCGAAAAAACGACAGCTTAATAATCTGTCTCGCTCTGTCATCAAGCAGCTTTAAGGCATCGTCGAGAACCAGATTTTTTACCCATGCTTCCTCTTTGTTTTTCTTGTCCGATATCTGATCCATCACATAAAGTGTATCACCACCGTCAGTATATACAGGATCAAAGAGGGATAGCGGTGTCTGGATTGCATCAAGTGCGTATAGTATATCGTTTTCGGGGATACCGCAATCCTTTGATATTTCCGCTAAGGACGGATCATGCACCAGCTTTCTCGATAGCTTTTCCTTTGATTTAATAGCCTGATAAGCTGTATCCCTGAGGGAACGTGGAATGCGGTATGCACTGTTGTCACGCAGATACCGTCTCACCTCACCGATAATCATCGGAACAGCATAAGTGGAAAACTTAACACCTATAGTCGGATCAAAATTATCAATTGATTTCATAAGTCCGATGCATCCTATCTGAAATAAATCATCCATATTTTCATTATGGTTTGAAAACCTTCTGATTACCGAAAGCACCAGCCTTAAATTTCCACGAATATACTTTTCTCTTGCAGCCTTATCTCCCTTTTTTATTTTCTCAAACAGTTCTTCTTTTTCATCATCCTTAAGTACCGGCAGTTTTGATGTGGCCACTCCACATATATCAACCTTATATACAGACATGGGAATCCTCCGGATAAATTTCTTTATCTAAAGCATTCCCATTTACAGTAATTTTATTCAATTAATCCGCGTATATAATTCTACAGCACTGCCGCTATTTTTATATCCAAACGGATATCCTGAGCCGTCAAACTCTTCCTTTGTTAGCTTTATGTACTTCTTGACATTCAAAGCATTTTTTGTTAACATAGCAAGGCGAAAATAAATACGTCAGTTCGAAACCTTCCTGACGTAAAACAAAACTAAAGGAGAACTAAATATGAGAAACAAAAAAGTATTATTTGCAGTACAGGCAGCTATGATTGCAGCACTCTACGTTGTGCTCACGTATATCACCAATCTGCTAGGTCTCGCATCAGGCACCATTCAGGTACGCTTTTCTGAAGCGCTTTGCATCCTTCCGGTTTTCACACCGGCAGCCATTCCTGGGCTTTTTATCGGATGTCTGATTTCCAACCTTATCACAGGTGGCATCATCTGGGATATCATCTTCGGAAGCATCGCTACACTGCTCGGCGCACTCGGCACTTACTTCCTTCGAAAGAAGAAGTTTGTATACACCCTGCCACCGGTCATCGCCAACATAATTATCGTGCCACTCGTGCTCAGATACGGATACGGTTTTACGACTGTATACAAGGGTGTTGATATCTCTCTTGTTTTCAATGCAGTTACAGTCGGAATCGGTGAGATCATATCAATATGTGTACTTGGAAGCCTGTTAAAGGGAATACTTTCGAAATACAGAAATGTAATTTTCAAGCAGGACGAGGCGTAGTTACATACATAGCACTTTCAATAAGCTGCGCGTCATAAAATAAAAAAGCTCTGTGTCATACACTTATATGTATGCACAGAGCTTTTTACTTTATTATGCTGTGATCACATTCTATCTATCCCACTTATCACACAGCGCATTTATCTGGTCTGCAAACTTGCTCAAGTCCTTATTAGCCATACCCTGACACTTCTGGATAACAGATACAAGCCTCTGGCCTGCTGCCACAAGACGGTCAAATATAGTCTTCTCTCTGCTTGCCATGCCATATGCAGCCTTTTTCTCCACAAGCTTGCGGGAGCCATCAGCCACCTTCTGATTCGTGATAAGGTCATAGGCATCACCACTGTACGGTGCCACTGCATCATAGCCGAAGGTCTCATGCACATGGTTTGCAAAGTACTCTGCTGTGGATTCCTCTCCATGGACTATAAATACATGCTCCGGCTTGTTTTTATTGCGCCAAGCCACTCGGTAAGCTGATTTTTGTCTGCATGTCCACTGATACCCGGCAGATTTACTATGCTTGCCCTTACTTCTATTTCCTTCACCAAAAAGTTTCACCTTTTTAGTCACCGTTTAAAAGTGCATAGCCAAGCGTTCCCGGAACCTGATATCCTACAAACAAAACTGTTGAATCACTTCTCCAAAGATTATGCTTTAAGTGGTGTCTGATACGTCCGGCCTCACACATACCTGATGCTGAAATGATAACCTTTGGCTTCTTATCGAAATTAATCATCTTTGACTCATCCGATGATACTG
>ENA-OQJJ01000134-OQJJ01000134.1-human-gut-metagenome-genome-assembly--contig:-NODE-134-length-10368-cov-2.788009_pt1 | contig 10368 bp, 11 predicted proteins | sample MGYA00242606_ERZ504772 | MGnify/ENA primary metagenome ERZ504772 (study PRJEB26092, sample SAMD00036363) | human gut metagenome | host: Homo sapiens | study: EMG produced TPA metagenomics assembly of...
ATTTACCGATATAGATATGCCGGAAATTGATGGACTGGAACTTATGCAGATGTGCGGAGAGGAATTTCCGGAAATTAAATTTGTAATTCTTTCTGTATATGAGAATTTCAGTTATGCACAGACGGCAATCCGTATGGGTGCGTTAGACTATAATCTCAAAGATCAGTTTTTCCCCGGAAGAGTGTGGAACGATACTGGAACGGGTCAGTGCAAAGTACATGCAGACATGCAGAGATGGACATGCAGAAGAGGAAAATCAGGAAAAAGTTGAAGAACTGAACAGAAGATGGATGCACACCAGATGGATTTTCAGTGAGAAAGAATTTGAAGATCTCTGTCAGAAAACAAAAAGAAAATACAGTCTGCGGAGTGCGGAGAGGATTTTTGTTAAGAGTTTTCATAACATTCAGCTCCTGTCAGATGAAGAAGGGGAATTTCCATCGCTGGATACGGTTGAAGAGATGCTGGACTGGGTGCACCGCTGGAGGGAACATATTTATGAAGAGAGTCTTAGCTCATCACAGAAAAATGATATCAGTGCTTTTGCAGCGGTTATCAAGTATGTGGATGGACATATCGGGGAGGATCTTCGCTCTGAAGACGTGGCAGAACGGATAGGGATGAGCAGGAGTTATTTTAGTACAAGGTTTAAGGAGATGACGGGGGAAACATTTCACCAATATGTGATACACAGGAAAATGAAGACTGCGGCGGAATGGATAGAGGAGGGAAAGAAGAGCATTACAAGGATTGCCGTAGAACTTGGATATGATAATTTTCATTATTTTGCAAAAGTATTTGCACGGGAGCATGGGTGTACGCCTTCGGAATACAGAAAAGAGAGTAAAAATGTCTGATTTTCATCGGACATTTTTTTTGTGATAAAAAATATTTGGTAAGATTAGAAACAATATCATCTAGCAGGATATGGGGGAAGAAGATAAAAATAATTAAAAAAAGGAAGGGAGGTATCATGGTGTATATTAAACAAAAAGGAAGGGAGGTCCTGGAATGTATATCAAACGATTTGTGAAGCATTATTATATTATGCTGATTCCGGCACTTTTATGGCTGTTTTTCTTTAGCATTGTTCCGATGTTCGGTATTGTCATGGCATTTCAAGATTATAATCCGGGCCAGGGTATTTTGCATTCTAAGTTTGTCGGGCTTGAAAATTTTAAGTACATGTTTCAAATGAACGATGTCAAACAGGTACTGTGTAATACCGTTGTAATCGCGGTAGGAAAGATTATTGGGAATATTATTTTCCCATTGATTTTTGCACTTCTGCTTAATGAATTCTGTATTAAGCGGCTCAAGCGTCCAATCCAGACAATTGTTTACCTACCGTATTTTCTGTCGTGGGTTATTCTGGCAAAGATTGTTTTAAATATCTTTGGATATACTGGTCCAATTAATCAGCTGATGGAGGCATTTGGTAGAAATCCGATCAATTTTTTCGGGGAGCCATCATTGTTCCAGCCTTTGGTGATCGGCACAGATATCTGGAAAGGATTTGGGTACAATACGGTAGTTTATCTGGCAGCAATACTTGGGGTAGACCAGAGCCTTTATGAAGCAGCAGCGGCAGACGGAGCAGGAAGATTCAAACGTATCTGGCACATAACGCTCCCGGGAATAAGGACAACGGTAGCCCTTCTGGCAATTCTGTCACTTGGAAATGTGCTCAATGCAGGTTTTGATCAGATCTACAATTTGTATAATCCGCTTGTTTATTCCACTGGTGATATCATAGACACATGGGTATACCGTGCAGGACTTGAGAACCTGCAGTACTCGCTGGCTACAGCAGTTGGACTGTTTAAATCGGTGATCAGCGTTATCTTAATTGTTATAGGATATAAGCTGGCAGATAAGTTTACCGGTTACAAACTATTCTAAGGAGGTGCAGTAAATGATAGAAAATAAAAGTATAGGATCAAAAGTATTCGACGTAGTAAATGTTGTGATCCTTATTTTGATCACACTGGTCTGCATCCTGCCGGTATGGTATGTCCTTTGCGTTTCCTTAAGTAGCAGGGAGGCTGTCAGTGCAGGGAAAGTTGCTCTCTGGCCGGTGGGATTTAATCTCCTGTCATATAAGAAGATCTTGGGAGAGGGAAATTTCTTTACTTCTTTTCTTGTGTCTATTAAACGAGTTGTGTTAGGTACAGGGGCCAGCATGGTGTGTATACTTTTGGCAGCATATCCGTTGTCAAGAACAAAAAAACAGTTTCCGAAGAGGGGCATCTTCATGTGGATCTTTGTATTCTGCATGCTTTTCAATGGAGGTACTGTTCCGTGGTATATCACAATGAAGAATTACGGTCTCATGGACAGCATATGGGGACTTGTCTTCGGTATGGGGCTTCAGGTTTTCAACGTCATTCTGGCAGTAAACTTTTTCAAGAATCTGCCAGTTGAACTGGAAGAGGCATGCTTTATAGACGGTGGTGGACCATGGAGGAATCTGATCTCAATTTACATTCCTTTGGCAAAACCGATGGTGGCAACGATCTCGCTTTTTACGATTGTTCAGTACTGGAACGAGTTCTTTCAGGGAATGGTTCTAAGTACAAAACAAAGCAGTTATCCGCTTCAGACATACATACAGCAGATGGTAGTAACATTGGATTATTCCAGTATGAATGTTGAACAGATCGCACAGGCAATGAAACTAAATAACCAGTCGCTGGACGCAGCGAAGATATTTATCGCCATGATCCCGGTGCTGATCATATACCCGTTTTTGCAGAAATATTTTGTATCTGGGATCACGTTGGGATCGGTAAAAGGATAGTATCCGGTCAGAAAGAGTCTGGCCAAAATAGAGAATAGTAAAAACGAAAAGGAGAAAATGGATTATGAAACTAAAAAGAATAATTGCTATAGCGTGTACGGCAGCTATGACGGTATCCTTGATTTCAGGCTGTGGTGGTGCATCAGACAAAGGGCAGAAAGAAGCGGTCAAGGAAGCAGAAGGAACAGCGAAAGAAGATCTGCCTCTGGCAAAATACCCGGAGACGGTTACGGTACATCTGGGCGGAAAAATGAATCCGAATGCAAAGATTCCGAAAGGAATGTCATTTGAAGACAACTCCTATACAAGGCTTCTGAAAGAGAACCTGAACATCCAGGTAGTATATGACTGGACTGCATCTACATCAGACTATGATGAAAAAATGAGTCTCTGTATCGGAAGTAATACCATTCCGGAAATCATGAATGTAAATGCAACCCAGTACAGGGCTCTGTTGAAATACGATATGATACAGCCACTGGATAAGTATTTTGATGATTATGCTTCAGATGCACTGAAAAGTTATGTGAAATCCGGCGGTGAAGAACTGCAGAAATGTATCACCAATGAAGATGGAGAACTGATGGCGATTCCTGCCCCGAACCTGACAGCAGGCGGTGTAAACGAAATGTGGATTCGTCAGGACTGGCTGGATGCTCTTGGGCTGGATGTACCACGCACATGGGATGAACTGGCAGAAGTGGCTAAAGCATTTGTGACAAGGGATCCAGATGGAAATGGAGAGAATGACACTATCGGTATTCTTGGACCAGGAAATTCGGACCACATGAATGCAGTAGGCGGCAACCAGTTTGGACTTGACCCATTGTTCAGCTGTTTTCAGTCATATCCGCAGTACTGGCTGAAGAGTGAGGACGGATCGGTAGAGTATGGTTCGATTCAGCCGGAGACGAAGACTGCACTGGAAAATATCTCCAAACTTTATGCGGATGGTGTTATTGATCCGGAGACACTTGTCAGAAGTGATAGCAAGGAGCCACTTCTTGCTGGAAAAGTAGGAATCTTTTTCGGACCGTGGTGGTGTGCATATACATTTGCGGATACAACTCTGTCAGGTTCAGCAGACTGGCGGGCATATTTCACACCTCTTTCTGAGGATGGAAAATATTATACGCATATGGCTGAGCCAACGACACAGTATGTCGTAGCGAGCAAGGACTGCAAAAATCCGGAAGCTGCGTTTAAGATCATTAACTACCTGGTTGCAGATGAGCATAAATGGGTAGAAGAGGGCGTAACATCTACGGAGATGGGAACCGGAGATTTCTATCCTTTGTATAATACGTATGACAATGCTGATGAGATAGAGAAATCTTATGAAGCGCTGACGAAATATCTTGCAGGAGATATCAGTATGGATGATGTAGATTTTTCGACACATAAACTGCTGAAGAACGATATGGAAGCAGTTACGAAACTTAAGAAAAAGCCTTACGATGATTTCAGTCTTAAATATTGGAATCTGGATAGTGATCTGGCAAAAACAAATCTGCCTCGTCTGGTTGCAATCATGGTAGGTGACGCGCCACTTGTAAATGAGGAATATGTTCCGGTTTACAACGCTTACAACGGACAGACGGAAACAATGGAAGCGAAATGGGCAAATCTGAAGAAGATGGAGGAAGAGACTTTCGCAAAGATCATTATGGGAAAAGCAGATATCAGCGAATTCGATACTTTCGTTAAAAACTGGAAGAATCAGGGTGGTGATCAGATTCTCAAAGAAATCAACGATGAATTAAGTAAGTAAAAGAGACGGCGGCTGATGGTGTTCATTAGCCGCTGTTCCTTAATTGGAGGTATAAAATGCGGGAAAACAAAGTAATCTACGGACTGATAGGATATGGTGGAATGGGCAGATGGCATACAGAAATCCTGTCAAATGTACCGGAAATTGAAATTGGTGGTATCTATGATATCAAGGAAGAAAAGAGAATAGAAGCAAAGAAAAAGGTTTTTACTGTGTATGGCTCGGAAGAGGAAATGTTATCAGACCCGGATATTGATGTCGTGCTGATTGCCACTCCAAATGACTGCCATAAGCCGATTGCAATCCGTGCTATGCATGCGGGGAAAAACGTGATATCAGAGAAACCGGTGACTCTGTCATCTTCTGATCTTCAGGAGATGGAAAATGTTGCCAAAGAACCGGAAGTTCCTGACAGTACACCAGAACAGGCGCTGGGATGATGATTTCCTGATCATACGAAAGCTTGTAGAGGAACAGAAGCTGGGGCATGTCTTCCGGATAGAAAGCCGTGTGCATGGTTCAAGGGGTATTCCGGGTGACTGGAGAAAAGAAAAAGTACATGGTGGCGGAATGGTTCTTGACTGGGGTGTACATTTGCTGGATCAGATTCTGTATCTTTACGGAGATAGAAAAATTGAAACTGTATATGCATCACTTACCCATATTACCAATCAGGAAGTGGATGATGGGTTCACCACAATCCTGACATTTGAAGGCGGAACGGAAGTCTTAGTTGAAGTAGGTACCAATAATTATATTTCCCTGCCAAGATGGTATGTACTGGGTGAAGATGGTACTGCGGTAATCAGGGACTGGCAGTTAAATGGTGAGATCATACGGAAAACAGGCATATCCGAAGAGAAAGTAGTGCCGGTAAAGACAGCAGCAGGTCTGACCAAAACCATGGCTCCGAGACGGGAAGATACAATCGTGAAAGAAGAGTTGCCACATGTGTCCGGAGATATTGCGGATTTCCATAGGAATGTAGCAGCAGTTATAAGAGATGGGGCAGAGCCGGAGATTAAGCTCTTCCAGGTGATGCGTGTAATGAAACTAATGGAAGCTATTTTCCAATCAGCAGAAACAAACCAGGTGATTGATTATAGACAGTATGAATCATAAGTATTTATGAAGGAACAGGAGAAAATAAGTATGAAACAGATAAAAATAGGAACATGCGTTCCTGGAGCTAAGGCAGAAGAATGGTTAAAGGGATTTATTGGAAAAGGATTTGAGACATTTTCTCTTAATTTCCATATGTCACTGGAAGGGACTGACCTTGATAAGCTGGCATTGAGCACGGAAAAACTGTTGGCAGGTACGGATTCCAAAATCACGACAATTGGATACTATTGCAATCCTATCCAGTACGCAGAGCATAGGAAAACACTGGAAAATGTAATCTGCACTGCCGGAAAATTCGGAGCTACACATGTGAGTACTTTTGCAGGAGCGTGGGAAGGAAAGCCGGTAGAATCCGCATATGAAGAGTTTGGCAAGGTATTCCGGGAACTGGCTGATCTTGCAGAAGAAAAGGGAGTGAAGCTGGGAATTGAGAATTGCCTTATGGATGGAACATGGGAACATGCGACATGTAATATCGGTTTTTAACCCTAAAGCGTGGGAAGTGATGTTTGAGGAAGTAAAGAATGATAACTTCGGACTGGAATGGGAGCCGACACATCAGATGGTACAGCTTATCGATCCGGTAACAGAGCTGAGAAAATGGTGCAAAAAAATAGTACATATACATGGAAAAGATGCAACAATAGACTGGGATGCTGTAAGACATAGTGGCATATCAGGCGCAGTCCCATTTGTATGGCATCGTATGCCGGGCTTTGGTGACACGAACTGGAGAGATATCATTTCTATTTTAAGAAGTAACGGATATGAGGACGATATCTGCATTGAGGGATACCATGATCCTGTATATTCCGGAGAACTGGAGATGACCGGACAGCTTCATGCACTGAATTATCTGAAATGGTGCAGGGGTGGAGATTTTACACCAACTCCATGGGCAAAATAGGGAAAACAGATACAGGAGGATTTTTCAATGAAACTTGGGTTTATTACATCAATCCTTGACGGATGGACTTATGAACAAATGATGGATTTTGCTTCAGAGCAGGGATTTGAATGTGTGGAAGTGGCATGCTGGCCAGAAGAAAAAGCAGAAAGAAGATATGCGGGTGTAAGCCATATAGATGCAGAACGGGTAAACCAGGATGATGAATATGCAGCCCATATTATGGCATATGCAGAAAAAGCGGGAGTAGAAATCTCTGCACTGGCATATTATCCTAACGTAATGACGGCAGATAAAGAGAAAAGAAATGCTGCTATTGAACATCTGAAGAATGTCATACGTGCAAGTAAAAAGTTAGGTGTTGGCATGGTCACAACATTTATCGGAAGGGATCAGACCAAAAATGTACGGGAAAATCTTGAACTTGTAAAAGAAATATGGCCACTAATCATAAAACTGGCAGAGGTATGTGACGTAAAAATAGCAATTGAAAACTGCCCGATGCTTTTTGGTGAGGAACAGTGGCCCGGAGGACAGAATCTGATGACAACTCCGCCAATCTGGAGAGAGGTCTTCAAGATCCTGGACAGTGATAATCTTGGCATTAATTACGATCCATCCCACTTTATCTGGCAGATGATCGACTATATCCGCCCGCTTTATGAATTTAAGGATAAAATATTCCATGTTCATTACAAGGATATCAAGATATACAAGGATAAATTAGAGTCCTGTGGCATCATGGCTTATCCGCTGGAATATATGTCACCTAAGATTCCGGGACTTGGCGATGTGGACTGGGGAAAATACGTGTCAGCACTTACTGATATAGGATATGATGGCTGTACATGTATCGAAATAGAAGATAAAGCATTTGAGGATTCCAAGGAAAAAGGTGGAGAAGTCTTTAATTCTCAGTAAAAGATATCTGGAGAAATATGTTATATAACACAGAAAAGTGCAAATAAGGAGGAAATACCATGAGAAAATTAAGAGCAGGAATCGTAGGCTGTGGAGGGATTGCTAACGGAAAACATCTCCCGGCTATGCAGAAAAGTGGTCTCTATGAGGTGGTGGCTTTTTGTGACATCATCATAGAGCGTGCGCAGGAGACAAAAGAAAAATTTGGCACAGAAGATGCAAAAGTATTTGAAGATTACCGTGACCTTCTAAAAGAAGATCTGGATGTTGTATATGTAACTACCCCAAACCGTTCCCATGCAGAAATCTCTATAGCAGCAATGGAGGCAGGAAGAGATGTCATGTGTGAGAAGCCAATGGCAAAAAATTATGCAGAAGCACAGAAGATGGTCGAAACTGCTGAAAGAACACACAGAGTTCTCAACATAGGATATCAGAACCGTTATCGTACAGATTCATTGTATCTGAAGGAAATGTGCAAAAGTGATGAATTGGGAGAAATCTATTTTGCCAAAGCACATGCACTCAGAAGAAGAGCTGTTCCGACCTGGGGTGTGTTCCTGAATGAAGAAGAACAGGGCGGCGGTCCTCTGATTGATATTGGTACACATGCACTGGATCTGACATTATGGATGATGGATAATTATGAAGTGCAGTCTGTTACGGGAGCTTCCTTCCACAAGCTGTCTGATCAGACAGACCAGGGAAATGCATTTGGTAACTGGGATCTGGATAAGTTCTGTGTAGAAGATTCTGCTTTTGGTTTTATCCGTATGAAAAATGGGGCAGTGATCGAACTGGAATCAGCCTGGGCACTGAACACACTGGAGGTTGATGAGGCAAAAACAAGCCTGTGTGGTACCAAAGCCGGAGCTGATATGAAAGATGGCCTTAGGATCAATTACATCCACCATAATACACAGGTAGTAGAGAAACCGGAATTATCAAGCGGTGGAGTAGCATTTTTCTCAGGAAAAGAAAAAGTCAGCAGCAGACTATGAACAGGAATTGTTTTACCACATCGTTGTTGATGGGGCAGAACAGGTTGTGAAGCCTGCACAGGCTGCAGTTGTCACACGTATTCTGGAAGCAATCTACCAGTCCGCAGAAAGTGGCAAGACAATCTACTTTGAGTAAAATACGGTCTTATATGCTTCGGGCTGATCTATGGAGAAATGAACATTAGAAATAAACGGATTAAACATAAGGAGTATATATGGAAATACATGAATTACAGCAATTGCTGTCAGAAATGTCATTACAGGAAAAAATAGGACAGATGGTGCAGCTCACTGGCGCATACTTCGATAAAGAGGCAGTGCTCACAGGTGTTGTTGGCGAACAGTTCGCCACCGGAATGGATCATTCAATATGCCGGTTCAGTGCTTGGAGTGATCGGTAAAGATAAATTTAATGATATTCAGAGCAGATATATGGAACAGCATCCCCATCATATTCCGCTTCTTTTTATGGCAGATGTTATCCATGGATGTCGGACGATTTTTCCGATTCCGTTGGGGCAGGCGTGTTCATTTCATCCGGAACTGGTGTCTGAGGCGGCTTCTATAGCTGCCTCGGAGGCATCTTCAGAAGGGCTAAGGGCAACATTTTCTCCTATGATTGATGTTTCAAGAGATCCCAGATGGGGAAGGATGATGGAATCCTTTGGAGAAGACCCATATGTAAACGGAATCATGGGAAAAGCAATGGTAGATGGCTATCAGCAGAAAGCTGATACCGGAATAGCGGCATGCCTGAAGCATTTCGCAGGTTATGGGGCTGTGAATGCGGGAAGGGAATATAATGATGTTGAAATATCCCAGCGGACATTTCTGGAGCAGTATGTAAAACCTTTCCGTATGGCATTAAAAGCAAAGCCTGCTATGGTCATGACAGCTTTTAATGCTATTGACCGTAAACCGATAAGCGGAAATAAGGAACTTCTTAAAGGGCTTCTGCGGGATAAGGAAGGATTTGAGGGAACTGTAATTTCAGATTGGGGCTCCATAGGCCAGCTGGAAGAACAGGGAGTGGCAGCTGATATGGAAGAAGCAGCAATCCAGGCTTCAGAAGCCGGTGTAGACATTGATATGATGAGTCCTGCTTATATGCTGTGTCTTGAAAAACTGGTGGAAAGCGGCAAAATTCCGGAAGCGTTTGTTGATGAAAGTGCATTCAGAGTCCTGATGATGAAAAATCAGCTGGGGCTTTTTGAAAATCCGTTTGCCGGTCTTGGAAAGAGTGGAAAACTGACTTTGCATAACCGGGAAAAGGCATATCAGCTGGCAGGCGAAAGCTGTGTCCTTTTGAAAAATGATAAGATACTGCCATTAAGCATGAAGAAGAAAGTTATATGGGCAGGTCCTTATACAGCGTCAAGAGAATTATTAAGCCGCTGGTCAATTTTTGGAGAACATGAGGCAGTTGAAACAATAGAAGATATTTTACAAAAAAAGCAGATAGAAGCAGAATGTATTACAGGATGCAATATTCTTTCTGATGAAGAGTGTAAGGTATGGCAGGTGGAACAGGAATTGTCTGACAAGCCAAGGGATGAGCAGTGGCTGGAAACGATAACCCATGAAGATACGGTTGTATGTGTACTGGGTGAACATGAGTCCCAGTCAGGAGAGACTGCCAGCAGGGCATTTCTGACTTTGCCGGAAGAACAGCAGGTGTTATTTGAAAAAATAGCAGAACGTACAAGTAATATCGTGACTGTGGTAATTACAGGAAGACCATTGGACCTGCGGAGGATATCAGAAAGATCCAAGGCTGTCATTATGGCATGGAGACCCGGCACTATGGGAGCTGAAGCAATCATAGATCTTGTGTATGGCAGAA
>ENA-OQJJ01000135-OQJJ01000135.1-human-gut-metagenome-genome-assembly--contig:-NODE-135-length-10325-cov-3.207982_pt1 | contig 10325 bp, 15 predicted proteins | sample MGYA00242606_ERZ504772 | MGnify/ENA primary metagenome ERZ504772 (study PRJEB26092, sample SAMD00036363) | human gut metagenome | host: Homo sapiens | study: EMG produced TPA metagenomics assembly of...
ATCTGCTCTACAATACTTTCAAACCTTAAATACTTATAGTCGTCTGTATCCAAACAAACAAAGCCGAAGTCGCACAACAAACTTGAAAATCTTATCAACGGAACAACAGTCCCAGATACTATTATAAAAAAAGGAAAAAGAGCTCCTTCGAGCTCTTTTGATTCAGTTCTGTAAACTTGAATTTACCGAATGACCTTTTCAAACTGGAATATTCCGTCCGGGAACTGCTCGTCCAGTTCTTCGGAGCACATTTCCGGATCATTCGGATCTTGGTGATATTTATTAAAAAACTCTACAATGTGGAAGCCGCAGCGATTGACATAAAAATGAATGTTGCGCTGCTCAAAATACGGAGTGACCGTTTCCCACACCTTCACTTCCGGGTACAGTTTTTCAACAGCACACCAAGCAGCATATCCGATACCTTTGCTATGGACAGCCGGAGAAACAAAAAGAAGATCAAGGTCACCTTTTTCGCCGTCAACTTTGATCACTATGCCGCCGACTTTTTGACCGTCCAGTACGATACGGTAGGCTTCTCCGCCGTCAATGGACTGCTCAATCGTATCCCGTGATATGATTTGATCCTCTTCCTCAAAGTGGTCATCTCTAAGTCCAAATTCTTCCATCGCACCATAATTAAAGGCTTCCTGATTATCCAAAATAAACTGTTCTCTATCGCTACATTCAAGAGGAAACAGCTGTACAATAGTATTCATATCTTTGCTCCTTAAAATTACGATTTTTTACTGCTACTTTTCGTCTATAAATCTTTCTTGTAAACTGTTCATTGTCCTCAGACATTTCTTCAATTGTTATATCAAAATCATTCTCATCAAATTCTGGGAAAAAAACATCCCCTTGCTCTATATTTATATTAATTTCAGTAATGTACATTACATCCACTAATGGTATAGCTTCTTTATATACTCCATAACCACCGGCTATATATACATCCTTTCCTTTCGCTAACCCGATAGCCTCTTTTACACTAGATGCTGTATGAATATTTCTTCCAACATATTTTTTACTTTTTGAAATAACTATAGTTTCTCTATTTGGGAGTGGATGACCGATTTCATCATATGAATTCCGTCCCATTACCACAACATTTCCTGTTGTAAGTTCCTTGAACTGTTTTTGCTCGCCCTTAATTTTCCATGGGATTTTTCCATTTTTCCCAATACAATTATTTTTTGAACGAGCTACTATTAAACCTATCATATGATACTCCCTCCTACAGATTCCATTCTCTTTGTCAATCATTCTACACTTCGAACCTTATCCAAATCAATCCAGTATCTTTGTTCCACAACACCATCAACCACGACTTCGTTTTCTAGTATTCCTCCATTGTTTTCAATGCTTTTAGCCGAACCAATATTTCCTTTATCACAAACCATCAGAACTTTATTTATTCCTAGCTTTCTACATTCTTTCAAAGCCAACGATATCATTTTTGTTGCAATCCCTTTTCTTCTCTCTGATGGGCGAACACCATCTCCTATGTGTCCACCATTTAATAACAATGCTTCGTTTAAATAATGTCTAATGTTTACAGCACCTACAACAATGTTTCGTTCTTCATCTAAGCAAAAAAATGTAGAATCAGGAACTAATCCCTCACTTGTGTCTCTTACTTCCAGATTGTTACAATAGTAATCAAAATCACTGTAATCTAAACGACCAATTACATATGGAATAATTTCTTCACCAGAATTATTCCACTCATCTAACATATCTACAATTTGATTACGATATTTATTTGTTGCTTTTACTAACTTAAGTTTCACAATAATACCTCCAGCACTAATCCTTTGTTATTAGAATTTAACTTCCTGTGGTTCATGTGTAAATGAACTAAATGTAGCTGTGGCATTTTTGAAATAGAATACTTCTGTATTACCATCATCTGCTGAGTACATATTCTGTAAAGATGGGTATGCATCAAGCATAGACTGTCTTGCTTCTCTTCTGTCATCTTCTACAAGTTCTCCAGCCACACGGAGCCACTCTCCATCCTTAAATGCACAGATTTCTACCTTTGGGTTTGCGTGAATCTGCTTTGAAACATCCTTGGTTTTACCTGTCTGAATATACAATTTACCTTCAAAAATATGGGCTGTTCCAAAAGGTCTAACTCTTGGCTGATCTCCTTCTACTGTTGCCAAATAATATGTTTCTGCTTCCTTTTAAAATTTTACTACCTGTTCCATTATGTAATCCTCCTATCTCAATTTTTATTTTGATAGGTTCATTATATCACTATTTTCCCTATTATTCTTATCTATTATCAACCTTTTCCGGATACATATCATGATTTGCCATTCTATTAAATGCGATTTCTTCCCATTTTTGTTCCAGGCTTTCCATAATTACAGTAAGGGTCTATTGATATTCCACCTCTCGGAGTAAATTTTCCCCATACCTCAATGTATTTTGGATCCATAAGTTTTATCAAATCTTTCATAATTATGTTCATACAATCTTCATGAAAATCACCGTGATTTCTGAAACTAAATAAGTATAGTTTTAATGATTTACTTTCCACCATTTTAATGTTGGGTACATATGATATTGTAACAGTGGCAAAATCCGGTTGACCTGTTATGGGACACAAACTTGTAAATTCAGGGCAATTAAATTTTACAAAATAATCATTTCCCTGATGTTTATTCTCAAAAGTCTCTAACATCTCCGGTGCATAATCGCATGGATACTGTGTTTTCTGATTACCTAATAATGTTATGTCTGCTGTCTCTTCTTTGCTTCTTCCTGTCATAATTCTTCTCCTTTTTATTCCATTGCCGGATCTTTAATTCCGTTTAACTCAAACGCTTTAGCTCTGTCTATACATGTTCCACATTTGCCACAAGGTTTTTCTCCACCTTCATAACAACTCCATGTGTATTTATATGGCACATTTATCTCAAGTCCCTTTTTAACAACCTGATCTTTAGTTGCATTGATAAATGGTGCTACAACCTTAATCTGTTTTCCACTTCCAAGATATATCGCTTCATTTATTGCATTATTAAAATCGCTGCTACAATCAGGATATGCACTTCCAGCTGCATCATCTGCATGTGCTCCATAATATATCTCACTGCAGCCTTTTGAAAGTGCTATACTGGCAGCACTTGATAAGAATAATCCATTTCTAAATGGAACATATGTTGAAACAGGTGAACCATTTGTACTCTTAATCTGGTCATTATATGATTCTTTAGGTATTTCCTTATCAGAATGTGATAATAGGGAACAATCGCTATATTGAAAAATTTTTGCAAGGTCAAGATAAATATGTTCTACATTATAGTATTTTACAATTTTATCTGATGCTTCTATCTCTTTTGTATGTTTCTGACCATATGCTATTGATAATGCAATAACATTTTCTGGACCATATTTTTCTACTGCCATACCAAGGCATGTTGTACTATCTATTCCACCACTGAACAAAACCATTGCTTTCATTGTTAAATCTCCCTCTTAATGTTTGTGTATATGTTTTTGTGTTTAGTTTTTTTAATTCCTCTTGCAGTCATGCAGCTGTGACATCCTTCAATAAGTACTGCTATATCTTCTGCTCCTGTAACCATCTGCATAATATCTGCAATATCACTTCCTATTCTTTCCTGAAGTTGTAATCTTTTCGATACCATATCTGCTATTCTTGCTATCTTACTAAGACCTATCACTCTTCCCCTTTGGAATATAGGCAAACCGGTTACCTTCATATCATACATAAGTGCAAGATGATGCTCACAATAACTGAAAATATCTATGTCTTTTACCACTACCATATCAGAATTTCCATTTTGACTTTTACATTCCACGTTTTTCGAACTCTTCTTCCAGTCTATCAAGTGCAAATGTTTTGTTAAACATATCTGCAATTTCTTCATTTGTATAATTCATTCCCTCAAAAACTTCTTCGTACATTTTTGCAACTCTTTTAGGTGTGTCTATTAATCCCTCTCGTTCAGGGTTATCACCCAGAGCTTTAAGAATACCAGCTATATGATATTCGATTGCTTTAGTATCTATTTTCTTATGCTTTTCCATGTTAGACTCCTTTTTTATCTGGTGACCATATTATTTTATGTAACTGAATCTGCATATTAACATCATTCATTACATTCTCTTTCATAAAATCAACTATTTCCTCTGGTTCTATCATTCCAAATACCGGACTTATATAAAGATTACATTTTCCATACAGATTATATTTTTCCATAATCTGCTTTGTCTTTATAAGATCCTCTCGGCTTCCTACTACAAATTTGACAGTATCATTGCTATTTAAAATATCAAAATTTCCTAGATTCATGGACTGTTCCATTCCACTACAGGAAAGCTTATAATCCATTGTAAAAGTTACATTTTCTTTATGAAGCTTACGGATTTTGTCAAGAAAAATGCTACCGTTAGTCTCTATTTCTACATTCAGATTGTTTTCTGCAAGAGCTGTTATAACTTTTTCAATATCGTCTCTTAATAATGGTTCACCACCGGTAAGAGTGACATTTTTCACTCCCGTTGATAAAACATAATCAAGTATTTCTTCTTCCGTCATGGGTTGATAAAGTGTATCTTGCTCATTGGCCCATTTGGTATCGCAATATTTACACTTAAGATTACAGCCTTTAAAACGTATAAAAACCGCAAGTTGTCCGGCTTTAGTTCCTTCACCATTGATACTTACAAATTTTTCAACCACTTCATATTTACTCATATACAACTCCTTTCAGATTAGAAAATTATTTATAATTATTCCATATAAGTTGCACTATTGACAGGAGTTTCATATACCGTTACAGCTTTCATGTTATATCCAAGTTTTTTTATTTTTTTCATAAAAATACTTTGCCATATTCTCCGCTGTTGGACGAAAATCAAGTTCAATAATTCTGAAATTCTCGCTTTTTAAAGCTTCAAGTGTAGTTTCCTTCAATGAATTCTTTTCTATAATTAATGCGTGATCCATTGAGTCTGCAAGGTCTCTTAAATCTTTTTTCAATTCTCCAAAATCCACGTACATCCCCTTATGCTGAATGTCGTCCTTTAGTTCCTCAGCTTGAACTTCAAGAATAATCTTCCATCTATGTCCATGAAGATTGCTGCATTTTCCATCGTATCCTGCAAGAAAATGTGCTGAGTCAAAACTTGCCTCCGTTTTTAAAATATACATAAACCTTTTCTCCATTTGCTAATATTGCATAAAAAAACACGGATCCATCTGTACCCGTGCCTTAATAGATTATTTTTCTAAAAAATTCCAATTATAAATTATAAAAATAATAGCCCTGGTTTTATTTAGAGACAGGATGGTACAAACGAACTGTCTTATTAATATACCGTTCAATGATAGCAAATGATTCATAGCTTGTCAATTAAATACTCTTGGTTATCTTGCATCTACAAATTCCGATTTGCACTTCAAATCGTTTTCTTTATTCTATCATAGCATCCATTATTCCGCCATCAGTCTTTCGAACCAGGTATCCATGACAATGATAAACTGGCCTGCTCCTGGCAATTCTTGTAGCATTTCGTCAAGAGTTTTCTGTTTCACATATTTCTGCACATACACCCAACAGGCAATGCTACTGGCTTCTGATACAATGTCAGCTATGGTTTTGCGCATAAGCTCTTCAAATTCAGTAATTTCTTCTTTTGGGACAACATCATACAGTGTTGGTGCCTGATGACTTAATTTTACGCCATTTTCATTTGCATCTTTAAGCAGATTCTTAACTTTTTCTCTTGAATCCTCCGGTACTTTTATGTACTCCCACATAAATGCTACCACATCGGACGGTGTGTCTTTTTTAAGTGGTGGTAACTGAATATAATCATTGTTTTCGCTCATTTTCATATCCTCCTCACGATATAATAAAATCAATAATGCGTTCTCTTGTCATGTCCAGTACAGTATCTACGAACACTCCTGCAAAAAGGATCAGATACAGAATTACACTCAGCGAAAACAGAAATGCAACCTGTACCCAGTCATGGTAACAGTATGCAGTCGCTATAATCAACAAAGTGAATATAAACCCAAGGATCCCTCTGACAACCGCATAAGTCTGTACTGTCATCTTCACTGCCAGGCCGATCACAAAAAGGATCAGCCATACCGGCAGTAATAATATCTTCCCAGCAAGTTTTAAAATAAACATGTGCACCTCCTATCTTACCAGTCCTGGCATATCATGGTTCACCTCTGCCTGATAATACCCGTTCATCGTTGACGGTGCATTAAACAGGGCTGCTAATAAATATTTCTTGATGTTCTTCACCTTTGTGGTGTTACCACTCATACAGTGTAAGACATACTCGATATGTGAATAGGTCAGCATCAGAAATTTTTTCTTCACCAGTGATGCCGGATACCAGTTGCTGGCAATCAATATCTTGTCATTTTTACACATCACAGTTTCTACGATCAGGTTCACGATTTCATCTACCTGTCGCATATCGTCATGATGGGTTACTTCCAGTGATTCATAATCAATGGTCTCTTTGACAAGGTTTTCATAAGCCTGATAATCCTCAGAGCGGTTATCGCTATCAAATCTTTTCTCATCCACAGATATGATAGGATTAGATTTATTATCATTCATTTCAGTATCACTAAGATTAGTATTATTAGGGTTTGAAATGTAAACTTCTTGAAGTTTGTTTTCGGGACTTCTAGAAGTTTGATTTTGGGACTTCATGAAGTTTGAATTGTAAACTTCTGTAGGTTCCTCATTTTCCAAAGAAGTTTGTTTTTTAAACTTCTTTAATTCCTCTTCAAATTTTTTCTCATCTGTTTTCTCGGGCATAAAGGTTTTCACGTAGATAACGTTCACCTTTCCAAATCCCTGTCTGCGTTTTTCAATCAAACCAATTCCTGTTTCGTCATCCAGTTCTCTCATGGATTTGATGGCTTTATTTCTGCCACAGTTCAGTAATTCCATGATATCTTCGATGGAAAAATAGATATATGCTCTGTTTTTGTCATCAAACCACTGATTCTTGATGGAAAGAGACATTCGATCCAACATCAGTCCATATAAAATTTTAGCATCGCTCGATAAATCTTTAAAATAACTGTCTGTAAATAATGCTTTTGGTATGCGGTAGAAGCTGAACTGATCAGCTTCGGTACCGTAAAAATAATTAAATGTCATTTTTTTCTCCATAATTTCCTCCTTTCATTTTCTGCTAAGAAGTCCTCTTTTTAAACTTCTTTGACTTTGTTTTCTTAGCTTTTTCTCTCCTTAACAGGACTGTTCCTGCATCCACTTTTCTAATAATGATTCAATCACCTGCTCCATATCTTTGGCTGTATAATCATCCGGAAAATCTTTGTCAGTTTCTTTTCTGAGAAAGTAAGAGACCGGGATTACTTTCTTTGCCATCACACAGTTATTGAAAATCGATAACATCTGAATCTGATTGATTGGTCCATCATTCAGCTGATTTCTGAGTGCTGCAATCTGTTTTGGTTTGATGAATCCGGTGTCGCTGATATATTCGTAGATCCATCCCTGTACTTCCTTATCGATGTAGGAGATATCAATAGCAACTGTAAATTGGTAGCTTTTTCTTATCTACCAGATCTAAAAGTTACTGGTATTAATTCCGTAAGACGAATATATCTTTGAACCTGTCGTCCACTTTCTCCATTATCCTTTCCAATGAGATCTGCCGTCTCATAATTCCCGACATTTTGTCGGGGATTTTCTTTGGTCGGACGACCTGCTGTTCTTCTCATAGCATCCATTTTCATCTTATATGCAAATGCTTTCTCACTCGGTAACAGTTCCTCTCGCTGAATGTTAGCGTCCACCATCGCAATCACGGCATCATCATCCGATAATTCTCTTACGATTGCCGGAATAGTCGTAAGTCCTGCAAGCTGTGCTGCATGCATTCTTCTGTGACCGGATACCATTTCATATTCTTCATTATCATCCATTCGAAGCAGTACCGGTGTCAGTACTCCATTGATCCTTACACTTTCAACCAGATCCTGCATCTTTTCATCATCCAGCACCTTGAACGGATGATTTTTAAACGGATGGATCTTACTAATCTCTATCTCCATTGCAGATTCTTCATTTACCACACCAAGCAGTTCATCAATGCTTGCCAGTTTAATCTTTTCGCCACTTCTATTTTTCATTTTTCAAAACCTCCTGTGTTAAGTTCTTATATGCTTCGGCAACTTTTCCTTTCGGACAGTGCATGTAAATACTTTTTCCCTCTGCACTGGTCTCAGCTGCTTTTACAGACATCGGGATCACATTTTCAAATACTTCAATCTGGCTTCCGTAGGTTGTATGTACTCTCGATGCAATGTCTCTTGCGTAATTGGTTCTGAAATCTACCATAGTCAGGAGAATGCCCTCAATCGCCAGTTTCCGGTTCAGTCTTTTCTTTACTGTAAGAATGGTCTTGATCAGCTGCTGAAGTCCTTTAACAGGCAGATATGCGGCCTGTACAGGTATCAGCACAGAATCAGAGGAGACCAGTGCATTGATTGTCATCATACCAAGGCTTGGCATACAGTCGATCAGGATATAATCGTATCGGCATCTTATCGCATCGATATATTCCTTCATGATCATTTCTCTGCTCATAACATTTCCCATCGTTACTTCCAGGGCAGAAAGCTCAATATTTGCCGGAAGTAGATCTACATTTTCCTGGTGATGTAAGATACCATCTTCCAGAGAGATTTCTTCTTCGTTAATGACATCCATCATAATCGTTGCCAGTGTGATGCGAAGATCATCCGGTTCCTCATATCCAAGACTTGCGGTTAAACTTCCCTGTGGATCCGCGTCGATCAGCAACACTTTCTTACCTTCTCTTGCCAGTCCAATGCCTACATTTACGGTTGTGGTGGTCTTTCCGACGCCACCTTTCTGGTTTACTACGGATATAACTTTACACATGATTTCTTCCTCCTTTAACTTTCCCATGATTCTTTTTTCCATAATTTCAACAGTGCCAGTATTTCCCGTTTCATCATTGCCGGTGTATAAGAATTTGGAAAATACTTGTGCAACTGCTCGTTTGTGAATGCCACTCTTGTGATCTCACCCTTTTTCACTTCACACATGATCTCTTCCATCTTTTCCAGTGACAACTGTTTTTCTTTACTCAGTTGCCGGATCCTCTGGGCCTGTGAGAGTGATGGGATTGCCTGTGCATACTCCATTGCTACAAGCAGTTCTCTTTGTTCTTTTTCACTTAATGCAGCTATCTCTACAGCCGGACAAAAAGAAATGATCTCATCATCCAGTTTCTGCAACATTTCCGGTATCAGTTTTGTCAGTGAGATATAACGCTGCACTTGTTTTGGGCTATCACCACAATCTTCACTGATGATTTCTATTGCCCGCTTTCTTGGTGTTTTGTGGTCAACTTGGCTCTTTTTCCGACCACTTTTTCTTTTTAATACGTCATTCTTCAGTTTGTAAGCAAAAGCTTTTTCACTGTAGCTGATCCGTTCTCTGTGAAGATTAGAATCTACCATGCTTAAAATGGAATCATCTTCACTTAATACCCGGATGATTACTGGTACTTTACGGTATCCCAGTTTCTCCGCAGCATGTTTTCTTCTGTGACCGGATATGATCTCATAGTATCCATCCGGTACTGGTCTGACGATTAGCGGATTTAAAATTCCATACTTCTCAATGCTTTCCTGCAGAAGAAACATTTCCTTATCATCTTTTACCTGAAACGGGTGCTCTTTGAACGGACGAAGACGCTCAATCTCAATTTCTATGATTCTTTCTTCGTTTTCTCCTGATTGTCTGTTTGGCTCAGTCATCTTGACTCCTTTCCTCCAGGATTCAGGAAATAAAAAATGCCTGCCTGGAACTTTTATAGATAGTAAAGTTCCAAACAGACATTGCTGTTTGACCATTAGCTGTAGCTAATAGAATTGAATACTGTTTCAGCTAATTCATGTTTGCAGGTTTGGGAGAGATTGTTTCTTTTCCCGCCTTTTCTCTGATTTACATCCCCGAATAAGGGGTGACAACAGAGCGGAACCCAAATGTTAGCTGGACTTCTTAAAACCCATGTTTGCAAACCGGTAATTTTGATTAGCTGTCAGCTAACAAAAATCGGATTGCGTTAGCTGGAAATTGATCATTTTGAATGGAATTTTGTGTCACGAACGTGATTTGAAAATAACAAAAGCGTTCGTTGTCAGCTAATCCAGCTAACATTTTCGAACGCTTTGAAGCCCGTCGCCAAGAGGATTTGAACCTCCGACCCCTCGCTTAGGAGGCGAGTGCTCTATCCAGCTGAGC